>Ga0316204_10004833_pt1 | contig 23491 bp, 22 predicted proteins | sample 6monrhotite_MG_2_FD_205661 | JGI IMG/M metagenome (GOLD analysis project Ga0316204, IMG submission 205661) | Microbial mat bacterial communities from mineral coupon in-situ incubated in ocean water Damariscotta River, Maine, United States -... | ecosystem: Environmental > Aquatic > Marine >... | reverse complement strand
GAACAATCAGCGCCACAATAATGGCGGCAACCAGAGCGAATGTTTTGGTATAGGCCAGTGGTTGAAAGAGCTTGCCTTCCGCAGCTTCCAGCGTAAATACAGGGATAAAGCTAATGATGGTGGTCATTACGGCCGTAATGATGGCTGGTGCCACTTCTTTTGAGGCATCCAGAATCAGATCTATCAGTTTCTTGTCCTGATAGAGGCGCATGTGCCGGGTGATGTTTTCAGTGAGTACAATGCCCACATCCACCATGGTACCAATGGCGATGGCAATGCCCGAGAGAGCGACTACATTGGCGCTTACATCCAGGTATTTCATGGCAATGAAGCACATAAGCACCGCAATGGGCAGGAGGGAAGAAATAAGGATGGAGGCTCTCAAATTGAGTAGCATTACCAGCACTACAATGATGGTGATGATAACTTCCAGACTCAGGGCTTCTTCCAGGGTACCAATGGTTTCTTCAATGAGTTGTGTGCGGTCATAGAAGGGCACGATGGTCAGCTTAGAAAGGGTGCCATCGGCCAAGTAGCGTGAGGGCAGCCCTTCACTGATCTGGGCAATCTGGGCTTTCACATTGTCGATAACCTCAAGCGGATTGGCACCATAGCGGGCTACTACCACACCGCCAACGGCTTCGGCTCCTGACTTATCCAGTGCACCTCTGCGGGATGCCGGACCAAAGCTGACCCTGGCCACATCGCTGAGCACAATGGGCGCGTTGTTCACAGTTTTGACAACCGCCTGTTCCAGGTCTTCCAGGTTTTTGACATAGCCGAGGCCCCGCACCAGGTATTCGGCCTGATTGATCTCCAGGGTTTTGGCACCAATGTCTTGATTACTTTCGCTGACGGCCCGGCTGATGTCCGCCAGGTTTACGCCATAGCCTTCCATGGCCACTGGGTCAATGTCTACCTGATATTCCTTTACAAAACCGCCAACCGATGAGACTTCAGACACACCTTCAGCAGAGGCCAGGGCATAACGGACTGTAAAATCCTGCACCGAACGAATCTCCTGAGGATCCCAACCGCCAGCTGGGTTTCCGGCTTCATCGCGGCCTTCTATGGTGTACCAAAAGATTTGTCCAAGTGCTGTGGCATCAGGTCCAAGGCCGGGCTGTACGCCATTAGGCAGCAGGTCTTTGGGCAGTGAGTTGAGCTTTTCCAGCACCCTGCTGCGACTCCAGTAAAACTCTACTTCATCATTGAAAATGAGGTAGATGGACGAGAAACCGAAGATGGAAGAACTCCTTACAGTCTTCACTCCCGGTATGCCTAGAAGTGAGGCAGTGAGTGGGTAGGTCACCTGGTCTTCAATGTCCTGCGGACTGCGACCGGGCCATTCGGTAAAAACGATCTGTTGGTTTTCGCCAATGTCGGGGATGGCGTCTACCGGTACCGGATCATGGGGCAGACCGGTGTTCCAGGCAAAAGGTGCCGTTACCAGCCCCCAGGCCACCAATAGCAACACCAGAATGAGGGTCACCAGTCGGTTTTCTAAAAAGAACTTAATAAGTGTGTTGATCATTGAAATGCTTTAACAATCCAAGAGAGAATTGATTGACAGAAATGTAATGAATCATCTCTGAATGCCATGTGAGATCGAATGATGAATCTATCTCCTACAGAGAGATTACTTCAATCGCTCGTAATGACACGAAATTCTGGATTGTTAAGCTGCGGGGAGCTTCAGGTTATGGTAGAGTATGTTGAGGTCGGGCGGGACTATATCGGGTGGCCCGGTATTTTTGACTTCAACTTCTTCTTCCTGACTGCTGAAATTGATAATCAATTCAGCAAATGCGGTGGTATAAAGCAGGTGGTAACGAGCGTCAGGTGCACTTTTAAAGTCACTTACCTGCTGATCGTCTTCCACTTTTTCAAGCGACCAGTTGTCTTCACAGCAGTGCATGAGTCCTTCATGTTCATCTGCCGACATGCCGCACTTTTTCTCTACTTTTTGGAAGAGGGCCCGGTCTTTTACACGGTCCATACAGAGGTGTTGCCCTACCAAAATGCCCGAGGTGGCCAAGAGGTATACAACAGAAAACAGTATGGTGCCGAATCGTTTCAAGACAGGCAAATATACGCAAATTGCTTAATAAGTGTTTTGTGTGCCAAAGATCAACAAAAGAGCACCCCCACAGGTGCTCCCAATATATTCACTTTAAAAGGCTAAGAAACCCTCTTGCTGCTATTATCAATCAGATTAGCATCTTCATTACAATGCGAGTCCGCATCTTATTATAGGCCTTTTTGAATTTTGCATCTCCATTTCGTTTTCCACTGTTGCTGACGATGGCTATGGTCATGTTCTTTTTGGGCAGATAATATACATCTGCAGTGGCACCAATGGCCACACCCGAATGCCCAATAATACGCCTATACAAAATGGTCTTATCAGTCATCAGACCCAGGCCATAGTCATTGTCCTTTGGCATTACCCAGGTTGTCATTTCTTTCCACGATTCCGAGTTGACGATCTTTCCGGTATTGAGGGCATGCATAAACCGACCTACATCACGGGCCGTGGCATAAACACCATCATCGCCCATAAACCAATTGGTAGTTTCCAGAGTCTGTCGGGTAATGTTTTCGAGTTTACCGTCCTCAGAAAGGTCTCCATAGTGTTGGGCCAGGTTTTTTGTTGGGGTCTGTCGATAGTAGGTGTCCTTGAGTCCAAGTGGCCCTGTGATTTTCTTCTGATAGTATTCTTCATGATCGTAGCCCAGTTGCCCGTTCATGATCATGGCCAAAAGCATAAAATTGGTGCTGCTGTAATTATAACCAGTGCCCGGGAGCCTTCTCGGTTCTTCGTCATAGACATAACGTTCCAGTGCCTTTTGGTGTGTAAGGGTATCGAGTTTTAACTGACCTTCCAGATACAGTTGGTTCAGGACAGGGTTTCGATCATAATTATAGAAACCGGTAGTCATGTTCATCAGCTGTCTTACGGTTACTTGTTTTGCATGTGGTATTCCCTCGATGATCTCGGAAGGTAGATATTCACTTATCTGCGCATCAAGGTCTATTAAACCTTCTTCCACCATCAACATGGCAGCAGTAGCGGCATAAGTTTTCCCCACACTTGCCAGACATATCACGTGATTGGTGGTGAGGGAAGCAGAGGTTTCAAGGTTGGCATAGCCACTGGCCCCTTCCCATTCGCCTAGCTTAGGGTGATTGATGTAAACGGATACACCCGCCAGCCCATCGTCTATCGACTTATCAATAACCCGCTGAACCTTTCTGAATTTTCTATGCTCCTGACCATGGGCATAGAAAGCACCTGACATAAGCATCAGACACAAAATGAATTTGAATTTTACTTTCATGAGTTTTTGAATTGTTGTTTCAGCTAACCAACTCAAAAACTACTTGTAGGATGCTTGATTTAAGATATATGTGGTTGAAATGGTATGAAGTGTGGGTTGAATTGATGGTAACTCCTATGGTTTTAACACTGCTCCAGCCTGAAAATCAGCCTCTCCAATGGTGTCTCCTTCACTGGTGTCGGAGTCGAGGAGTATCTTCCAGGTACCGCTTTCTTTTTTAAGGCTTACATTGAATTTGCCGTAGAATGATTTGGACTGGTTGCCACTGTAGCGGGTGAGCTTATAAATACCAATCTCATAGGCCCAGCTGCCTTTTTGAACGCGGCTGATAAAGCTGAACTCAATCTTTTGCTTCAGGCCTTGTCCATTCCAACGATTGAAGTTTTCCAGGTTGCGGTCTTTGTATTCCTGACCTATGTACATGGTGTTGCCATCTACAGGCACACGGATGACATCATCGGTGTGGATTCGGTTGAAAAGCCCGGCATCCAGGTCCTGATAGGCTTGCATAAAATTGAACCAAACGTCTTTGTCGATGGCTTGCTGCTCTGTATTCTGAGCCAGCACCACTTGGCTGAGCCCTAGCATGAGGACTGCGATGATTGTTTTCATTTGAATGACCTTTTTAATCGTAAACGTATTTCCAGCTTCCATCTTGTTGCCTTTTCCACACGGTGTGAAATAAACCTGTACTGGCAAAGGTTTCTCCATTGGCGCGCTCTCCACTGTACTCAAATGGCCCCCAGGTAGAGGCCAGCGTGAAATCGTCTGAAATGTCTATCCTATCGGGTTTCCAGGTCAGTTTTACATTCACAGAAGTTTTTTCATCGTAAAAAGCAAAGATCGAATCTTTGCCAATGATCATTTTGCCATTGCGATGAATGCCACCATCCGGAGCTGCGAAATGAGCGAAAGCTACGGCTCTACCTTCCTTTGCCAATAGGTCGTTGAAGGCTTGCTCCACATCCTTGATTTGTTGAATGGCTTCATCACGGGTGAGCCCTTGTTCTTGTTCTGCCGGAGAGCAGGCTGCCAGCAAGACAAGGAGGCTGGCGGTTAGTAATCGTTTCATATCAAAAAATGGTTTGGGTCTTTCCTCTCAATGCACTACTACAATCGGTGAAAAGATTCTTCACCGTGCTAAGAATGATCTGCTAAGAGTGTTTTTCCAGGGTAATTACTCTCTTAAGCTCACGTTATTAAGCCTTCTGGGTTTCATATTGTTGACGAGTGAGGCCATAGACATGCATATGGTGATAGCCATCGTCTTTTTTGGCCTGATCCATTAGTAGCCCTTCTTTGATAAAACCTGATTTTTCAATGACCCTGCCCGACCCAGGATTATAATCAAAGTGTGCCGAAGTAATCTTATTCAGACCTAAAGTTTCAAACCCAAATCGGATCATTTCCAAAGTGCCTTCTGTAGCATAGCCTTTGCCCCAATGTGGTTCGCCCAGCCAGTAGCCCACTTCGGCTCGATTGTGCAATTTATTCACATCCAACCCTATTCCACCCATCAGCAGTCCGTCTTCTTTAGACCTGATGGCGAAAATATAGCCTTCTCCATTTTGGTGGCATTGATTGGCCAGATTGATCCAGAAAATGGCATCCTTTTCATAGTAAGGATGCGGAAAGGTGAGCAGGTTGCGCGAGATCACAGGGTTTTTTGCATACTCCAATATACGGGGTATGTCACGTGCTTCAGGTACTGATAAAGTCAGCCTTTCGGTGGTGAGTGTATGGAAGTTTTCCATGCCTATTCAGTCCAGCTCATAGGGTATTTTTCGTCCACATATTCCATGGCTGCCTCGGTGAGGAAAAGCGGTTTAAAGGTGTCAATCATTACGGCCAGTTCTTCGGTTTCTTTGGCGCCAATGCTTTTTTCGACAGTGCCAGGGTGCGGGCCATGGGGCAGTCCACCGGGATGCAATGTAAACGACCCACGGTCAATACCCTTGCGACTCATAAAGTTACCCTCAACATAGTACAGCACCTCATCAGAGTCGATGTTGGAGTGGTTGTAAGGAGCGGGAATGGCCAGCGGATGATAGTCGAAAAGCCGCGGTACAAAGGAGCAGATAACATAACCCCAAGCCTGGAAGGTCTGGTGCACCGGTGGCGGCTGGTGAATGCGGCCTGTAATGGGTTCAAAATCGTGAATTGATAGGGCATATGGGAACAGAAAACCGTCCCAACCGACTATGTCAAATGGACTGTGCTCATATACATATTGGTGCAGAAAACCTTGCTTCTTGATCTGTACCAGGTACTCGCCTTTGTCTTTTTCTATCTTCAACTCGGTAGGCGGGCGCATGTCTCTTTCGCAATAGGGAGAGTGCTCCATCAGCTGACCCAGTTCATTGCGATATCGCTTGACGGTTTCTACCGGGGCGTTAGATTCTACCACGAGTATTTTTGCCGGCCCCTCATCCCATTCTACTTTGTAAATGGTAGTTCGGGGTATCACCACATAGTCGCCTTGTTTGATGCGCAGGCTGCCGAATTGTGAGTGCAGGTAGCCATTGCCATCATGAATGAACAGTACTTCATCGGCTTCCGCATTTTTGAAGTAGTAGTCCATACTCAATTTTTCTGCATACAGCAAGCCAAAGGTGACATCGGCATTGGTGAAAAGCATTTTTCGGCCTTGCAGAAAGTCATTGCCTGTAAACCCGATTTTGGAAGTGTTCAGATGGGTCTGCTTCAAAGCCTGGTCGGCTGCCATTTTGGTTTCAAAGGGCACTGGCTCACCCACCGATTTGATTTGGGTGGGCGGGTAAATGTGGTAAAGGTTGGAGTAGATGCCAGAAAAGCCGCGCGAACTTACCAGTTCTTCTTTGTACAGAGATCCATCGGGTTGGCGAAACTGTGTATGTCTTTTGTGCGGTATGTCACCTAGTTTGTAATAGTATGCCATTTGATTTGTTTAGAAGCAGGTCGGGGTTGTTTAAAAGTTCAAGTGCTTTCAGGTACACTTCGTTGGTCTGGTTGAAGACCTTATAAAAATCATCCTGAGTATAAAAATCCCTGGCAATCTGTGCTTTGATCAGGTAAGCCAGCAGGCGTTTCGATTTCTGAAATTGCCCTTCTCTGAACCTGGCTCCGTTTTGGTTGCCAATATCAATTACATCCTGAAGCATCTGCTCGGTTACTTCAAAAGTTTCGTTGAATTGTGTGAAGGACATACTTTCCAGCTGTTCATTATTCTCTCTGAATTCAAGGGTATATTCTCTCACTGCATTGCTACCTACTAGTCGGTTGATGTAGCTGGTATTGTCGCTGGTGTCGAGCGCAACAAAATAGTCGGGCATAATGCCCCCACCACCATAGACGGTGCGGCCTTTTTCAGTTTGATAAGCCAGGCTTTCATCAAATTTCACGCTGTCTTCGGAGAATAACTCGCCAGAAACATAGCGGTTGTAGTAGTCTGAGGCGTAATTCTCCTTGCCATCATCATATGGTTTTTGAATTGAGCGACCGCTGGGTGTATAGTAGCGGGCAATGGTCATGCGCAACTCTGAGCCATCAGACAGGTCGAAGGGTAGCTGTACCAAACCCTTACCGAAAGATCTTCTGCCCACGATCAATGCACGGTCGTTGTCTTGCAGGGCACCCGCCACAATCTCAGAGGCTGAGGCACTGTTTTCGTTCATAAGCACTACCACCGGACCTTCTTCGAAAAGGCCTTCTCTACGTGCCCTGGTTTCACTGTCGTACCTACGTCCCTGGCCTTTTTGCGAAACGATCAGTTGATCACCACTGAGCAGTTCATCACACATTTCAATGGCCGCACTCATGTAACCTCCACCATTGTTCTGCAAGTCTAAAATCAACTTGGTCATGCCCTGATCAACCAAATCTTCCAGTGCTTCTTTGAACTCAGCATAAGTGTTTTCGGCAAACTTGTTCACTTTGATGTAGCCAGTCTGATCATCGGCCATGTAGTTGGCATCTACCGAATATTGAGGAATAGCGCCACGGGTAATCTCAAAATCCTTGACCTCTGCCAGGCCTCGTCTTTTAATGCCAATGTTCACCTTGCTGCCCCTTGGGCCACGCAGTAGATTGAAAATCCTTCGGTTGGTCAGGCCCACACCCGCAATGTTTTCGCCATTCACGCTCACAATACGGTCTCCACCTACTATGCCGGCAGACTCAGAAGGACCACCGGGCAGTTCACGTACTACATAAATGGTGTCTCTCAAGAGGTTGAATTCTACACCAATGCCATCGAAAGTTGCTCTGAGCTGAGACTGGGCCAGTTCGCGATCTCTCGGTGGAATATAGACCGTGTGCGGGTCCAGTTTGGCCAGCATATTCTCGATCGACTCTTCCAATAAAGCTTCCGTATCAACAGTGTCCACATAGTCGTTTTCAATGTATTCTATAAGCTGCCTTACCTTTTGTAGGGAGCTCACATACTTGGAATCTCCCGTAGGTTCAGAAAATTTAGAGCCCAAAAGTACCCCAATCACCAGGGTGATGGCCAGTAAAATGGGAAGCCTTATTTGAAAGGGTGTGTTCTTGGGCTGCTGCTCTTCAGGAGCCTCAGGTGTGGTTTCTGGTTCTATATAGCTATCCTGATTTTCCTCAGGGTTTGTGTATTCGTGCTCGCTCAATGCCTTCTGATTTGAGGTAAAAATAAGTATTTCCAATCAATGCGCAGGTGCTTTTTCAGGGAATGGAATCGATCCCTTTTTTAGCACATCGCATTTACCCAGTTTTTTTGCCTTTTCTTATACTATTTCTGCAAAACATGGGTGCAGGTCATAGTATGATAGTAACGGAAAGTGTTGATTTGTGTTTTGCGTGAAAATCGGCCGATTTTTCGACCCTTCCAGCGTGATTTTATTCCATTTTACGCTTATCTTGAAAGTTCATGGCCGATTTGCAGCATCAAACCATTTCAGATTTAGTAGCACAGGATTCCATTCGGGCCTCGGTGCTGTTTCATTTTGGTGTGAAATTCTTTGATCATCAACAGGCCACACTCGAAGAAGTGTGTTTGAAGCATGGTTTGAGTGTAGAGGTAGTTGTCAAAGGCATGGAGTCCATTGACCAAACCGATCAAAAGGACGAGGTACAGCTAAGGGCCTATCCCATCGACCTGGTCATTGAATACCTCACGCATACGCATCACCTTTTTGTAAAACAGCGCCTACCATATATCGCTCAGCTTATTGATGGGCTGGAAGAGGTGAATTTCAGATATAGAAGTTTATCTAATGACCTGAAGCAGGTGTTTCCTCTGTTTGTGGAAGACTTTATCCATCACATTTACGAGGAAGAAGACACCCTTTTTTCCTATATCCGTCAGCTCACCAGGTTTGTAGCCGGAAAGACTGCAGGTTCTAAATTGTATTACGCCATGGAGCGCAATGCCATCAGAGAATTTGCCCTGGAACACGAAGAGCATGAGCACGAAATGGACGGGCTCAACCGCATTACCAATGGTTATCAATATTGCGATGAGGCCGATTTACACATCAAAGTGCTCTTTGATGAGCTAGCGCGATTTGAAAAAGACCTGCTGACTCACGCCCGAATTGAAGATCATATTCTCTTCCCCAAAGCCCTGCAGCTCGAAAAGCAGGTGAAATTCAAATTCTTCGAAATCATCAAGCAAAATTGATGGGCAGAATTCTGGCCATTGATTATGGAAGCAAACGAGTGGGTATGGCCGTGACCGATCCCCTGCAAATCATTGCTTCGCCCCTTGATACCGTACATTCCAAAGACGTCATCAATTTTTTAAAAACCTACGACCAACAAGAAGGCATCGAGTTTTTTGTGTTAGGTATGCCCAAAAAGCTGGACAATACCGACACGAATGCTACCCCCTTGGTGCGGCAATTTCAGAAACTATTGAAGAAGAATTTTCCGGAAAAAGCCGTTTATTTGCATGACGAAAGATTCACCTCAAAAATGGCTCTGGATGCCATGATTAGAGGAGGGTCTAAGAAGAAGGACCGAAGAGAAAAAGGCAACATTGACAAAGTAAGTGCGGCCATCATTCTGCAGTCCTACCTGGAAAGCAAGCAGTAATATGATTTATCCTATAGTAGCATACGGTGACAACGTTTTGAGAAAAGAAGCGAAGGATTTTCACCGTGATTCGCAAGACCTGACCGAGCTGGTTGAGAACATGTTTGAGACCATGTACAAGGCCAATGGCGTAGGCCTGGCTGCCCCTCAGGTGGGCATGTCGACAAGGATTTTTGTGATCGACTCTACCCCCATGGGAGATGAAGATTTTGAAGGAACAAAGAGGGCCTTTATCAACCCGGAGATATTGGACGAATACGGTGAAGAGTGGACTTTTGAAGAGGGCTGCCTGAGTATTCCCGATGTACATGGTGAGGTGGAACGTCCTGAAAAACTTACTATTCGCTATTTTGACGAATTGTGGAATGAGCACGAAGAGGAGTTTGATGATATGACTGCCCGTGTGATTCAGCATGAGTACGACCACCTTGATGGCGTCTTGTTTACCGACTATCTCAAAGGTTTGAAAAAACAAATGTTGCGCGCCAAGCTGGTGAACATTTCAAAAGGACAAGTGAAGGTAGACTACCGCATGCGTTTCCCTAAAAAGTAATGTCATGAAACGAATTTTTGCCCTATTTCTATTCAGTTGCCTCGTTGCCTCTTGCCATGAAGGGTCGAAAGTTTCATATTCAACCAACATGGAGTTTGGGCCAGAGACTGCCCTTGAAAACCCATTTATCCATTCTGTTTACTTCTGGTTTAAAGGAGAGGTGACTTTTGAACAACTGGAGGTTTTTTACCAGGATACTGAAAAGCTTCGTGAGATTGAAGTGGTGAAAGCCATGTACACGGGAAAAGCTGCGGCTACTGATCGCCCCATTGTTGAGCGTAGCTATGACTTTGCGGTGATCGTGCACTTCGAAGACCTGGCCGCACATGATGCCTACCAGAAAGACCCTATTCATCTTGCCTTGCTGGAAAAACATGCCAGCCTTTGGGAGCGAATTATGATCACGGATGTGGAGTAATTGGCCGCATGAAAAGCCCTTTTAGCAAATATATTTTTACTTGTAAAAACTGCGGCAACGAGTCGAAGTGCAGACTTGATTCCTATTCCAAGAAACGGTTGTTAATGATTAATGGAGGTAAACCCTTTGTCGATCAGCGATGCTGGATTTGTGGACATGATGCCAATTATCATTTCGATCGGCTTTATAGTAAATCCAAAGTTTGGCCTATTCTTGTCATTTGGGTACTGGCGCTAGGGGTATCCTACTTCTTTGGAATGGCACTTTACGAACGATTTGGTGATTTAGAAGGGCGTTCTGATGATAAACTGTATGCGCTGGCCATTGCCTTTATAGCCCCATTGGCCCTTGGCGGACTCATTGCCATACAGGTGGCTAGGTTTAGTAGCAAGTTCAACCAGGAGGCTTCCGAACTCATGTGATCATGCTGTTCTGTCTGGGATTCTGCGTTTGACCTGATCGGTCTGACGGGGGTAAACGACACGATTTTCTGTGCATTTGAAACCTTTCCGGAAATTGCCTTTATTGCTCCCCGCGTCCTGAGAGGTCTATTCGTTACGTTTTACTGGCGTGCCAAAAGTCGCTTCATTCGATAAGTTTCAGATTGGCGGTTTGACAAATGATCTACTAGAAGTATTTGGGTGATTTCGCTTTTCCTACTGGTATTCTCCGTCTGACCTGATCGGTCTGACGGGTGTAGCGATATGGTTTTGGTGGGCTGGGCAACATTTCAGAAAAACAGTGAGGCGTTTGACCAACTCGGTCGCCTCGTGTCAGACCGTTGAGGTCAGACACAACCCACCTGAGATTTAAGAGGCTACAACGTATTAAAGGGAGCTCATAAAGTCCAAGTTTCACGTTCGAAATCGATGAGCCCTTTTACTTCATTTTCGAAATTTCCCCAGTCGAGATCAATATAACTCTTAAGGACTCCCCAATTAACCAGGGAATCTTCTTCACGCCTATTGATGGGATTTGCTGTAGAGTACTGCCAGCCAAAAGGGTCCTTGCATAACCTTGCCCGAACAGGGTTCTGAAGAATATACAAAAAGCAGGTCAAGGCATATTCGGTTGAACCATTATCAAGGGCTTTTGCCTTTGGCCTCGACCTAAATATAGACCCTCTCGATTCATACTTTTTGTTGAAGTAATGTGAATATTGACTTTGTAGCAACCGGACTCCATTACTCAATTCATTCGATGTTAGAGAGCCTAGTTTCCGTGGCTTGCCAGATTGCTCATTGGCGTGAACCAGAATGTGGAAATGATTGGGCATCAAGCAATAGGCCAAAATATCGCAGCTGGGATAAACCCACTTTCTCAGCTTTTCCAGAAACATCTGGTAATCGTGATTATCCTTGAAAAGCTTTAAATTTCCATTGGCCTGATTGTATATGTGGTAAGGATGATTTTCCTGAAAAATCATAAATAGTAATTGATATTATTAAATTAATGATTTGTGCCGATTGCTCCTAGTTTATCCAAGCTGTTCTTTCCAGGTTTATCCGTCTGACCTGATCGGTCTGACGGGCTCAGCGATATGATTTCTGTGGCCAGGACAACCTTCCATGAAAACGGTGAGGCGTTTGACCGGTGCAAGCATTGTGTCAGACCGCGCAGGTCAGACACAGCCATTCTTTCCAGCTCAGTGTTAGCCTGGTCTTAACCTTTTAGAACTATTCGAACTAGTCAGTTCTTACCGCGAACACCCATCTGACCTGATCGGTCTGACGGGGGTAAACGACACGATTTTCAAGGCAATTGAAACCTTTCCGAAAATTGCGAGTATATTAGTTTGACAAATAAGAGTGAAATATGAAAGGCACACACTTAGGAGAATTCGAAGAGCTGGTGTTGCTTACCTCGGCCTTGTTGGTAGATACTGCTTACAGTGTCACCATTGCCGATGAAATTGAGAAGCAAACACAGCGCAATGTCACCCTTTCTACTGTGCATACCGCCCTCTATCGCCTTGAGAAAAAAGGCTATGTAGAATCGTTTATGGGTGGTACCACACAAGACAGGGGAGGGCGCAGAAAAAGGCTCTATCGCATTACTGCCACAGGCTATGATGTATTGCAAAATGCCCGTCAAATGCGCAACAAAATGTGGGATATGATGCCAGAGTACAAATTTTAATTTCGCTATTAGTTTGACAAATAAGAGGGAAATAAAGAAGCAACAACCACCCAGGTGGATTGATAAGCTCTTGGAGTGGTTCTGTTCAGAGCACTACCTGGAAGAGGTGCAGGGCGACTTGCACGAATGGTTTTTCAGGCGGGCCCGTAGGTCAGGGTTCCGCAGTGCGCGCATGCTCTACTTCTACGATGTGATCACCTACTTCAGACTTTTCAGGATGAAAAAACTCAACGACATGGAAAACAACAACAACCTGCTGCTCATCAACTATGTGAAGATGACTTTTCGGCAGTTCAAAAGAAATTTCGGCTACGCAGCTATGAACACCCTGGGCCTGACCATTGGTCTTTTGAGCGTGATTTTTATTGCCATGTTCATACTGCATGAGCTGAGCTACGATCGCTTTCATAAAGACTTTGATAGTATACACCGGCTGATTACTCACAATCCCGAAACAGGCAGGCTGGGTGATTCTACCCCATCGCCCTGGAAAAGCAGGATGGAGGAAGACTTTCCGGAAATACAGGATCATACCAGGCTGGGACAAGACATTGTACTTATAGAAAAGGATGAAGGAAGCTCCCTGGAAAATGGCTTCTATTGGGCCGATGGTAACTTTTTGGGGTTTTTCAGCTTTGATGTGCTTGCAGGGAATAAGGCCACCATGCTGCAGGCTCCCAACTCTATCGTGCTCACAGAGTCGAAGGCCATGCGTTATTTTGGTACCCTGGACATATTGGGAGAGGTGTTGCCTGTGAAAGTCTATGATGGCAATAAGGACTTTTTGATGGAGGTAACCGGGGTCATTGCAGATGTTCCCAGCAACTCGCACCTACAGTTCGACTTCCTGGGCAGCATGTTCACCACCAATGAGATGTACGGCCAGTTTGAGAATTATTGGGGACTTAATTGGATGCAGGCCTATGTGCGCTTGGCTGAAAATACCGACCTGGAGCAGCTACAATCGCGGGTGCCGCAGTTTTTCGAAAGCAGACACAGAGAGGGAAGTTCAAAGAGGAATAGCTTCATTTTTCAGCCTCTGGAAGAGGTGAGACTGCACTCTGCCAACGTAACGGGGCGCACCGCCAAGGGCAATCTCAACTATGTGATCCTATTTGGTTTTGTGGCACTGCTGATTCTACTCGCTGCCAGTATCAACTATGTAAACCTTACAACCGCCACCTCCACTCGAAGGGGCAAAGAAGTAGGTATTCGAAAAGTTTTTGGTGCAGTTCGCTCTCAGGTTGCCCGTCAGTTTTATGTAGAGTGTATTCTGCAACTCACCATGGCATTTGCCCTGGCAATTGGGTTGGCATTGGCGTTTTTGCCTGCCTTCGAACAACTGGTAAACAAGCAGCTGGTCTATGCCGATATTTTCCAGTGGCCCGTGATGGTGGTCATGGGGGTGGTTTTTCTATTCATCCTCATTTTATCAGGCATTTACCCCGCACTGGTCATGAATCGTTTTCAACCAGTAGATGTGCTGCGTGGAAACCTGACTGGGGCCATGGGCAAAAGAGGAGGGACCAGGAGGGTACAAGTAATGGTACAATTCGTAATCGCCACATTCCTTATTTCCAGCACCGCCATTGTCGTCAACCAGATGAAGTACTTCAATAGCTATGACATGGGTTTTGAAAGTGCTCAACTCATCAATATCCCGGTTGATGACCGTAAGCTGCAAGCCAACCTGACCATGATTAAAGACAGGATGGGGACCATTCCTGGTGTTACTGCCATCACCGCATCGGGGGAGGCGCTGCCCAGTGCCATGAACAATACTGAGGGATTCAACTGGCCGGGTAAGGATAAGGAATTGATGGTGGGCATTAACGAAGTAGCCATCGACTATGATTATCTGGGTACTCTAGAGACAGATTTGGTAATGGGGAGAAATCTCTCCGCAGCATTGGCCTCCGATTCATCCACTTCTTGTCTGATCAATGCCAGTGCTTTTGCGCTTACTGGGCAGGAAAATCTGGATGACCTTAGGATAACCATTGGTGACGAGGAGAGAATTGTAGTGGGAGTAGTAGAAGATTTCCATTACAACTCACTGCACTCTGAGGTAGCACCTTGTGTTTATATGTTATTGCCCCCAGGCTTCAGGGCCAGTCCTGACAATCTGATACTTCGTATAGAAGCGGCCAGCATGTCTAATACACTGGACCAACTGGATGGCATCTGGCGAGAGTTCTCCACTCAGCCTTTCGATTTTTCTTTTGTCGACCAGACTTTTGCCCGACTTTATGGTGATGAACAGAAGTTTATGACCGTGGTGCTGAGCTTTGCGGCCATTGGTATTTTTCTGGCGGCTTTAGGCCTGGTGAGCCTGGTGGCTTTTGTGGCCCAAAGACGCTCTAAAGAACTGAGTATTCGCAAAGTGTTGGGGGCTTCCAGGCTACAGGTGCTCACCAAGGTGACTGGCCAATTTGGGTTGATCTTCTTGTTGTCAGTCCTTATAGCCTTGCCATTGAGCCGAATGGCCATGCAACAATGGCTGAATGGTTTTGCCTATTCCGTAGAAGTAGGCTGGCCAATTTACGCAGCAGCTGCGCTAATAGCCTTAGGCATCACATTGCTGAGCATTGGGGTGCAAGCCATGAAGGTGGCATCTGCTAATCCTACCCGGTATCTGTCAGACAATCAGTGAAACGAACTAATAGAAAAGGCCTGCTGAAATCTTCCAGCAGGCCTTTTCTTTAGAGTTATTTCGTGTTACTCCTCTACCACTTCCATGACATAACGAAAGCCCACATAAGGACTGGTGATAAAGCCTTCAAATTCGTCTTCCGAATGAATACTCATATAGTAGCCTGAGCTGCCCCAACTGCCGCCTTTTGTACGACCTTTTTCGGCCAACATCTCTGCAGCATTACCAGCCAATTGGTGAAGCCCAGCTCCAGTAGGCAAGTATTGATTTACAGGGTTGGTCATCGACTCAGCACCGTAACGGTTCCCGCCTGCCTTATCTTGATAAGGAACAACACTTACCTTAGTTGGATCATTGATGTCGAGCTTGATGGAGCCATTGCTAATCCTTCGGAAGTTGGCCAGGTATTCACCTTTTCTGTTGCGCATATAGGGACTTTTCCATGGGTATTTTTTTGAATTCTTTGAACCATTCATGGCCATGGCAACCCACTCTTGCCCAGTGGGGAGTCTAAATTTAACTTCTGTGAATTTTTTCTTTTTATCGTTTGACTGGTTGTATTGGTCGGTGAGCCATTCACAAAAGGCCTGAGCTGCTTCATGGGTAATATTCACTACCGGGTAGTTGTTAAAGCCTTTATTGGTGAAATAATTTTTACTGTAGGCAGCACCTAAGCGGTCATTCCAGCCATCGTGATGGATTTTGACTTTTTCTATGGATTGGGGTTGATAGGATTTTGCCCACTCCAAAAACTCGCGGTATTCGGCATTGGTGGTTTCATACTTGTTGGCGAACAGGCCTTCTTCGACCTTCACCATGCGCTCTTCTATATTTTTAGTAGAAAAGATATCTTCTTTGTCTCCTGAAAACAGCAAAACTGAAATGAGGAATGCGGTGGTTGCTTTCATGTTTTTTGGTTGGTCATTAAATGAACGGACTATTCTTCAATGACTTCCATGACATAGCGGAAACCGACAAAGCGACTGTAATCAATGCCTACGAACTCATCTTCGGCATTTATCTTTAGGTAATAGCCCGAGCTACCCCAACTTCCTCCTTTAGTACGTCCTTTTTCAGCCAACATTTCAGCAGCATTGCCAGCAAGGTTGTGCAAGCCAGCACCAGTGGGCATGAAACTGTCCACTTTACTAGTGATGGTAAAACTCCCTACGATTACCGTCCCTTCTCCATTGAGTTCACCAGTGCCTTGTATTTCAACTTTGCTTGGATCATTAATGTCCATTTTTATTGCGTTATTTCCGATCCTCCTGAAGTTGGCCAGGTACTCTCCCTTTCGGTTACGCATATATGGGCCGCCCCATGGGTATCCTGGTGCATATTTTCTACCAGCAATGGCCATATTAAGCCACTCCTGCTCGGTGGGTAGGCGAAATTTTACTTTTTTGAAACTCTTCTTTCGGTCAGTAGAAGTATTGTATCTATCACTTAACCAATCACAAAAGGCCAGGGCCGATTCATGGGTAATATTGACCACGGGATAACTGTTGAAGCCTTTATTTTCGAAGTAGTTGACTTTATTCTCTTCTCCGAAATGCTCAGACCAACCATCATGTTTTACCTGATATTGTTCTGCCTCATTGGGCTTGTTCGACTTTGCCCATTCCAGGAATTCCCGGTATTCGGCATTGGAGGTTTCGTATTTGTTGGCATAAAGGTTTTCAGCAACCTTCACCATACGATTTTCTATACTCTTGGTGGAAAAAATATCCTTCTTGTCTCCTGCAAGGAGTAGCACCGACAAGAGGAGCGCGGTGGTAGCTTTCATGTTTCTTGGGTTGATTACTTAATGAACGAACGAGGCTGGATATTTCTTGTGAGAAAAGTCCTGCTTTATCAAAGAAACGAAAAACTAACGAAAAGCTTATTCTATCCTGACGATTCGCGTATGGCCCTTGGTTTCCCAGCTATGCCCGCCATCATAAGAGTGCTGCCAGGCTACCGTATATTCACTGTTACTGCTGTTTTCAAACCTGAGCCGATAGATGTTCTCGGCTTTGGCAGAGCCGCCAATTTTCTTTTGATAGAGCACATCATCTTCCACCACCCATTGGAAAAGTGAATAGCTGCCGGTGCTGAACACATAAGTCTCTTCCCACAATCCTGAATTGGGATTAACAAAACCCATGGTGCGGTACATAAAGGACGAATCCTGCTCCATGTAAACCTGACTGAGTGCACAACCATGTACATCGAGGCTTGATGTAAGCGTGCCGGTATATACTTCTGTACTATCAGTCAACCGGTATTCCTTCCAGGTGCCCAGGTAGGGCTTTACCAGGTCGTAGCTACCCCCGGTGCAGGCAGGTTTTTCATTCTGGGCAGTAAGTGGATTGGCAAAAGCCAGGAAACAGAGTAAAACCAAAAGGTCAGCGACTTTCATAGTAATGGCGATTGGGTATCAGGCTTACAAACGCCTGGGCTTTGGTGTCGTTGACCCCAGCAGGAGTTACTGGGTAAGAACAATTGGATTTAACTCGAAAACACAGATTCCCCCCTTGCAAGCATTAAGCTTTAGGAGGAGAATCTGTGTGGTTTTCATAAAACTGATTACCTGATAATCATTGAAGGCTTTGTATGGCCAGGTCCAGGACCAAATCTCGACCGGCTTCCAGATCGGTTAAAGTATTTTGGATAGCAATATTAGCTGGAATGCCAGGGCCTTCATAAGTGTTGCCATCAGCAGCCACCATCAACTGGCCGGTAATAGAATAGACCCAACCGTTGGGCATTTCTTTTTCCAGTCTTTCTCCCATTGCGCCTGCGCTGTTCTCTCCTATAAAGGTCACATTAGGCATGGTTTTAAAGTATAGGGCAAGGTTTTCCGCTGCGCTTACTGTGTACCCATCAATTAATACCACTATGGGTTTTGTGTACTGAGCCGGCCCTGCAGGCTCCAGGTAGTAATCCACAAATTCTGCAAAATCATTGGCTCCGGGGCCTGTTTTTGGTGAACCACTAAAGGCCAGTGCTCTCTCGCTGGTAAAACGTGAAGCAATGATTTTACCATTGGTGAAGTCACCTCCATCACAATGCCTTAGGTCAATGATGGCGCCCTGGGTATTAGCAATGAGACTGATGAATTCATCTATAAAAGCCGGTTCTCCATCCGCTAGGGAGGCAACCCATAAGTAGCCGGTATTTTGATTGATGGTACCATAAGCATATTTGTTGTCATACACCCTGGGGTTTCCGTCAATGTATTGATCTCTAATCACAGGGTAGCTAAACAAGTCAAGCTTGTTGGCTTCTCTGAATTCTTGTTTTCCTTTCCAGAAAGGCCTGTTATGTGCCATTAAACTTACATGTGCATCATCCAGAAGACTCAGCATATCCGTAATGATCGTATATAATTGGACTTCAGAGGTAGTCTCTGTAACTCGTGGACGAAACTGATCATAAGCTTGCTGCCAGTTTACATTGCGTTGTTCAAATACCGCGTATTTATCATTAAAGGTATTCCACAAGTGTTCAAAATTTTCTTCAGCCGTATTGGCAGGTACTTCTTCGAAAAGGGTGTCTTCACAGCTGATCAACAGACCGACCAGGCTGATAATCAAAAGATATTGTAGTGTTGTTTTCATAATATTTAGAATTTGAAGGCAAAGCCAAGGTAAATGTTGTTCTTCCTCATACTGTAAGTTTGAGGTTCAGAAAAACGGGCGTAATTAAATTGGTAAGTAAGGGAGAAATCCCAATGGATGGAGAGTGTTCGGGTCCAGGCTAGTTGCAGATCAATTGACTGGAAACTGTTGAGACTTTGGAAGCTGCCTTCTCCATAAAGAAAGCTGAGGTCAGAGCCGTCATACTGAATTTCTTCGTTATCGACCACTGCAAACTTATTCCGGCTGATCATATTCAGCAAGGGCACCTGAACAGATAGGCTTAAAGTTTGATTTTTGGACAGTTGATAGATGGCTTTTGCCTGAGGGGACAAGGAGGTGTTGAGCAAATAGCTGTCTTCCTCCGATAGGGCCATACCAAATTCAACCCATCGGAATTGGGTTTCGATATTGCCACCCAACCATAGCTCCCAATTGCTATAGGAGCGTATTTTCCTGGAATAACCAACACCAAGGCGAAGACCAGTAAAATGGTTGTCTTGCCTTGACCTGGCCGACCCATTTAACTGAAAGATCAGGGGAAAGGGAGCGTCAAGTTCGAGCATTTCTGCTCTTAGGTCGACTGTTATTTGCTGGTTTGATCTGGTACGTTTGAAATGCAATCCAAAGCCTGAAGTCTGCCCACCTGAGTAAGGATGTGGCGAGAAAAGTAGGTCCTGTGCTTTTACAGCATAGTACCCCCAAGTAATACCTAAGGATGTACTTCGGGTGCTTTCGTTAGCCTGGCTAGCGCCTTGGCCCATAGCAGTGTTTTCGTTGACTGTGAGTCCTCCCAATATGAGGGAGGCCGTCCACAGCCACTTGTTGAAGAGTAGATGTGCGTTGTTCATTTTTGAGTTGTTGTTTACTTAAGTGGTTTGTTAACAGTTTTGACAAGTCTGTATCGAATGCTAGCAGATAACCTATTTGCTGTTCACCACTTTAATTATGGTCTGCTGTACCTGTTAAATGTTCAATACAGGCTGTCATTATTCTGTAAAGGAGGGGAAGAAAATGGCCCGGTTCGCCCCATGCTATAAGATGAGACCTATAAAAAATGAGGCTATGCTGACTGCTGGCGGTATTCTTTGGGAGAAAGGCCCACTTGCTGTTTAAAGATTCTGTTCAGTGATGATTTCGAGTTAAAGCCACTATCGAGCCCTAAAGCGAGAATTGTGAATTTCAGATTTTTCGGATCAGTCAGCAGGATCTTGAAGTATTCGATGCGGTAGGAGTTGACGAAATCATAGAAAGGCATTTGCGCCACCTGGTTTATGGTTTGTGATACCCTGTGTGAAGTTACTTCCAGTTGTTCCGCTACGTGCTGCACTTTCAGTTCAGGATTATGATATACCTGCTCTTCTTCAAACAAAGTTTTGATGTCGTTAAAAAGCTTATGCATTTCTTCGCTACTGAGAGATGAACTGGCGTATTTCATTGACCCTTCTTCAGGCTGCAAGTAAACTTCGGGTTGTGGCAGGTTGGCCATCACGAATTGCCTGATGCCATTGTAGCTGAGATAAAAAAGTGACAGTACTATAAAACTGTTAATGAGTAAAAAGGGGATGTCAATATTAGTGATTATACCCAGGTTGTAAAGCAAAAATGAGATAATGGTTATGCTGTGACTACCGATCATAATCATCATAAAATTGCGTAACCAGGGTAATTGAATCGCCTCAATGTTTGAATAATTGTGCCTTATTTTTAATTCATAAGACTTTAGCTGTTTGAGCATATAAATTGCCACTGCAATGGCAAATAGGCTCTGGCCTTTGTAGAAAATATGGTATATGAGAGGAGGGGATATATAAAGTTGATAGAGTTCATCAGTACCATAATCAGCCAATACCAGAAAATCCAGGAAGATGAACAGGGTGAAAGCAATGGCCAGGCTGAAAAGGACAGAAGCCAATTTTTTTACGCGAGGCCCCATTTGCATGAGCAGTAAACTGTAAATGAAAAGGGTCGGGAAAATGTAAAAAGAAATGAGACTCTGAAAGATAAAACTGACAGGGTTGAGATCGCTTTTCACCCAGAGGTCTGCACCCAGCATTCCTGCAAAAAAGAATAAGGTAACGATCAAAGCTAAATCTGAATTTTGCTTGTCTTTCTTGCTAATAGCAAAGGTGAGCATGATGAATACTACCGTGATTCCAATGATGTTGACAGCGGTCATTTCTGGTAATGAAGATAACAGAATTCAATAATGTAGGCGCAAATGGTCTTTGTTGTTAACTGATGATAGATGGTTGGTGTGGTCGCAATTATCTGTAGTGGGAGTCAAAAACGCGACACTTTTTCCTCTGGTCTACAAAAAGTCCGTGATTAATTGGCAACCATGTGCTATAGTACTTGGTCAGGAGTGGTTAATCCCTATTTTTGTGGCTTTTGCCAATTATCCAATCATATATGCAGCAGCTTGACGACTTCTTAAAACTCATTGATAGTTTCATTGGTAGTGCCGGATGGTTCCCATTCGCTCTGCTAGGGGTAGGACTCTTTTTTACCATTTACCTCAAATTTCCACAAATCCGCTATTTCGGCTTTGCACTGAAAGTGGTGAAAGGAAAGTTTGACAAAAAGGAAGATGAGGGAGATACTTCACACTTTCAGGCGCTTACTACTGCGCTGTCTGGTACGGTAGGTACCGGTAACATTGGTGGGGTGGCTTTCGCGCTTCACCTGGGTGGACCTGCTGCTCTTTTTTGGATGCTGGTAACTGCGGCCATTGGTATGTGTACCAAGTTTGTAGAGGTAACCCTCTCGCACAAGTACCGCGAAAAAGGCGCAGATGGCACGATGGCTGGTGGCCCTATGTACTTCATGAAAAATGCCGAATTCAACATTTTCGGCAAGAAAAAAAACCTGGGCTGGCTGGCTGCTATCTTTGCCGTGGCTACTGTACTTTCTTCTTTTGGTACGGGCAGTTTGCCTCAAATCAACAATATTTCCACCTCTATCAAAGCCACTTTTGGCATTGAGCTGTGGATTACCGGTTTGGTGCTTGCCTTTATACTCGCCTTTGTAATTATTGGAGGCATTAAGCGTATTGCGGCCATTACTGAAAAGCTGGTGCCTACCATGGCAGTAATCTACTTTATTGGCTGTTTCGCGGTAATCTTTGCCAATCTGGGCAATTTGATTCCTTCACTTCAGGCAGTATTCGCAGACATATTTTCTGGCTCCGCGGCAGGGGGCGGCTTCTTAGGAGCTTCCATTGCCTACGCTTTCAACAGAGGGGTAAACCGAGGTTTATTCTCCAATGAAGCTGGACAGGGTAGTGCACCCATTGCTCATGCATCGGCCAAGGCACATGAGCCTGTTTCTGAAGGCATGGTGGCGATCCTGGAACCCTTCATCGATACCATTATCATTTGTACAGTAACGGGACTTACCCTGCTGTCTTCCGGTACTTGGAACGAGAAGCATCAAAACGAATTTCAAATTGCCGAAATGGAGATACTGGCGGGCAACAACTATTCCGATGACAGTGAGGCGGGGATTACCCAACTTTTCGGCCATATTTCAGGATCAGAAAGTTTACCGCTGTTTGATGGTACGCTCAATGTACAGAATGGAGTGATTTCGGATAATATTTCAATCATTCACTCACGCTCGCTGGCAGAAGGTGTTAAGGTTTTAGACGGATCGGACGATCCGTTTACGGGCACCATAGCGGTAGTTGATGGTAAGCCTGACCTGTCCGAGGTTAGCATTACGGGCGAGTCGCTTATACATAGCGCGGCTCTTACTACTGTGGCCTTTACCAGAGGTTTCTTTGGTGAATCGGGCAAATACATTGTATCTATCGGGCTGTTACTGTTTGCCTTTAGTACGGCCATCTCCTGGTCATACTATGGCGATAGGGCCATTACTTTCTTGTGGGGTACCGGTGCGGTGAAGTATTTCCGGATAGTCTATGTGATTGCCTTCTTCCTGGCCTCTTTTACAGACACAACAATTATTTGGACGCTCTCAGGCATCACCATTGCCCTGATGACCCTGCCTAACCTGGTGGGTATATTCCTTCTGAGGAAAGAAATGAAAAGTACAATCAAGGACTACTGGGATGGATTCAAGAAAGAATTCCCGGATCATAAGTCACTTAACTAGGACCTCTGCTTTAAAAGCAAAAAAGGCAGCTCTTTTTCAAGGGCTGCCTTTTTTGTTGATTTGTCTCGTAGCCTATCGGTTCCCTCCAGGAGATTGCTTCAGTCGTTTCCTGTCTTTCGCCAGGAACCTTCATCGCAATGACATGGTACTTTTGAAGCTGTCTTTTTTGTTGCTGATAGCGCCTGTCAACTTTTCTTATACCTGAATATCCTAGTGGTGGCGAAGCTATCGTACTTAGGAAAGTAGCGATTGAAAATGGCTTTATATTTTTCATAATGACCGCCCAGGTTGGCCTTGCCGTTGAGCAGGTCAGAGTATTGAAACATCAGGGTCATCTTGGGTCTGTCTTCTCTTAAAAGGCCGTCATTGATCAGCTCTTCCCTGATTTCCACCATCATTTCATCTGCTTTTTTCAGGGCATTGTCTGCTGCCCGTATCACTTTAATTTCTTTTCCATTCACCATGAAGATGTGGCCTTGCGTACCGTCAAAACCAAGCTCTTTCAATTTTTCCATCAACTCTTTGTTGTTCATGAAGCGCAAGGTGTCCTGCTTGGTTTGTTCCTGAGGCAAGCTGACAATCTTCTCTATGACTGGCTCAGGTATG
>Ga0316204_10004831_pt1 | contig 23495 bp, 19 predicted proteins | sample 6monrhotite_MG_2_FD_205661 | JGI IMG/M metagenome (GOLD analysis project Ga0316204, IMG submission 205661) | Microbial mat bacterial communities from mineral coupon in-situ incubated in ocean water Damariscotta River, Maine, United States -... | ecosystem: Environmental > Aquatic > Marine >... | reverse complement strand
AGCAGAGAGAAGCGATAAATTTGAAAAATTGACGCTAACAAGGGGGAGAATTGCTACTTCGATGCATAAATTCCTGCATCAGATGTCGGCACGGCTCATTTTAAAAATAGTTTTGCAAGAAGCTCAAAAGTAAATTGATTCTGGAGGAGGGGGGCGGGAAACTGATTGTGCGCGGCTATATTGGGATAACGTTATTTGGACGCAACCAAATTTGGGAGCGTGTGGAATAGAAATTTTTTTTAGGTATTTTTTCATTATTGCAATTGTTTTTCGCCGCTATCTCGACTGTGGAATTCTGGCTAACGGCTTCGCCCGCATCCACTGCGACGAATGCGGCCACGACTTTCTGATTGCCTTCTCCTGCAAGATCAAAGGGGACGCTACCCTTTAATTTGCTATAATGCACAAATGCCGAGACTTTCACGAATAGTATTTCCCAACATTCCCCACCACATAACCCAGCGAGGGAATCGCAGGGCGGATGTTTTTTTTACCGATGCAGACAGGATGACCTACCTTGAATTCCTACAGGAATACAGTGAAAAACACAAAATTGAGATTCTTGCGTATTGCCTGATGACCAACCATATCCACCTTATCGCAGTTCCCAGCACTGAAGATGGTCTCCAGCGTGCTTTAAAGCCCTTGCATATGCGCTATGCCCAACGAATAAACCGCCAAAATGGATGGAACGGTCATTTCTGGCAAGGGCGCTTCTTTTCCTCTCCCCTCGACGATGCATATTTATGGGCATCACTTCGTTATGTTGAAAGAAACCCGGTTCGTGCCAATATCGTCGATAAGGCAGAGGACTACCGATGGTCAAGTGCTGCTGCCCATTGTTGCAAACGTATTGATCCGGTATTAACGAAAGACCCTGTGTGGAAGGAACGTTTACGTTCAATTGATGACTGGTCATCCTGGTTATCAATAAAAGACTCTCCAGACAGATTAGATGTCTTACGTTCTTACATAATGAAAGGATTGCCATGTGGTTCAAAGGACTTTATCCTGTCCTTGGAGAAAATAACAGGACGCAAGCTTACGTTTAGAAAACAAGGGCGACCAGAAAAAGATGATTAAAGGGTAGCGCCCCCTTTAATCTTAAGTTCGCGTTAGAAATTGAAATCCTCACAAAATTAACTAGTTGATCAAAGTATCGGAAGCTTGCTAAGTAATCGAGTAATCGAGTAATTTTGATTTGATTTATTTCAGTGAAACTTTGTTTCGAGGTGTATAGTTTGGATCAACTGAACAAGGCTTAGCAGATTAGCGCAAAATCCGCCTAAACCCACTCTGAATGTTACTGATTTAATATTGGTTTTCACACAATGAATACAATTAATTCTTTTGCCCAAGCCATGCTTGATGACGAGTTTGCGCATTCTCTCAAAGAGGAGGCGGGTACGCTTAACGTCTTGCTAGTTGAGGATGAAAAATCGCAGGCCATGTTGATTGGCGCGATGCTGAATCAATATGGACATACAGTACATACGGCTAGCAGCGGAGAGCAAGCTATCGAAATGTTCCGTCAGGTTAAGCCTGATCTCGTGTTGATGGACGTTATTATGCCGGGCATCGACGGCTATGAAGCGACCAAGGCGATTCGTGCCGAGCACAAGGAGTGGGTTCCCATCATCTTTTTGACTGGGCGTACAGAAAAAACGGAACGCCTTTATGCGCTGAAAGTAGGCGGGGACGATTTTTTCTCGAAACCGGTCGATCCAATTATGCTCATCGCAAAAATGAATGTGATGAGCCGCATTCACCGGATGCAGAAACAGCTCAAACAATTTCTAGCCGTTCACGAAGAAGAGGAAGAACTCGCCGCATACGTGATGGAGCGCTACCTAAATTCCAGTCAACACGACTCCAGAGTAGAGTCTTCAATATTGGCGGCATCGCACCACTTTAGCGGCGATGCAATCACCGTTGCTAAAACCCCAGATGGTGGCCTTAATGTAATGATGGTGGATGCCATGGGGCATGGTTTGCCCGCAGCTATCAATGTGTTACCCGCGATTCAGGCTTTCTATGCCATGTCGCAAAAAGGCATCTCTTTGCAAGATATGATCATTGAAATCAACGACCGGGTGCGCGCACTCACGCCTTCCGGTCGGTTCCTTGCCGCTGTTTTTCTTCATCTGAATCCCACAAATACGGAAATTAGTGGCTGGGTAGGCGGCACACCGAATGTCTATTTACATAACCAAGGTGAGACTAAAACCTTCATTTCGTCCAATATGTCCCTCGGCATATTGCCGTCTAGCCGGAGCGAATTTGAATTCTTTAGCGCGCCGTGGACGGACAAGTCAATATTGCTGACCTGTACCGACGGTGTGATTGAATCTTGCGGAGAAAACGGCAGCGAACTAGGCGAAGAGTGGATTTGCGAGGTGATTAAAAAACACGGCAGCACGCTTAATAAGGCTGTTTTTGACCAAGAGTGGAAGCAAGGGCTGGCAGGCAACCAGCCGCATGATGATGCGTCGGTGTTAATTATCAATCAGAGTCTTGTTTAGGAACTCCCCCCATTAGTAAAGTACTTTCACCACCTTAAACAATCACTTGCTGTATTTTGTGCCGTTTAGTGAGACGGATAGCATTCAACAAGCCCAACATTATCACCGGTAAATTCAGACAGGCTGCTGATCAAAGGGGACGCTACCCTTTAATTTGCTATAATGCACAAATGCCGAGACTTTCACGAATAGTATTTCCCAACATTCCCCACCACATAACCCAGCGAGGGAATCGCAGGGCGGATGTTTTTTTTACCGATGCAGACAGGATGACCTACCTTGAATTCCTACAGGAATACAGTGAAAAACACAAAATTGAGATTCTTGCGTATTGCCTGATGACCAACCATATCCACCTTATCGCAGTTCCCAGCACTGAAGATGGTCTCCAGCGTGCTTTAAAGCCCTTGCATATGCGCTATGCCCAACGAATAAACCGCCAAAATGGATGGAACGGTCATTTCTGGCAAGGGCGCTTCTTTTCCTCTCCCCTCGACGATGCATATTTATGGGCATCACTTCGTTATGTTGAAAGAAACCCGGTTCGTGCCAATATCGTCGATAAGGCAGAGGACTACCGATGGTCAAGTGCTGCTGCCCATTGTTGCAAACGTATTGATCCGGTATTAACGAAAGACCCTGTGTGGAAGGAACGTTTACGTTCAATTGATGACTGGTCATCCTGGTTATCAATAAAAGACTCTCCAGACAGATTAGATGTCTTACGTTCTTACATAATGAAAGGATTGCCATGTGGTTCAAAGGACTTTATCCTGTCCTTGGAGAAAATAACAGGACGCAAGCTTACGTTTAGAAAACAAGGGCGACCAGAAAAAGATGATTAAAGGGTAGCGTCCCCTTTAATTCATTCCTTTAATTCAGGAATCAAAGTCATCGGCAAGGTTTACCATGTTCAGAACGTAAACGCCTATGGTAGTAGGCTCAAGGAGTGGATGATCCGGTTCCATGGGGTCGCTACTCATAACTTGGCCAATTATCTTGGCTGGCGAAGGATGATTGACCCGGCTCATGGCGCTCTATCTCCGCGCGCTGTTTTGTTTGCCGCGCTGGGTATGGGTGGCGTTCAACAATTAACTGTGACATAGCCAATCATTTTATGCATTACTGAGGCCCTAGGACACGCAACAATTCATCCAGTGTCGTCACCCCTTGGTTGACCTTGTCTCGACCATCTTCAAGCAGCGTAGATGTACCCATCTCCCTCGCACAACTAATAATATCCATGATGGATGCATCGCTGGTAATAAGATGTCGCAGCTTGTCATTGAAAACAAGCACTTCATACAAGCCGATGCGCCCTTTATAGCCACTGCCATGACAATGATCGCAGCCCTGTCCTTTGAATGTATTGATGTCAGATTGAGCGAATAGCGGCCCAAGTCTTGACAGCAGTGCGACTGAGGCGGTATCCGCTACGCTACAGTGTTCGCATATCTTTCTCACCAGGCGCTGCGCAATGATACCTTCGAGCGCAGTGGCAACCACGTAAGATTTTAGCCCCAAATCGAACAGACGCGAAATTGTTGCAACTGCCGAGTTAGTATGCAGCGTCGAAAACACCAGATGACCCGTGAGGGCGGCATGAAATGCGACTTCTGCCGTCTCGAAATCGCGAATTTCACCCAGCAAAATCACATCTGGATCCTGACGCAGAATAGAACGCAACACCACGGGAAAGGTCAGCCCGATTTTCTCCTTGATAAGCACCTGACCTGCCTGATCCATATAATATTCGACAGGATCTTCAATCGTGACGTAATTTTTCGTAGGCGAGGCATTATGCTGCAACAGCGCATACAGCGTCGTGGTCTTACCACTGCCGGTAGGACCCGTGGTCAGAATCAACCCCTGCGGCTTATCCACCATGTTCAACACTTTTTGTAGATCGGTCTCGGAAAAACCCAGGCCATCCAGCCCCACGATGGCCGAGTTACGGTCAAGGATGCGCATTACCACTTTTTCACCATTAATAGTGGGCAGCGTAGAAATGCGCAGATCAACGATACGCATCGGTGTCTTGACGGTGATGCGACCGTCCTGTGGTCGTCGTCGTTCGCTGATGTCCATTTCCGCCATCACCTTCAGGCGTGACACAAATGACTGTAGCAATTGATGTGGAATCTGGATTTTATCCACCAACACCCCGTCGATGCGGTAACGCACCATCACACTCTTGGTACGTGGCTGGATGTGAATATCACTGGCACCAAGACGGATTGCCTCGATCATCACTGCGTTAACCAGACGAATCGCAGGGGGCTCATTGGTATCTCGCAGCAATTCTTCCAGCGATTCTGTGTCCTCCGCCTCAATAACGACCTCGATACCCTCATAGGGATCAGCATTCGCGACTAGGGTCTCCAACTCTTTGAAATCATTACCCTCAGTGCTTCCATACAATTCCGCCAGCTTGGCCCTGATACTTGCCACGCTGGATATGACTGGCTGTATTTCCAATCCGGCAACGAAACGCAAATCATCAAGCAGCCCTACGTCCAACGGATCGGCCAATGCCAGCAGCAAATGCTTTCCTTCTAAGCGTAACGGCACGACCAACTGGCGCTCGCAAAAACTACGCGGGATGAGCAAGGAGACTGCTGTATCGACTTGAAACTCTGCTAAAGAGACCTCTTCTATCAGCAACTCTTTGCGAAATATGTCTTGTATCGTTTTCTCTGATACCCAATCATGCTCCAGCAGCAATTTGATTAAAGGTTCTTTTTTTAGTTGTTGCTGCCGATATAATTCTTGCACCTGCTGACTACTCAACAAATTTTTCTTGTTGAGCATGATGGCCAACTGGCTACGGTTATTCACTGTCAGCTTGGAAAGCGCACTAATTTCCTTTGATTTTTGCGCATTATCCAGGTGCAACGCCTTGTTTTTTTGAATCAGGTCGTATTGTTCCAATGCCAGCGCCACAGTGACACGCAGATCATCATCGTTCCAGGGTTTCAAAATAAATTTGTACACTGCCCCTTCGTTGATGGCGCCCATCACAGCCCCCGTGTCGGCATGCCCCGTGAGCATGATGCGGATGGTTTCCGGCTTCATTTCCTTGACCTGTTCAAGCAACTCAGCACCCTTCATCCCCGGCATCATGTAATCAGAGATCATCAGATGGAACGGCGACTTGCGCAACAAGGCCAGTGCCTCCTGCGCGCCGGATGCCATTACCACTTCATAGTTTTCCTGCCTAAACACGCGTTGCAACGCCTTGAGCACATTTGGCTCATCATCCACCAACAGAATACGGTAAGCCTTCGCTCGACTAGCCACCGATGGACTCTCGGTAGCGGTAGCGGCCGCGCCAGTGAACAGAGATGCATAACTGGAAATGGTCATATTAGGAGGCGCTACGGTCAATTGGTAAATAGATGCTAAATGTCGTACCTGCATTGGCAACGCTGTCAACTTCGATACGGCCGCCATGCGCCCGGATAATATCGCGGCTCACCGCTAAGCCTAATCCAGTACCGGCCCCCACCTCGTGGGTGGTGAAAAACGGATCGAAGATACGTGACAATACTTCTGGCGGAATGCCGCATCCCGTATCGGAAATATGAATGACGATCTGCCCCTGCTCGACACTGCTCTGTAATTGTATCTCACCGCGTTGTTTCATCGCCTGTGCCGCATTGAGCAACAGGTTGAGAAACACCTGACTCAGATGACCTGACTTGCAGTGCAACGGTGGCAGCTCGCCCAATATCAATTTCAAATCGGCACGACTATTGATTTGATTAGCGGCCACATTACAGACCGAACGGATGTTTTCGTTGAGATCAATCAACTCTTCTTCTGCTTGATCTACATTAGAGAACCCCTTGAGATCGCTCACGATGCGTGCCACGCGATCAGCACCGCTCACACTTTCGTGCAACAGGGTTGAGAAATCTTCCAGCACAAAATCCAGATCATCAGACTGCCATGCATCGCACAAGGCGGTATCGCTGCTAGACTTGAACAATTCGGCCACCCCCTGAAGTTTTTGTACGTAAGACTGCGCCGTACTCAAGTTACTCCGTATAAAACCAATCGGATTGTTTATCTCGTGCGCCACACCAGCCGCCAGTTGCCCGACCGAAGCCAGCTTATCGACCTGATAAAGCTGACTACGTGCGGAAGCAATGGTATTCACCTGTTCCTTGACACGCTCCTCCAACTGTTCCGCCAACGCCTTGAAACGTGCTTCTGACGCCATCAGTGCCGAATGTTTACGTTGTAAATCTTCATAGTCCGTTTTTACCACTTCGATATGCATCTCGGAGGCCATGAAGTAACGCGCCCCGGAGCGCATGAACGATTCCAATATAATCATCACGGCACGAACGCACGCTTCATCTGACGATGAGGTTTCAAGATAACCGACCGTTTCCAGCTCATTGACCAGCGGCAACCGTCTCGCAGTGTTCGTCAAAACAGGGGCTTCGCCCATCACCCAGCCACCATCGGCAGAGACGACCCGTACTGACGAACCCAGCAAGACTGTCAGTGCGGCAGATAATTTTTCCGGCACGACACCGGACAGTAATTCGCGCAAACTCAATACGCTGTCGTACCCTCTAACTCCGATTTCCAAGCGATTCTCCTGTTGCCGCATTGATAAAGGAGACGACATCCGTGTCCAACTTCTCATGCAAAGAGAAATTTTTATCCAAGGCCGGATAGACCGCTTCCAGCAGCCTGATGAATGTTTCCCGCACACCGGTCGTCTTTAGCGCAGAAGCCATCATCAATGGCCATGGGGCAACAGACCAGCGTTCATTTATTTCCGTTTCACTCAGCACATTAGGCAGATCTCGTTTGTTAAATTGCACGACCAAAGGCAGTGCTTCGAAATTCAGACCGACACGCCCTACATTCTCTTCTAAATTTTGAAACGACTCGGCATTATTAACCCCTTGTGAACGCTGAGAGTCTGCCACGAACACCACACCGTCTGCGCGCGAAAGTACAGCCTTGCGCGTTGCATCATGCACCACTTGCCCGGGAACCGTATATAGCTTAAATTTGACTAACCAACCGGACGGTGTGCGAAAACCCAGCGGCAATAAATCAAAGAACAGGGTCCTGTCATTGTGAGTTTCCAGTGTCATGATTTCGCCCTTCAAATCCGGTGACAGTAAATCATGCAGACAAATCAGGTTACTGGTTTTACCGCTCATTGCCGGGCCATAATAGACCAGTTTAATGGTCAGTTTGCGAGTCACTTCATCGAGTTCAGCCATGATCAACCACTCACTCAGCGGGTCATTGTATTGCTGGCATGAATGTACAGTGTGAGCAGTTTCCCATCTAAACGCTCGAACCCCCTAATCTGCTCGATAATCTGCTCATCCAGCATATGCCCTTTGGACAGCAACATCTCACCCGTACCTGTCATCAAGTCGCGCGACAATACCATACCGGTTTTTACCTGCCCGGAACGCAATACTAATTCTGAAGACTTATCAGCTGCAGCGCTGGCCTTAATGCGTTCATCCAGAAAAACATCCAATACAGCGGGGTCGTAACGTTTTCTTGATCCATCCTGGATCATGAGCATGGCTTGTGCAGGTTTCATCGGTTTAACGAAACTCGTACCCATTATTGCCGTGTCATAATCTTTGGCAACGGATAGTATGCGCGCACCCATCGGGATGGACAGACCAGACAAATGTTCAGGATAGCCGGTACCATCAAATCGTTCGCAGTGACTGCGTATCAATTTAGCCGCCCCCTGCAACTGCTCCAGCGCCATTAGAGCCATCTCCCCTTTGACAGGGTGCTTGACAACTTCAGCGCGTTCATCAAAACGCAGGCTGACAAATGGTTTTTCAAGCAAGCGGTCAGGCAGTACGATCTTGCCGACATCAAGCAACAAACCCGCAATAAAGACATCCTGAACTTCTGCTGCACTCATACCCATGTTTTGTGCCATGTTTCGTGCCAGCTCGGCAACCCGGCGCGAATGGCCAGACATATTTGGATTGCGCATCTCAATCAAATTGGAAAACACCCGCACTGAAGTAATGAAACTTTTTTTCAGCTTTTCGTGCGCGAGATCAAGGGATTGCACAGTCTGATTCAACGCGTTGGTACGCGCCAATACTTTTTCTTCCAGATGTGCGTTCAGGTCTTTCAACTCATCATTCTGCCTGCACGTCAACTCTTCCAATCGCTGTTTTTCACGCTCCAGCATCTTCTGCTGAATGGCATGTTTGACGATCAGCGTAATGTCGTTGTCTTCCCAAGGCTTGGATATATAACGATAAATTTTCCCCTTGTTGATAGCATTGATAGTCGCGCTGATCTCAGCGTAGCCCGTCAGCAAAATTCGTACCGTATCTGGCCATCGCTCGTGGATTTTCTCAAGAAACTGTGCGCCGTTCATCATTGGCATGCGCATATCGGAAATAACCAGATCAACGGACTCACGCTCCATGATTTCCAACCCTTGAGCGCCGCCTTCCGCCGTAAATATGCGATATCCCAAAGGCCGAAATAGTCGCTTCAGGGACGACAAAATGTTCGCCTCATCATCGACAAGCAGTATTGTTGCAGGCGTTTGCTCCTGTGTTTCAGTCATACACCCATCCGATTTTCGAATAATTTTTCATCCCTGCTCCAACCTTTATCTCAATACATCCGATGGCTGTCGGATCGGTAAATACACCCGAAAGGTCGTACCACGTCCGATTTCGCTTTGCACCTCAATCCGCCCGTGATGTTTATGAATAATGCCGTAGGATAACGACAAGCCCAAACCTGTACCTTGGCCGATCGGCTTGGTAGTAAAAAACGGATCGAAAATCTTCTTGAGATACTCAGGCGCGATACCCTTGCCCGTATCGGAAACTTCTACCCAAACCTCCTCGCGTTCTCGGCCTGTGCGCAACGTGATTGTGCCGCGTTCCTCTATGGCATGTGCGGCATTGACCAATAAATTCATGAACACTTGGTTGAGCTGCGAGGACAAACATTCAACCTCAGGCAACTCGCCATACTCCTTGATTAACGCCGCCTTATACTTAATTTCGTTATTCACAATATTCAAAGTACTGTCCAAGCCTTGGTGAAGGTCGGCACCATGCCATTCTTCAGTACCATCCACATGCGAAAAATCTTTCAAATTCTGCACGATTTTCTTGACCCGGGTAATGCCATCTTTTGACTCAGCCATCAATGCGACCAGGTCTTCCTTGAGAAAACCGATATCCAACTTGTCCTTGGCGACCGTAAGCAGCTCCAGCACCTGGGGATCATTGATTGCACTCTCCGCATGCTCATATTGTTCGAGCATCACCAAGGTATCCTGCACGTATTTTTCTAGCGTACCCAAATTAGAATAGACGTAACCGATAGGATTGTTAATCTCGTGTGCGACACCCGCTGCCAACTGACCAATTGAGGCCATTTTTTCCGATTGCAGCAAATGACTGTGCGCCTCTTCCAATTCTTCAGCTGCAACGCGAAGATCTATCTCGATTTGTTTGCTGTCAGTGATATCCAGATCGACACCCACCATGCGCGCAGGACGCCCTTCGACATCCCACTCGATGACAGAGCCCCGGCCCATGACCCAAATCCACGTACCTGACTGGGTACAGACACGATATTGTGCCTTAAACACCTCAGAGCTACCGTTAAAATTCGCCGCCAATTTTTCCTGGAACAACGGAAAATCACTTGGGCAAATCCGCTTATCCTTGAAATTGACGTTGGACTCAACTTCTTCCGGTTTTAGGCCGCGCATTTCAGCCCATCGCGCATTAAAAACCACATAGCCCGTTTTAATATCCCAGTCCCATGCGCCCAACTCAGCACTGGACAAGGTCATTGCAAGACGCGCTTCGCTCTTTTGCAGTTTTTTCGTCATATCTCTAGCGAGCTTGAGCGCGCGCGCGCGCCCGTTAGCCAGTAAAAAAACCAAGACCGAAAGCAGTACACTCACCAATACACCAGCCCACCGTATTAAAGTAACTTCTTCGGTGTCGATATTATTTTCATAAGCAGGTAAGGACCGTACGCTGATGAGCCACGGGCGACCGGCAATTTCGATGCGCCGCTTATCATGAAATAAAGAGCGGTCTAGATGCCGAACAAAATGGTTATCGCTGTCGAACATCAACGACGCTAATTCAACTTTTTCTCCATCAAAAATTTCGTAATCAAACTGATTAGCTTGTTCTTCGAATAGCCCTTGCATCAGGGCATTGATACGAAACGACGCATATATCCAACCGATGATGTTCGCACGTCGTTCAGCCATAGTCCCATAAGGCATGCCATTTTTATACACCGGGACAAACATAATAAAACCCGTCTGCGCTTGCTGCCCGACTTCACCGAGCAACGTGACTTTCCCTGAAATAATCGACGTATCTGAATCCCGCGCCTGATCCATCGCTGAGCGCAGCACGGAGTCCGTGTACATATCATAGCCAAAGTTAACGTCATTAGGGCCGCGAAACGGTTCCACATAGATATTTGAAGTATAAATATTTTGTTCACCATCAGGGCGCATCGCATAGCCAGGAAAACCTTCTGTTCTGACGGTGTCTACATGACTGTTTTTTTCTTCCGGTGTGATAATCCGAGAAAAACCAACACTTTGGATACCCACATAATGAATGGCCAGAGTCAGCTTTTCTACATAGATATGAAACTCGCCCTTGTCTACATATTTCGACGAGGCAAACAAGCCTTCCAAACCGCGCAGAGCCTGCTCGTAGTTTGACAGTCGTTGTTCAACACGTAACACAATTTCAGTCGTTTTGTGAAAGAAATTTTCTTTCTGAATCTGACGTGCGTTATTGAAGGCCGTCTGCTGTAAAACATAAGTCGCAGACAATCCGATCAACAGCACCAGCCAAGGCAGAAATTTGACAGGATGCAAACCAAATAAGTGGCGTGCCTTTGATACCGCATTGTCATGTAATTCAGCCATAACGCCCCTTATCACAAATCGCTTCATGCCTGTTTAACCGGTAGCCATACTCGAAAAATCGTGCCTAGGCCTACCTCGCTTTGTACCTCGATCCGGCCATGATGCTTCTGAATAATTCCGTATGATAACGACAAGCCCAGCCCAGTCCCCTTACCGATAGGCTTGGTGGTAAAAAATGGATCGAAAACCTTCTTGAGGTGCGCCTGTGAAATCCCCTTGCCTGTGTCGGAAATTTCCACCCAAACCTCGTCACCTTTTTGACCTGTACGTACCGTGATCGTGCCGCGCGCTGGTGATGCGTTTGGGCTTATCTTTTTAGCCCAATCGTTTATCTCTCCTTCAGACATTCCTGTCTGTCTAAACACTTTGGCTAATTCATGAGCAACTGCCGTTGAATCTGTGGATACAGCTGCAAAATTCCCCTGTATTTCTTTATTTCCAAGCTGATTCCCAAGGAAGTTTGTTGCGGCATTGATTGATGGATAGTAAGTATTCTTTAACTTTTCAAAATCTCCGCTTAGTTTGCCCAAATGCTGAATTGCAGTATTTATTGCCGCCATGTTATCGGCGCTCTTGCCCGATGTGAAATCACTGCGTGTCTTATTTCTGCTATTATAATTTACAGAATCAAATGAGGGATCGTACTGCGATACAAGAGAAACCATATTCTGCCAATATGGCGATTTTAATGCAAAACCCGCAGGAAATTTCATTCTACCTTCTGCCAAAGCCTTTACTTGAGCTGCTACTGGCTGGTCTAATCTAGACAAAAGAGCATCGCCTTTTACGCCATAATTTTGCCCCGCAGATTTTAGTCCCATTGGGTTATCTAACTTGTCCCGTGCAATTTTGTTCGAGGCTGCGTTTTGTGTATTAAGCCTGTTTTCTTTAGTGTTAAACTGGCTGGCTTTCTGTGCGGCTGCATCTTGCTTTTGCTGATAGTCTAATTGTTTCCAGTGCTGCTCTAGCTGTCCTTTAATACCCATTGCATTAGATTTGGCTTGCTCTATAATATTCTGATCGTATTGTTCGGGCAAATGCTGCAACGCATCTTGTCCAAATAAAGACACAATCCGTTGCTTTGCGAAGTCAAATGATTTCTGGTCATTAACATTAGCCATTATTGCATCAGCAATTTTAAAATGCTGCAATCCCTCTTCAACTTTTGATTTTTTCACAGCGATTAAATTTGCCTGTGCCCCAATTGCCTCTTTGTACAGTCCAGCACTACGCAGTGCATCAGGTAACTTATTAGGGTCGCCGCCTGACTGTTGATAAGCTTGATTTGACGATGCGTTATCAGCAATTCCTTTCTGCTTCTGCTGCAATGCAAGTTCATTCATTTGCTGGCCTGTCTGCGCTCTACGCATAGCCATTGCATTTCTCTGCCCTGCAAAAAAAGAATCCCCGACTTTTGCAGGTGCATTCGGGTCAAGTAAATTAAAATCAACCATTATTATCTCCGAGGGTTGTTATCGTTATACATTCCCTGACCAGCAATATTCCCAAGGCCCTGATACATTGACGCTCTTGATTGACCCGCTGCAAGTTGAGCATTAGCATTTGTATTAGCGTTCATCATTCCTATATTGCCAACATTAGCAGCCATTTGCGATCCCTGCGCACCTATGTTCTGGGCGGCGTTTTGTCCTGTTCCTGCTATCCCTGCTAGTCTATTGTATTGTGTATTTTGATCTTGGTTATATCTGTTATATGCATTTTGATATTCTTGAGATGCCAATCCTTGACCGTATGCCTGAGCGCCACGAAGCATGTTTCCTGATAATACTCCACCTCTTCCAGCCGCAGATTGCTCTAAAGCCTTCATCCCTTGCTTCTGCCTAAACGCGTATCCAGGCGATGACTTAAAGTCGGCCGTTGAAAACGGCTTCATATATTGACCGCCTTGTTGCGTTCCTTGAGCGAGGGCATTTTTACCAGCCGCCATCCAAGGGGCTTGGTCTGCTCTCTGCTGTGAAAACATGCGCTCTTGTCCAGCAGTAGCCGCACTAGAAGCCGCTGACGATGTATTAGATGCTGCTTGAGTCGCTTTTGATTGACTATTAGATGCTACAATTGTCCCTACTGCCGCCGCTGCGTATCCCCAAGGCATAGTTAACTCCTTTTAATACAAACGATCAAAGTTATTCTGTCTTGATCGCTATCGTTATTAACCCAATGCGTAAAGGAATTATCAAACCAGTACACATCACCAGCAACAGCACTAAAAGACTCACCATCAAAATTAAATGATTGATTCAAGTCGCCTTGAAGTTGAATAGCAAACTTTTCGTAATACTCAGCATGCCACCCTGTATCAATATGCGGCAAGCAAGAACCGCCTGCTGGTATTTTTCTGATAAGTACCCCGCCTAGTCTTTCGCCGCCAACTAAAGCCATTATTTGCATAGCAATAGGCTTTATATTCAATATATCGGCAGATGGATACCATACAGAATCATGAGGGCTATTAAATTTGTCTCTGTCGCCGTTATAATTAGACCAATCGTTGTATCTTAACCAAATGTCATCAAGCTTTTTGTGGGGTGATATATCATCTTTTGTGCGAATTGTATGCTCATTCCAAAGATTAGGATTGCGATTAATTGCAGCCATTATCGGCACAATGTTTGCTCCTTGGTAGATGGGAATCATCTTATCCATGGCAGAGCCTCGATTGAATATCTAGCTGGCACAGCATTTTATGGCGGTGATAAAATATAAGCGTTCTGCTGTGGGTTGCCGGGTTGAATATAATCCAGACGTATAGCGTGCTGCTCTGCCCAGCTTTTCAGCGTACCACTAATGTACTCGGGACCGTTGTCGCTGCGAATTGACACTGGTTTGCCACGCCATTCAATGATCTGATTTAGTGAGCGCACCACCCGAACTGCGGGCAACGAGAAATCAATATCAATCGCTAAGGCTTCACGATTAAAATCATCAATCACATTGAACAGCCGATAGCTTCGCCCATCAGATAACTGCTCATGCATAAAATCCATAGACCAGCATTGGTTGATGGATTCAGGCACCGTCAGTGGCTCCGGCTTCTCACGAACAATCCGTTTCCTAGGTTTGATCCTTAGCTTGAGTTCCAACTCACGGTAAATGCGATATACCCGTTTGTGATTCCACCCGTAGCCCTTCACGTTACGTAGATACAAGAAACATAGCCCAACCCCCCAGTTACGTTGATGGTGGGCAAGACGAACCAAACAATCGGCAATCTCGACATTTTCAGCCGACTGTTTTGACTGGTAACGGTAGCGGTAGCAGGTCTGGCTAATGCCATGCAAACCAGTCGAATGCTGACACCCTTGTATTCGACGCTCTGTTGCGCCATCTCGCGTCGACAAGATGGCTTCACCACTTTTTTGCGAGGGCCTCCTGAATAATCTCAGCTTTCAACCGTTCTTCGGCATACATCTTCTTGAGTCGCCGGTTCTCATCTTCAAGCGCTTTCATGCGAGTGATTAATGAGGCATCCATGCCGCCATATTTGCTACGCCACTTACAAAACGTGGCGGAACTGATGCCGTGCTCGCGGCAGAGTTATGGAACCGGACTGCCGCCCTCGGCTTGCTTGAGTATGGCAATGATTTGACTGTCTGAAAAGCGTGATGTCTTCATGTAAAACTTCCTTCATTTCTAAGTGAGAAAATTCTACTTCTAATCGCTAACTAATTTCAGGGGGGATTACCCCTGAACGAACACATCCACTTCCACTGCTGCATCGTGGATGGCGTATTTCAGCCTGCTGAAAATATTGCAGTGGCGGGCGTGGATTTTCATGCGGCGACCGGGCTGGATGCTGCCGCCATTTCCAAAGTGCAAGCGCAGGTGCGCCAGCGCATCCTGCGTGCCTTCGTCCGTCGCGGCTTGGTCGACAAGTGCGACGGTGACGAAATGATGGGCTGGGAACACGGCGGTGGTTTTTCTCTGGATGCCTCGGTGTGCATCGAAGGCCGTGACCGGGCAGGGCTGGAACGTCTGCTGCGCTACTGCGCCCGTCCACCGTTTGCGCTGGAGCATCTGCACCTGCTGGATGCCGAACATCTGATCTACCACAACCCCAAGCCCCGCTCGGACAGCCCGCGTGATCTGGTGCTCACGCTGCTGGAGCTGATCGACAAAATCGCCGCGCTCATCCCGCCACCCCGCGCGCACCGTCATCGATATTACGGCGTGCTGGCACCCAATTCGCCGATGCGCGCCGCCGTCACGGCATTGGCGCCGTTGCCAGTGACCGTCCCGCTGCCGGTGGCGGCAGTCAATTCGGAAGACCCACCTCCCCGTCGTGCAGCATCGCACTATCTGTGGGCGATGCTGCTGGCGCGCATCTATGAATCGCTCCCGCTGCTCTGCCCGGTTTGCCAAGCACAGATGCGCATCATCGCCTTCATCACCGATACCGGTACCGTGCGGAAGATACTCGATCATCTCGGCGAATCGGCGCAGCCGCCGAGAATTGCCCCGGCGCGCGGGCCACCGCTGTGGGAAGCTGCAATGGCTTCGGAGCACGCGGGCAATGACCCCGAAGGGGAGGTGGGTCTTGGGATATGTCGGCACAGCCAGAACCGGAGTTCGACCAGTGCATCGCTTGGTGACAAACAATTTTGCTCACCTTGGGTAGGCTTGTGCGCTGGGTTTAGCGTGCGCCGATTTTTGGTGTTGGCGCGACCAATTCTTGCCATGGTAACAGGCGAGGTGCGGAATCTGTCATGGTTTTGACAACGAAAATCGAATTGGAGAGGGGAAGTGGTGCGAAATTTATTTGACTTGTGTGGTTGAATTTCCTATCCTTACAAGCATCTTCCGCACGGTGGACGCACAGCAGCTTAAGTGTTAGCCCCAAGTAGTAATGTCCGCTGTTGATTAAACTCAGCCCTGTTAAAAACAGCGGCGGACATATTAAAAATGGGCAAGCTCATGAGTCAGAAAGAAGTAACACGGGCGCAGGTATTGGATATGCTAGAAGCGGGCAAAATCAGCCAACAAGCAGCATCGGTGCGAATGGGTATTAGCACCCGCCAAGTGCGCAGGTTGAGCAAACGCTATCGAGCAGAAGGACTAGCCGGATTGATCAGCAAGAAGCGCGGCGCAGCCTCGAACCGGCGGCTGGATGAAACAATATGTGCCACGGTCATCGAACTCATCGGTACGCGTTATCGAGACTTTGGCCCAACGCTGGCAAACGAGAAACTCGCTGAATTGCACGGCATTCACCTGTCCGTCGAGCGCGCCCGCCAGATGATGATCGCTGAGGGCTTCTGGAAAGCCAAGAAAGGCAGCACAGTATGCGCCCACCCGATGCGCGAACGTCGCGCCCGCTTTGGTGAGTTGGTGCAGATAGATGGCAGCCCGCACGACTGGTTCGAAGGGCGCGCAGATCGCTGCACGCTGCTGGTGTTCATCGACGATGCCACTGGGCGGCTGACGCAACTGCGTTTCACCCCGACCGAAACCACACTGGGCTACATGCGGGTGCTGCACGAGCACATCCAAGCGCACGGCGTACCAGCGGCACTTTACAGCGACAAGCACAGTATCTTCCGCATCAATGCCAAGGATGCCGCCCCTGAGGCCGAAACCCAGTTTGCTCGCGCCGCGCGCGAACTAGGCATCGAATGTATTGCGGCCAACACCCCACAGGCCAAGGGACGCGTGGAACGGGCAAATCAAACCTTGCAGGATCGACTGGTCAAGGAAATGCGTCTGGCAGGGATAAACGACATGGATACCGCCAACGCATGGCTACCGAGCTATATCGAAGATTACAACCAACGCTTTGCAGTAGAACCCAAAGATCAGGCTGACGCACATCTGGCCTATCTTGGCGCCTCGGCTGAACTGGCGCACATCCTGTCAGTTCAGGTGACCAGAACGTTATCGAAGAACCTATCCTGCCAATATGAAAACCAATTGTTGCAAGTAGTCACGACGGGGACGGGACTAGCGCTGAGGGGCGCGAAAGTCACGGTGCACGAACACTTTGACGGCCAAAAAGAATTAATCTGGAGAAAGCGAAAGCTAGTCTATAGCGCCATGTCAAAACAACAGCGGCAGGGAGCGGTGGCCGATAGTAAAACGCTCAATGAAAGAGTAGATAAAGCGATGGCTCGGCGCAGTACAGGACACAAACCCGCACCGAACCATCCATGGAGAAACATGCCTATCGGGAAGTCCGCCATCGACGGGCTGCGTGCTACTTTGTAGCGAAAGGTAACGGGGCAAGCGGACATTTCTACTTTGCAGGAAAGCGGACATTTCTATTTGGCGTTGACACGCACAGCAGCTTAAGTATGGTCTGTCTATTATTCTGTAGTTTTGGCGATTGATCGTTTTGCATGATCAGGGTGGCCTCATTGCATTGGGCGGGCGAATGATGCGGTAGAAAACAACTCAGTGCCACGGGCTTTACGCAACAAAAGGCATGCATTTTTGAGAAGGGACGATCGGCTTGCTATTAAGTTTTAGGTCGGGATACCGAAATAGCAATAAGATCCCGTTTAAATGATCTCCGGAATGTTAAGAGGCGAGTGGGGGGGCTTTCGGGCAGGAGTATTTTCCAATTCAGAAATGAGTCTGAACGAAGGGTTTGAATCTGAGTAAATTAACTTTAATTCTGGTTCGATCTATCTAATTGGTGCTTCTTCGTTTTGTCTTGTTTTTCTAATTTCTCAAGCCCGCTTTTTCCTCGCGGCAGAGATGTCTCTAAACAGTTTTTTCCTTGCGTTATTCAGTGCCAACGCAGCGTCATTATCGCTCATTTTGGCTGCCTGCACATTAAGCTGCTTTAGTGTGACTTCATCCTTGAGGTACTGCTTGGCCTCGGGTAACGATTTGAATTTTTCATAAGGTGTTTTCATGTCCTTGTAGCTGTATTTTTTGCGCTCTTTTCCCTTGCTGTCCGTGATCGTTTCAGGGAAGAAACATGGGCGATGGTAATTGACGTAAGGGTTGAGAAAATCAGCACAAAAAGCGTTGACCAGACGGGCGCAAAATTGCGGGATATGCGCATACCCTAGATGCTTGCGCACTACAGAGGCATTTTTGGATTCAGCTAGCGCGTTATCGTTGGAATGACGGGGTCGCGATTGAGTGAATTCAACCCGCAGTTTCTCCAACAATTTGGCCACTTGGTAGTTGATGTATTCCGAGCCGTTGTCCGAGTGAAATCCGAGAATCACAAACGGAAAACCGTCCAGCAATTGCCGGATGACCGGCAGCATATACGCCTCGCTGATTCTCTCGCAGGTGGCGACGAATTGCATCTGCGTAACACAGTCTACCGCGTTGATGTGATACACACCTTTGACACCGTCTTGGTCGCCTTGATGGACACTGTCTATGCGAACGTAGCCGGGTACGCCATCCGGCTGCGGTGCGCGGCGTTTGCCGATGGGGATTCCAGTGGGATTGGTCTTTGTCCAGTGCCGTCGTTTGCTCTGGTACTGCATGCTCCGGCGCAGGTTGTACAAATGAGAAACCGAGATGCCCGCTAAGCGCTCGTAGCGAGGGTCGCCAAATACCTCGTAGGCGCGCTCCATAAGCTTCTTGGTGGCAGGGCCGGACAGTGTGCTATGCAGCACATCCATCTCGGCCAACAAGGCCACGTCCGTAGCGCTATAGCGGCATGTAAAACCCTGCTTGGGCGCGCGGGGCTGTTTTGACAGCTTCCCGTCCGTGCGATATCGCCCCACCAAGCGGGCTACTTGCTGTCGTGACAGCCCTGTCATACGCTCGATGTAGCGCAGCAGTACCCCCTTATTCGCGCGTTTATGTGGGGCGTAACCGAACCGTTTTAGGACACGCTCGATAAACTGATTACGCCCCTCTTTGGGAACACGAAACGCCACCTTCGATGTCCCTTCCAAAAATGCCTTGATCTGCTCCAATGTCTGTAATTTCGCTTCTTCCATGTTGATCACCATGCCTCGCATAATGACCGACCCAGCAAATTAATTTAGACTCATTTCTTGGTGGAAATACGTTAACCCTTTAGACTCATTTCATATTGGAAGAGGCTCATAATTGTGCCTGAGGGTGCTTTCTGGCACAATTATGGCACATGGAGGCGGGATTCCTTCTTGATTTTCAGCAACTGGGTAAGACCGAATGAAGGATATGGACGGCGGATGGAGATACTTGGTGTGGCAGCAGGATATTCGCCATGCAGAGGCTTCGGTGTTGCTGCATGCCGAGCACTGGTACACATGTAAGGGTAGCTGGGCACGGAGAAGAACGATGAATCATACGACACAACTCATGAGTCGTGTTAATAAGGAGAGGAAGCATGAAAATGAGAGAAGTGACCTATGCATGCGTGGCGATGATCGGCATGGGCTTGATAGGAGCGCAAAGCGCATTCGCAGATGCGACGGTGGTTTACAAAAATACCTCGTCCGAAGGTAGTGGCATGCAAACTATCCGTTATGTGGATAAGAAACATGTCCGTATTGATATGGCCAATGATGCTGCTCGCCACGAGAGAACCATTATGAAGCTGGGCGATAAGGTTTATATGATTATCGGCGAAGTGGTTCAGGATTTGAATCAAATGGCTCAAATGATGGCGATGATGGGGAAAAAACCGAAAGAAAGAGCTGCTAAAGATAAAGGCGTTTCAATTAAATATGTAGATACAGGAAGAACAGAAACGATTGCCGGTATTACAGGCAAGGTCTATCGCTTTACTGAACGAGGCAAGAAACATGAGGTTGTACTTAGCAAGGATAAGGATTTGCAGGCCGCTGTATTGGGCGTTGTGGAGGTCGCTAAAGCCATGTCAGTAACCATGCCAACCGATTCCAAAAACATGATGGGACAGAGTGGGCTAATCAAAAGTATGGCTCTGCTTCGCCTGGATCATGTGATGAAACTCCAGTCGTTAAAGAGAGATCGAATTCCGAAATCTGTATTTAAGCTTCCTTCTGAGCCTCAGCAGATGGGTGGTGGTTTTGAAAGTCTTATGAAAGGTATGATGGGCAGGTAATGTGAAAGGTTTGATGAATAAAAAAAGGTTGAAGTATAATGATTCAACCGTGACCGAATCCAGGGTTCGGTATTCATTCGCCCTGTGAAACCTCAACAGTTAGGGGGCTGCAGGGGTGCTCTCTTTGGGCGATGAGCATAATGTCTATCTGGAACCAATCGCAAAAGGGCACCATGAAATGGCTGGCGATGGGGCTGGATCGTGAGGGGAGATTTTATGCAACGTCAAATTAGTTTGTGGTGTCTGATTAGCTGTCTTTTTATGATGCCTTCAACGGCGACTGCAGAAGAGCGATTGCCTGATTTGGTTCCTGTGGTGGTTAACGTTAATCAGGGATATGTAGAAGTTCGCAATATTGGCAATGCAGTGGCAGAACCCAGCCAGTTATATGTTGTCTGTTCGACCATCATAGCTTCAGGCAAGAACGAGCCTTGTGCCGCAGGCTTACATCTGTCCGGCTATATCGAGAAGTGGAATACGCTGCCCTTTGATATTCCCGCCCTTCAGCCTGGATCCAGCTATCCTCTACACCTATTTGGTTCCGGTTTTTTTCCGCGTCAGAGTAGCATTTCTTATGGGATGAAGCTAGCCGCAGACCCACTCAAACATATAGCTGAATCCAATGAAATAAACAATTACACGCGACTGGATATTAAGCGGAAACATGTAATTAGGAAAATAGAGAGAGGACAGTTGCAGGTTAAGGTTTTGATGAATGGTGTGCCGATTAAAGCGGCAATTATACTAACCGCTCCAGGTCAGACTGCGCATGAGATGCCGCTTGTTCAGCGCAGGGTTCGGATGAAACAAACGCCGTTTGAAGCGTCATGGCCTATTGGCAAGTACGATCTTTATATTCACAGCGAAGTGTCCTCGCCGGTGAATGTTTATATGCAGAGCAAGGCGATTCCTATCGAAATTAAAAAAGGCAAACGGCTGGAAAAATCAGTAACGATTCCCTCAGGGCGCTTACAGCTAGGTACAACTATCGAAGGTAAAAAGACAACAGGAATGAAGGTGAAGATATCCACCTTGCAAGGCGACTTTAAATACTTTTACGGCATGGGCCTTTTAAAAGTGCCATTGGATGTCTCGCTTCCTGCAGGCCAATATAAGCTTGAGGCAAAGAGTGTAGAGCAGAAGCAGTCGCAGTTTGCCAACGTGGAGATCAAAGCCAGTAGAACCATTAATAAGTCATTGAATTTTAATAAGTTGCGCATCGGATATCTGAAGCTGAATGTATTGATGGGTGGCAAGACGATTCCTTTTGAGTACGGTTTTAACTCACCTGCAAGAGACCTCCTTTCTGATGTGTCTCTGTCTTCTTCAGAAACTGGAAAGCCCTTTGTGCCGCTGGAAGCCGTCCGTAACAAGCCGATAAAACTTCGGGAAGGAGTCTATGATTTAAAGGTTCACGAACGAACGGTTGGCGGCAAAGACATTGTGATTAAAAGAATTACCATCCGTGAAGGGGAAACGATTGAAAAAACGGTTGCAATACGTCAAGCTGGAGAGCTGCACATCACGGCGCGTTGGACCCATCAACCCCTTAACATTATCGCGTGTGCTGCATACTATAACCCTGTCAATTTTAATCGTTTGGGTGCACTGATGGGCGGTGGTAGCGGGTCAGGAGGCCGTAGTCGTGGGGGCTGCCTTGATCCGAACGCTTATCTGCAAGCATCGATTTCCAGCCCGGGCCGAAGCGATGGAGACATTGCCAAGCGTGTACACCTTAAAAGTATAAGCGGCAAAAATTCGGCTGGAAAAATAGATGATGATGTGCGTATTCAAGCCATCGACATTGAGCCAGGTATTTATGATATTGTAGTCTGGCCTAGCATAGTCTGGCCTCGCACGAGAGGTGATCATCGGAACCTGAAACAGACCTTGAAAGGCATTCTAATCACTGCGGGTGAGATCACACAAAAGAAAAAGAAGCTGAAATTCCGCTGGCCGGGCAAGAAGAAATGAGCATTCTAATGGTAGAAGAGGTTAATAATGAAGCATATTAACTTGAATCGATTGGGCTTAGCGGTGTTTGCATCGATGTTGGCACTATCATTAATTGCGCAGGCAGGGAGTTTGCTGGGTAAGATGAAAGTTGCCGATACGTAGCTCGGTTTATGCGGAGAAGCTGGCCACATTCCGTGCATAAAAGAGGCTGTATAAATCGGGGTCATATAAAACGGGGTCAGGCTTTCATAACTTGATATTATTCAAGAAGTAGATATGTTATCCCTATGGCACGACAACCAAAAATCCATATAGATGGCGGCTATTACCATGTGATGCTTCGTGGCAATGGTGGTGTTGAGATATTTTCCAGTGATGCTGACAGGTATCATTTTTTCATGTTACTGCAGGAGGGTGTAGAGCGATTTTAGCATCGTATCCATGCTTTTTGTTTGATGGGTAATCATGTTCACCTTGTGATTCAGGTTGGAAACATTCCTCTTTCTCGCATCATGCAAAATTTATCCTTTCGTTACACGCGCTGGTTTAATCAACATCAAAAGCGAATCGGGCACCTGTTTCAAGGTCGGTTTAAGGCTTTGCTGGTTGATGAAGAAAGCTATTTGCTTGAGTTGGTTCGTTATACCCATTTAAACCCTGTTCGTGCTGGGATGGTTCAATACCCTTCTGCTTATTTGTGGAGCAGCCACCAAGCATATACTGGTCAACAAATATTACCTTGGCTGACTTCTGATGTTGTGCTTTCTCGTTTTTCATCACGATTGGATGAAGCAAGGAAAGGTTATGCTGCATTTGTTACGGATGGCTTAACTGCCCCATGGATGCTGCAGCCAAACGTATCACGCCGCAAGCGCAGTGCTATCAGCGCCGCCAACCCGAGAAAACGCACTGGTATCGCACTGTGCAGACGCACTTCGAAACGTGGTTGGCGCTCGCTACCGGGCCGTGCGATGAGTCGCCCCCCGCCTATATTGAGCAAGCTTTTCGCCGCTATCTCGACTGTGGAATTCTGGCTAACGGCTTCGCCCGCGCCCACTGCGACGAA
>Ga0316204_10004829_pt1 | contig 23502 bp, 21 predicted proteins | sample 6monrhotite_MG_2_FD_205661 | JGI IMG/M metagenome (GOLD analysis project Ga0316204, IMG submission 205661) | Microbial mat bacterial communities from mineral coupon in-situ incubated in ocean water Damariscotta River, Maine, United States -... | ecosystem: Environmental > Aquatic > Marine >... | reverse complement strand
AACGATGGACCCGACGACCCCAAGGCTGGGCTCAAGCCATCAACCAACTCGCCCTACACTTTGAGGGCCGACTGCCCATCTGAAGCTTGCGGGGTCTCCGCAAACACAAAAAATCGGACACACTCCTAGTCCTGGACAATGATGCCTGCTGCAGCCCACGGTCAGGTAGTTTTACTGCGCAGCACGTACTGCAAAATACCCCCATGCCGGAAGTACTCCACCTCATTCGGAGTATCCACCCGCGCCACACACTCAAACTCCGTACGCCCCCCACCCTCCGCAATCGCCACAACCTTCACCATCTGCCCCGGCTTCAACCCCCCAGCAATCCCCGAGATCTCAAACACCTCCCCCCCAGTCAACCCAAGCTCCTCCACCCCTTCCCCATCCTTAAAACAAAGCGGCAACACCCCCATCCCAATCAGATTACTCCGGTGAATCCGCTCAAAACTCTTCGTAATCACCGCCTTAACTCCAAGCAAAATCGTCCCCTTAGCCGCCCAATCCCGCGAAGACCCAGTCCCATACTCACCCCCCCCAAGCACCACCAACGGAGTCCCCTCCGCCCGATACTTCTCCGCCGCATCAAAGATACTCATCTCCTCCCCACTCGGCTGATGCCGCGTCCACCCGCCCTCCGTCCCCGGCGCCAGCTCATTCCGCAACCGAACGTTCGCAAACGTCCCGCGGATCATCACCTCATGGTTCCCGCGCCGCGACCCAAAGCTATTGAAGTCCCCCGGCTTCACCCCATGCGCCTGCAGGTACTTCCCCGCCGGCCCATCCTTCGGGATGTTCCCGGCCGGCGAGATGTGATCCGTCGTCACCGTATCCCCCAGCTTCGCCAAACACCGCGCGCCCACAATGTCCTGCAGCGCATCCGGCTCCTTTCCCATCCCCTCGAAGTACGGCGGGTTACGAATATACGTGCTGTCCGCATCCCAAGCGTAGCTCTGCCCCTTCGGCGTATCGAGCTTGGCCCAGCTCTCATCCCCCTCAAACACCGAGCTGTACTGCTCCGCAAACTGGTCCTTCCCCAAGCACTCCCGCACCAGCTCGGACACCTCCTGCGGCGTGGGCCAGATGTCCTTCATGAACACATCCTTCCCGTCTGCATCCTGGCCGATCGCCTCCGAGTACGGATCCCAGTCCAGATGCCCCTTCAGCGCGTACGCCACCACCAGCGGCGGTGAGGCCAGGTAGTTCGCCCGAATGTTCGGCCCGATGCGCCCCTCGAAGTTCCGGTTGCCCGAGAGCACCGACGTCGCAATGAAGTCGCCCTTGTTGATCGCCTCCACGATCGGCTCGTCCAAAGGCCCAGTGTTGCCAATGCACGTCGTGCACCCGTACCCCACCGTGTGGAACCCGAGCGACTCCAGGTCGTCCATCAGCTTCGCCTTCTCCAGGTAGTCCGTCACCACCCGCGATCCGGGCGCAAGGCTCGTCTTCACCCACGGCTTGGTCTTCAGCCCCAGCGCCCGCGCCTTGCGAGCCACCAGTCCCGCCGCCACCAGCACGCTCGGGTTCGACGTGTTCGTGCACGAGGTAATCGCAGCAACAACAACACTCCCGTTCCCAAACTCGAAGCTCTCCCCCTTGTGCGTCACCGACACCGTCTTGCCGCGGTCCGCCTCGGGCACCTGGTCCTCCACCAGCTTCCGCCACGCCGCCTGCGACTTCGTCAGCTCGATCCGATCCTGCGGACGCTTCGGCCCCGCAATGCTCGGCACCACGCTCCCCAAGTCCAGCTCCAGCGAAGTCGTAAACACCGGGTCCGGCGTCGCGGACGTCCGGAACATGCCCTGCTCCTTCGCGTACGCCTCCACCAGCTGCACGCTCTCCTCCGGCCGGTTCGTAAACCGCAAATACGCCAGCACCTCGTCATCGATCGGGAAGAAGCCACACGTGGCCCCATACTCCGGCGCCATGTTGGCGATCGTCGCCCTGTCTGGAAGTGACAGGTGGTCCAGCCCGGGGCCGTAGAACTCCACGAACTTGCCCACCACCCCGTGCGCCCGAAGCATCTGCGTCACCGTCAGCACCATGTCCGTCGCGTTCGCCCCCTCGGGCAGCTTGCCCTTCAACTTGAACCCCACCACCTGCGGGACCAGCATCGAGATCGCCTGCCCCAGCATCGCCGCCTCGGCCTCGATCCCTCCCACGCCCCAGCCCAGCACCGACAGCGCGTTGATCATCGTCGTGTGCGAGTCCGTGCCCACCAGCGAGTCCGGATACGCCTGCGTGACCCCGTCCTTCTCCTTGGTCCACACCGTGCGCGCCAGGTACTCCAGGTTCACCTGGTGCACGATCCCCGTCCCCGGAGGCACCGCGCTGAAGTTCTGAAACGACTCCGCGCCCCACCGCAGGAACAGGTACCGCTCGCGGTTGCGCAGGTACTCCATCTTCACGTTCAGGTCGAACGACTTCTCGGACCCATAGCTATCCACCTGCACCGAGTGATCGATCACCAGATCGACCGGCTGCTCAGGGTTGATCTGATCCGCACTCCCGCCCAGCGCCACCATCGCGTCGCGCATCGCCGCCAGGTCCACCACCGCCGGCACCCCCGTGAAGTCCTGCAGGATCACCCGCGCGGGGTGATACGCGATCTCCACCGACGGCGTCGCCGCTGCATCCCACCCAGCCACCGCTTCGATGTCGCTCTTGCTGACCGCGTTGCCATCCTCGTGCCGCAGCAGGTTCTCCAGCAGCACCCGCAGCGAGAACGGCAGCTTGTCCACATGGCCAATCCCCGCCTTGCTCAACACATCGAGACGAAAGATCTCGTAGCTCTGCTCGCCGACGGCGAGGGTGGAACGGGCGCCAAAGGAATTGTCGTTGTTGCTCATCGGATGTGCGTCCAAGCGCGGCCCAACGAAGGGCCAGCAGGCGCGCAAATCGTGGCACTAGCGACCGTTTCCAGCAACTCACGGGCGCCGACTCCGCGTCAGTGACGAGCGCTGTGCAGGGCGCCGTGCAACACCGCGACCGATGGGCCGGTTGTCATCGACGACCAGCTCGCGGGGAATGAGACAGCATGAAGGCTTGGATGCTTGGGCTTGCACTGGTTTGCGGCTGCACAACGACCTCGAACGACCCGGACGAGATCGCGGGCTCGAGCACGGATACCCCGTCGACGAGCGTCACCAGCTCCTCCGACTCCACGGGTGACGAACCGGGCACCACCGGACAGCCCAGCAGCACCTCGCCCGGCTCCGGCGAGGCGGACACGGGCACGGACACGGATCCCCCCGACCTCGAGCCCGGGCCGGTCGAATGCGAGAGCACGCGCTGCGGCGTGTCCTGCAGCCACGAGGAGTATCAGTACGAGGACAACGGAGAGGTCTGTGGGTGCGAGTCCTCCGACGAACCCGAGGGCATCATCGAGTGCCGGTTTCCGCTTCGATGCGGCTCCTCGAAGGACCCGCTTCGCTGCGTTCTGCAGGGGCTTCGATACGACATCCCAGGCGCGTATGAGATCGAGGCGGACGACGGGACCGGGGACTTCTCGGTGTCGCGCTATGAGGTGTTCGGGCCCGGCCTGACCCGCGCAAGCTGGCGCAGCGGAAGCGAGGGATGCTGCACGGGAGCGGGAAGCACGTCCGCCAGCTACCTCTTTCCGCAGTCCACTCCGGCCGCAGACGATGCATTCTGGGACGAGTGTGAGCCGGAGCTGTGGGGCGTCAACTCGTGCTTTCTGCGCGACGCGCTATTCCCCGACCTGGGTTGCCAACCGATGCTCGAGGCCTGCCCCGAGCTGGTCGACTTGGGCGACACGTGCGAAGAATCCTGCCCGATGGCGGGGGACGGCATCTGCGATGAAGAGGACGGCACCGGGCTTTGCGCGCCAGGGTGCGACCCGGACGACTGCGCATGACGGAGCACGCCGCGCTACACTCGAGACAAGGTGCAACGAGTTCGGACAGCGATCGGTTCGGCGGCCTGCTTGGTGATGGCGGCGCTGCTCACCGCATGCGGGCCGCAGAGCTGCGGATGCGGGGCCAGTCCTGACGACCCGCTCGCGCAGCACGAGCTGTCCTATCCCGGCGACCACGATCTCAGCGATGGCTGCGCGTGCCGCTGCGCCGAGGGTCCGCTGAGACCCGAGCCCTACGACGACGAGGGCACGTGCGAGTACGAGGGCGAGACGTGCACGGACGACGAGGGCTACCCGGCGGCGCTGGTCTGCGCGGGCTGAGCTGCGATTCAGGCGTCTCGCCATCGATGGTGGTGACACTGGGCCCGCAGGACACGGTGGCCGGGGGTTGGTCCGAGGGGCCGAGGTCACTCTCGGACTCGTCGTCCGGCCCCGCGGCACCGCTTACGGCGAGTCACGGCTTGCGGAGAAACTAGCGGAAAGTCGAAACCTCTTCGTCATTGCTCCAAGCGTCCTGGCGAATGGGAGCTATGCGACCATGGATGTTTGGGTTGGTGTTGGTGGCGGCCTGCGGTTCGTCGGCCGATGGGGTCGAGCCGCTTGACGGCTCCAGCGGAGAAGGACCCATCGGGATGCACCCGAGCACGTCCTCGGAGGGTTCGTCCGGCAGTTCGGACGCGAAGTCCACAATGAGCACAAGCGAGTCCACTGCGACGGACAGCGGCTCAACGGGCTCGGAAGAGCCCACGGGGACGGACGATGACTCCGAGACGACAGGGGGCGAGGAGCCGCCCAACCTCGATCCGGGACCGGTGGCATGCACGAAGACCGAGTGCTCGGTCACGTGCGATCACGTCGAGTACGACCTCGACGAGGGGGAGGTTTGCGAGTGCACGCAGGCAGACGCGCCTGAAGGATGGGTCGAGTGCGTCCTGCCGACCCCCTGTGCGGGCGCGAACGACCTGGCGCGATGCGTGGCTCAGGGCGTCCGGTACAACATGCCCGGCGCGTACGAACTCGAGGCGTTCAACGGCGCGGACTCTCACCTCACCCGGTACGAGGTGTTTGGGGCCGAGCTCGTCCGATCGATCTCGAGCAGCAGCATCCTCGGCTGCTGCTCCAATAGCGTGGGCTCGCTGGCGAGCTACCGTTTTCCGCAGTCGACGACGGAACCCAAGAATCTGTTCTGGGACGACTGCAAGGCGGAGGCCGGGGGCTCCTGCTTCGATGAAGACCTGCTGTTCCCCGAGCAGAGCTGCCAGCCCATGCTGGAGGCCTGCCCGAGGATTGAAGAACTGGGCCAGACCTGCGAGGAGTCTTGCCCGATGGCCGGAGACGGCATCTGCGACGAAGAGGCCGGCACCGGGCTGTGCGCGCCCGGTTGCGACCCCCTCGACTGCTCTTGAGGACACCCCCTAGTTCGCAGGCGCCGGTGCTGGCGCAGTGACTGCGGGGTCCGCTTCCACGGGCTCGGGTCCGGTGGTCTCATCGACGCTGGCGACCATGCCGAACATCACGAGCGCGCACGTCTTGGCCATCGCGCCTGTGCATCCCTCGTGTGCCATCGCCGGAGCTCCGGGACCGGGCGCGGGATCCACGGTCACGCTGCCGTCCTCGTGGAACACCATGGTGGCGCTCTCCTCACCGACCCGCAGCACTCCGCCGTCGTCGCTGAGCACGAGCCCGGTCACGTTGCCGCGACTCATGACCGACCCGTCGGCTTGAACCTCCATCATGACAGAGCCATCGGGCAGGGTCATCTTGCCGTCGCCCGAGAGCGTCGCGACGACGTCGCCGCCGAAGCTCACCGAACCGTCGGCGGCAACCTCGACCGCCTCGCTGGGCTTGTCGGCCTCGAACAACTTGGCGTCGCCCAGGGGCAGGATCTCGGCGGGCTCGGCGGCAGGCTCCGGGGTTGCGGCCACGGGCGCGTCGGTCGGGGTGGCGGTGGCGGGGATGTCCTTGCCGTCGCAGCCACCCAAGGTGGACGCGGCAATGAGCAGAGCGGCAAACACGGTCGCGGAGCGGCGCATGCCCAGAGGGTACTGCACGTGTTCGTGGCCCCCGAGGCTCTCAGCACCTCGCGCATTTTTTAACTTGATTAAACACTTTCACCAAGACAACGTGAGGCGGTGTCCCTGTCCGACGCGGAGCTGCTCTCCTTTGCCCACCGCACGGATCCGCTGGCAGAGGCTGCCGTCGCGGACCTGCCTCGTCTGCGGCCGTACAAGCTCCTGGACGCGGTCGAGGCCACAGCACGCGATGGCAACTCGGACGCGCGCCGGTTTCTCGACAGCGCGTTCACGGTGCCGGACTGGGTGGACTTCGAGCAGGTCGAGCGGGGCGCGACCCTCTCCCGCACCCACGGCTTTGCACACCTGCTTGCGCTGAATTTCGGGGCACTGCTCGAGGGCTATGCGTCCCACAGCCTCGCGGCGCCACTGGTCGCCACGGGTCGCCTCCGCCAAGACACGAGGAAGCGTCTGTACGAGACGGGGCAGGTGTTTCACAATGGACGGCAAGAAGGGGCGCTGCGGCCCGGTGCCCCAGGACACCGATCGATCCTCGCGGTGCGCCTGCTGCATGCGATGGTTCGTCGCCACCTGGCGCGGGTGGGCTACGAGACCGTGGACTGTGGCGCACAGGTTCACCAGCTCGACATGGCCCACACCGCAGTGCAGGTGTGTCACGTGGGTCGACGTGGGCTAGAGCGGCTGGGCGTCGACCTGACCTCGAAGGACATCGATGCCCTGCATCACTTCGCGCGACTGGTGCACACCTGGCATGGCGTGGAGGCGGAGCTGCTCCCCGTGACCGTGGACGAGAGCGCTGCCCTGCACGCTCGGCTCGCGGCGCTTCGATACGATGCGTCGAACCCCGCCGCGGCGCCCTTGGTGCATGCCGCCCTCGATGCCATGGCCCACGCGCCCCCGTTCTTTCTGCCTCGGCCCGCCCTTGCCGCGTTCACCCGCGTGCTCATCGGTGACGAGCTGGCCAACGCGTGGTCCCTGGGCGAGCCCGGCCGATGGCGGTATGGGATCACAGCGCTCACAGCCACAAGCCGCTCGGCGAGCCGACTGGCCCGTACCGCGCCTCGAGCCGTCGCAGCGCCGCTTGCGTGGGCACAGGAGTCGCTCTACATGCACACCCTGGCGCGAGGGCTGGGCGCGGCTCCCAAGCGGGCGTTCGGAACCCTCGCCGACCACCGCTGGGGCAGACGGGCGACGCTTTAGTCATGGGCTTGATGGCACAACAGAAGCAGGAGCGGCGGGACCGGATTCGCAAGGAATCACGCCGGCTGCTCATCGAGCAGGGCTACGACGGGCTCACCGTTCGCAAGCTCGCCAGCGCGTGCGGCCTGTCGGTACCCACGCTGTACAACCTGGTCGGCTCCAAGGCGACGATCATCGCTGAGGATGCGATCGAGACGTTTCGCCGGGTCAGCGAGCGCTTCGACGCTGCGGCGCAGGGCGACCCGATCGACCGGGCGTTCGCGCTGTACGACGTCGTGCAAGCCGAGATTCTCAGCCGCGGCCCGTACTTCCGAGCCCTGCTCCCGCACCTCGACGCGGTGCCCGAGCTTCGGCCCGTGCGCGATGCCATGGGCCAGCTCCTGGTGGCGCAGCTGGTCCGCGCGCTGAGTGGTGGACCTCGCAAGGCATTTCAGGCGGAGTTCGATGTCCACCTTGCCGCGACCCAGCTCTACGACTTGGCCAATGCGGCGTTTACCGGCTGGGCTGTCGGACGAGTACCCGAGGCCGAGCTTGGCGCACGCCTCCGACACGGCGCTGCGCTGGTGCTCGCCAGCGGAGCCCGCGGCGCGAGCAAGCAGAAGCTGCTGGAGATCGTCCGCCAATCGACGGCCGCTCTCCAGTCGTAGTCTGTAGGGGACCCTTCGCAAGGGTCCCCCACTGCGGCAGCCAAGCTGCCTTCGTTCCCCCTCCCAACGGTCCCCCTGTCGGGCTCCGGAGGTTGTGAGATTAGGCTCTGTAGCGGCTACAGGTAGTTCCAGCCGCAGACGCCCTCGTTGCAGACGAAGCCGTCGGCGGGAGGACAATCGCAGGTGGAGATGCCACCGATCTCGCAGCTGGCATCGAGCGCGTCGTCTCGCAGACTATCCCAGAGATCAATGTCGGCGTCGGTGCGCGCGACCCAGTTGCGCGTGCAACCGCAGCTGGTGCCCGACAGCACTTGGCCACACTCCGCGTCGTCCTCACACGAACGAATCGCTGCGGTCTCCGCCTCGTACGCGGTGACGAGCGCTTCGCAGTCGACCGCAATGCAGGTCTCTTCGTAGTCGCCGCAGCAGTCGCCGTACGCCTCGCACAAGTCATCGCACCAGCAGCCATCACCTGCGCCGCCGCAGGATCCTTCGCAGGTGCCGGGCTCGACGGGACAGGCGCCCTGGGTCTGCACGCTGACGCCAGCGGCCGAGGCTTCGCATGCGTTGCCGTAGGTCACGGCATCGCAGCCACAGACCGGCGCGTAGATCTCGGCGCACACCTCGGGCGTGTCGACGCACGCTCCGACGGGTCCTTCGCCGCACTCGGATTCGAACTCGCAGAACTCGCCCTCACCGCAGTCGGAGGAGGCGAGGCAGTCCGCAGGCTCGGGCTCTTCGCCGCACTGGCCCCAACACACCGTGGGACAGAACACGTCTCCCTCGGGACAGTTGGACAGACACTCCGAGTGGTCGCAGTAGCCCGAGTCGCACTCGTCGTCCTGCTGACAAAAGTCGACCGGCTCCGGCTCGTCGTCGCAGACCGACGGCTTGTCGCTGCAGCAGTCGCCGTAGCCTTCGCACAGCTCGTCGCACCAGCAGTTGCCTTCACCCGACGGACCGCCGCAGAAATCTCCGCCTTCGGAGTCTTCGCAGCTGCCGATCGCGTCGGCTTTTCCGAGCGGGCCACGCTCAGGCTCCGCGCCGGAATCTTCTGTTGCCGGGGGGGCTGTATCGCAGGCTACGAGCGGGAGAAGGAGCGAAACGATGAGGCTCAACTTGCGCATGGAACAGCGCGAAGTCGAGCAATCCTCGGGCCAACTCCGATGCACGCAAAGTCGCGTACGTGGGGCGCACGGGGTGGGTCGCGGGCCCAGTTCGTATGGCAACTGTTGTCGCCGCTCCACCCGGCCGGTGCCCGTTCAGGCCTCGACCCAGCAGCGGTACTCGAGGCGCTTGCCTGAGGGGGCCACGAGCGACCGCACCCCGGTGAAGCTTGGGTCGGCCAGGATGTTGCTGGGCAGATTCCCGGCGCCCACTTGGTACATCGTGTGGACCGTCGGAGCGTCGGTGGTCTGAGGGACGGCGCTGGCGTCGATCAGGATGTCGGCGCCCTCCGTCTCCGAGGTCATGTGTTCGACGGACAAGGTGAATCCGCCCACGTCCTCGACGGTGTGTTTGCCCGCGGGCTCGAGGGTGAAGTGTTCTCGCGCTGTCTCGCCGCCGTCGTCGAACGCCGCAGCTTCGCACTGGACCCGCGCGTCCTTGGGAGCCGCCGGCCCCGGAGAGGCCTGGATGGCGAATTCGTCGCGGGGCTTGCCATCGTCCGCGCCACAGAAGAACTGGACCTCGGCACCCGAGGTTGGATGCGTCAAGTACTGCAGGCCTGTGAAGCCGTGCCCCCCCGGCGGGAGATGGGCCGCGGCTGCGTGGACACCGAAGTCGTAGCTCGAGGTGATGACGCTTCCACCAGCCTTCGCCTCGACCTGCATCACCTTGCCCCCGGCCGCGTTCGACCCCAAGGACACCTCGAAGTCGAAGTCTCGCAACGCGAAGCTGGAGCCCCCGTCACGAACGTCCAGCTCCTTGCGACCGGAATGCGCACGGCGAACGCTCTTCCGCCAGAAGAACGAGCAGTAGAGCTGGTTGCCCGTGGGCGACGGCTTCGAGACGGGCGAGGTGGGGGACGAATCGCCGCTCGCAGGCGTCTCCGCCGGGGCCTCGTCTGCCGGGCTGCTTCCGTCGACGCTCGCCGCCGAGGGGTTCGTGGTTGCACCTCCCGCGGGAACGGTCGTGGGAGAACACGCTGCCAGAAGGACAGCAGAGCCAAGCAGTGCGATGCGGTAGGTCATGTCCACCGAACGCCCGCCCGCTCGAGCCGCTTACGGCCTCGGGGTGCCGGAAATCACAGATGCGGTAGAAAGGCCCGGCTCGCCATGTCGCTATCTGTCGCAAAACTCGTTGGCGTGCTGCTGTACCTCCTCGTCCTGCTGGGGATCGGCGTCGTCGCATCCCGGCGTATGAAGGACATGCGCGACTACTTCGCCGGCGGGAAGAACATGGGCTTCTGGTCGGTCGCGTTCTCGGCCCGCGCCACCGGAGAGTCCGCGTGGCTGCTGCTGGGCCTCACCGGCATGGGCGCCATCCACGGGTTTCACGCGCTGTGGGTGGTCGTGGGCGAGGTGGTCGGTGTGGGCGGAGCGTGGCTGCTGATGAGCCGCCGCTTCAAAGACCTCACCGACGAATACGACTCGCTGACGATTCCCGACTATCTCGAATCGCGGTTTGGTGACACGTCCAGACGCCTGCGGGTGGTCGCGGCGGGCTCGCTGATGGTGTTCGTCACGATCTACGTGAGTGCACAGATCGATGCGACCGGCACCGCGTTCGAGACCTTCCTCGGCTGGAACTACTACACCGGGATGATCGTCGGCTTCGTCGTCGTGCTCATCTACATCATCAGCGGCGGGTTCGTTGCGGTGGTGTGGTCGGACGTGTTTCAGGGCGCGCTGATGGGGCTGGGCTTGGTCGTGCTGCCGATCATGGGGCTCGTTCACGCGGGCGGCTGGGCACCGGTCTCACAGGGACTGCAAAGCATCGACCCCAAGATGCTGGAGTTTGGCGTGGGCGACGGCTCGCTCGCAGTGCTCTCCACCATCGCGCTGGTGGCCATCGGGCTGGGCTTCCTGGGCTCGCCGCAGATTTTCGTTCGCTTCATCGCCCTACGCTCGCGCGACGAGATCAACAAAGGAGCCGCGGTCGCGATCGGCTGGACCCTGTTTGCCGACGTGGGTGCAGTGATGACCGGGATGATCGGGCGGCACCTGCTCACCTCACCGGGGCAGGATCCCAGCGAGGTGCTCGGCAAAGGTGCGGAGTCGGTGCTGCCGATGCTCGTGGAGTCGGTGCTGCCCGCGTTTGGCGTGGGGCTGTTCATCGCCGTAGTGCTCTCGGCGATCATGTCGACCGTCGACTCGCTGCTCATCGTCGCCTCGTCGGCTGTCGTCCGCGACGGCTACCAGAAGATTCTGCATCCGGAGCTGCCGGACGAAGCCCTGGTCGGCATGAGCCGCAAGGTCACCTTCGCACTGGCCGCAGTGGCGTTGGCGATCGCAGCCACGGTGTCGGCGGTGATGCCGACTCGCACGGTGTTCTGGTTTGTGATCTTCGGCTGGTCGGGCATCGCCGCGACGTTCTGCCCCACGATGATCCTGTCGTTGTTCTGGCGCGGTATGACGGCCAACGGGGCGCTCGCAGCCATGATCAGCGGCTTCGCGTCGGTGCCTTTCTTCAAGTTCGTCGCGCCGCACCTGCCCGGTGTCGGCGCCGAGTTTGGCGCACTCGAAGAACTCGCGCCGTCGTTCGCGGTGTCGGCGGTCGCCGGTATCGTCGTCAGCCTGCTCGGGCGGGGCGCCCCGCCATCCCCGGACTGACGGCCCGCTACTCGACGCCGAGCGTCTTCGCCACCGCGTGCACGAAGTCGAGCTCGGCCGAAGTGGTCTTGCCGTTGGACCGGGCGATGCTGCGCAGCTCCGCCACAAGGTCGTCCTTGGCGTCGTCATCGAGGTTTCGCGAGGCTCTTGTCGCCGCGTCCACCACCAGCTTCAGCTGCGCGTCGGGTCCATCAGCCTGCCCCAGCTGCTTCGCGACATCCTCCACCGCCTGCTCGGCGTACCCCTCGGCCAGCCCCTTGGTGTGGGCTCGCGCGAGATGCAGGATCCGCGCGCCCTCCCGCTCGTCCAGCGCCCCATCGGGCAGCTTGGCGCACGCGATGTAGAGCATGAGCACCGCATCAAACGTCCCGGAGTCTGCGTCGTCGACCGTCGTCACGCCGCGGACGATACTCGATATCGGCCCTCAGACGGAATCGGCCAGCAAGACGCAGACAGCCGAGGCCTCAGTGACGCTGGCGACGATGTCCGGCCGACCATCGCCGTTGAGGTCTCCAACGGCCAATCCATCCCCGTTGCCCGGAAGCTTGGCACGAATCGGCTCCCCGTGCTGAAGGTCCGCGGTCCCAGGGTAGATCCAGACCTCGGGCGTGCTCTGCATCGCGACGATGATCTCGGGTTCTCCATCGAGGTCGATGTCGGCGAGTTGGACCTGCCCCGGCGTCTCACCCAAGACGATGACCTCGGCGCTGGAGAACACCAAGCCGCCGCTGTCCGAAAGCACTTCGAGAGTCTGGGAAGAGGCGCTGCTGATCACCGCGTCCACGGCACCATCGTGGTTCAGGTCCGCGGTGTCGAGCGCGTAGGCACCGAACGCCGCCGTGGAGGCCACGCCGTCGGCGAACCCCTGGTCGGCCACGCCGCGGAAGCACCCCAGACCCCCCGCCACGTTCTGGAATACGAACGCATCGAAGACGGCGTCCACATCGACCAGTCCAAGCGCGACACCAGTGGGAGCAAGATCAACACTGCGGACCGGTCCCAACTCGAACGTCCCATCGCCCAGGCTGAACGCCCATCTGATCTGGGCAGGCTTGGTGGTTGCGACGACCAGATCCGGGAGACCATCCTGGTTGGCGTCGCCGGCGTCGACCGCAGCCGGAGCTCCGGCCAACTGAGTCCGAAAGCGGGCATCGTCGAGGGTGTCGATCACCACGATGCGGTCGTCGGCCGCCACGGCGGTCACCAGTTCGGCTCGCCCGTCGCCGTTGGTATCGAACACGGCGAGCGAAGCCGGTCGAGCCCCAACGTCGTGGTCTGTCCGTACAACGAGCTCGCCGTCGCTTGCCGTCGACCAAACGTGCAAGACCTCGGTCTCGAAGCTCAGCGAGACCACATCCAACCGGCCATCACCATCGACATCCCCAAGCTCGACTCGAGACGGACCCTTGGCGTCGTAGCAACGAGCCTCTTCGACGCATCCAGATCCCGTACACGGTGTCCCGCCTGTCTCGCGGCCGCCCGTCGTGTCATCGACAGGACTTGTCCCGGAGGTCGCGGTGCCCATGCCGGAGCCCAACGTTGTCGCTGTGGTCGCACGAGCAGTCCCACTCCCACTTTGGCCGTCGGTGCCCGTCGCTCCGGATTGGCCGAGATAGGCAGGGTTGGGCACGAGGCAACCGCCTGCCAGACAGACGCCAAGAGCGCTTGCGACCCGCACCTCTCAGAACCGCCCAGCGATCCCGCCCGCAGTCGGCCGGACTTCCATCGGAAGGCTCCTGCGCTTGCGGCCGATCAGCAGCATCGCGCCTCCAGCACCCAGCCCGATCACCCCGGCGGTTGTCAGCGAAGCCCCCGCAGCCATGGTGCCGTAGAGCTCCGCGCAATTGCCCAATACGTCCGGGCGGCAGTCGCTCTCGTAGGGTCTGCCGTCCAGGATCACCAACGGGATGCCAGCAGCGATGCCCGCCAAACCCAGACCCAGCGATACACCCCCGACCGTCATCCATCGACGAGCCGACTTGTCCTTGGTCGGCACGACAACGAGTCGGAACCGCATCTCTTCGTCGACGCCCGAGCGAACTTCAACGGCCTTCGTGTCCTCGAGGAACCCGCGCTTCTCGACCTGAACATTGTGGGGTCCCGCCGGGAGAACGAGCTCTAGCGGAGTGGCACCCACTGCGCGGTCATCGACCATCACCGTTGCCCCGGGCGGATTCGAGGTGATGCGCACGGTTCCCTCCTCGGGCCGGTCCAAGCGCTCGCCGAGAGCGGCAGCGCGGAGCTCGACCAGCTCCGCGACTTCCTCGAGCCCACAGATTTCGCAAACGTCGTCCACGCTCGCCAGCCGCTGGCCGGTTGCGACGCTGCGAGCCTCCAGCCCAAACCGGTAGACGTTGTCCCGCTGATCGACGGTCAAGAGAATGACCGCGCTGGCCGATGTGCTCGACATGGCCTCGCGGAAACATGCGTCGGCGGCGCAGTCTTCACGCCAAGCTGCGCCAATCTCGACGAACCGGCCAGATACCGCGATCCCGGCAACAGCACTGTCAGACAGCACGGAGACCGTTTCTACGGGTGCTTCGCTTTCAACCACCCGCAGCTCCACGTCGGGAGAGCCCGCGAACAGCGCCCCTGCGATGGAGAATGCTACAAACATTGGCAACCGATATTCATGTAAGCTGGCTTATCCGTCAAGCACACCCATTGGGTTGCTTCGAGGAGGGGCCATGGGAGTACGTATTGCGTCAGACACACGGCCTGTCCAGGTCAGCGGCTCATCCATCGAGGGCCAGTCGTGGTCGAGGCTGGCCAGAAATGAACTCATCCCCGGCAGCCGCTACCTCCTGAAACGATGGATCGGGGAAGGCGGCATGGGGGTCATCTACGAGGCCGAGCACGTCGATGTGAAGCGCCCGGTCGCGGTGAAGATCCTGCGGCCCGAGTACGCCACCAACCTGAGCGTCATCGAAGCCTTCCGCTTCGAGGCACGAGCGACCAGCGACCTCGACTCCCCGTACCTCGTAAAAATCCACGACTACTTCGAGCTTCCCGATGGCCGCTCCGCGCTCGTGATGGAGCTGCTCGAAGGCAGGGACTTGTCACGTCGCGAAGAGTCGGTGATGCCATCCGTCCGCGTCCTCGGCATCGCCCGTCAGGTCTGCAAAGCGCTGCAACTCGTCCACGCCAGCGGAGTGGTGCACCGCGACCTCAAGCCGGAGAACATCTTCCTGTGCGAACACGAGGAGCGGCCCGATACGATCCGAGTTCTCGACTTCGGGATCGCCCGCCTCGCGACCCACGCGACGTCCGCTCAGTCCGGCGGCACCCCGCTGTATACCGCTCCGGAAGTCATCCTCGGAGGCGCACAGGGCCCGGGTGCCGACATCTACGCCCTGGGCTGCGTGCTCTACGAGCTCCTCACCGGGATCACGGCGTTCGGTCGCGACACGATCGACGAAACGCTGCAGGCCCATCTCAACTCCCCTCCTGTGCCGCCGAGCACCCACGCCGCCGACATCCACCCCGAGCTCGATGCGGCGATCTTGCGCTCGCTCGCTCGTGATCCCGCAGCTCGCTTCCCAGACATGGCGTCGTTCGAGGCCGCCCTGTGTGGAGCCCAGATCGCTGCGGGACTCTCCACGCCCTGGGACGACCTCCCCATCCCCTCGGACATTCCTCCGGAGCAGCGCGACCGACTCCTGGCCGGCATGCCGGATCCCACACTCCGCCGCCGGACCCACCGCTGGGCTCCGTGGGCCGGCGCGCTGATTGCTGTCACGCTCACCGGTCTCGGTGTGTTCTCGATGACCCGGCCCGAGGGTGATGCGACCCAGGCCCTCTCCCCAGAGCAGATCCAGGCCAACAGCCTCGCTCGCGAAGCTCGTACCGCGGGCTCACGCGCCGCCTGGGTGTATCCGCCGCCGGACGACATCTCCGCCCGCACCGCCTACCAAGCCGTACTCGCACTGGAGGAGCTCGGGACGGTCGGTACGTCGATCGCAACCGAACTTCGAGCCGATTTCTCCATCACGCTCATCCGGCTCGGCGACGAGTACTGGGACGCCGAGGGCGGGACACGGTTTGCGATCGCGTACTACGAGCAAGCGCTGCTCTTCGACCGCACGTCACTTCACGCACTCGACCGCAGCTCCATGGCCCTGCACTCGATCGATGCCTTCGGGGTACGAGCCGCGAACAGCCAGTTCGCACTGGAGGAGCTGGTCCGAGTCGAGCCCTTGGTCGAACTCGCGGTCGAAGACGAGGCGCCGGCGGCCGAACGGATCAAGAAGGTCCGCCGGACCCGGCGCATTGCGCAACCTCCCGTCCCCAAGCAACCCAAGCTCGCGGCCGTGGCGGAGGCCAAGTCCGCGAGCGAGTCCAGCCCCTCGAACGCGCACCTCGGCATCACCAAGGAGGAGAGCGACGAACGAGATCCAGAGGCCGGGAAGGCCCTCGCCAAGCTGGGGCAGGGCGCGGCAAAGTCGGGGAAAGCGGGCAAGGCGAAGCTCCTCTTCGAGCGGGCACTCGCGCAGGACTCCCGGAACGCCTCGGCCCATGCGGGACTCCGCGACTTGGCTTTCAGCGCCGGTGACTACGCGCGTGCGGTCCGGCATGGCAAACGGGCCGTCGCGCTCGCTCCCCGCAACGCAACGCATCAGCTGCGGCTGGGCGACGCCTACTACCGGACGCACAAGTACGTGAAAGCCAAGAGTGCATACGCGGCAGCTTCACGCCTTGGAGACGAGCGCGCAAAGTGGCGACTCGAGCGAGCCCGCGAAAAGCTTGGCGGGTAGTCTGAGTCTGTAGGGGAAACCTCTGGGTCGGGCTCCGCCCTCGACTGGGGTTCGTGTGGGCCTCGCCTGTATGAGGTGCGCTCGAGTCCTCAGCGGCACAGGGGCCAGACGGTCACAACCGGTGGGTCCAGCTCGTCCTCGGCGGAGAACACGAACAGCTCATCGAGGAATGGGATGTCCGCCTCGATCACGATCGCATCGGGTGTGGGAGCCGCGACACGCGAGTCCAGGGTGAGGGTGGCAGCGAAGACTTCGCCCGCCGTGACGTCTGCCCCCTCGAATGAGAACTCCCCACTGTCCCACCCGGGATCGATGTTGTCCCAGACCGTCCCTTCCTCGCCGAGGGTCCAACCCACGGCCCCATCCGGGTCCCCGTTGCAGTCGTGAAATGTCACGCCAGCGACGCCGGGTTCTAGGAAGAGGCCGGCGCTCGGCCCCTCCTCCCACTCGCAGGGTGAGTTGATCGGGTATGCGGTCAGGGTCACCGTCTCCCACTCGAACCCGTCTTCAACAACCAGGTGTACCGTCACCTCGATCTGATCGGCTTCCAAGGAGGGATTCGGGACCCGGAGCAACAGCGCACCGGCGTCCTCTCCATCGGACAAGCTCCCGCGCTCCGCCTGACCATAGTTGCGGTACCCACACTCCGCATCGAAACAAGTCTGGAGGAACGCATCCTCGGTCACCGTCGTCGTGTCCGGCGTGCAATCAACACCAGAGTCGCCGGACTCCCCGAGCGATGTCACCGAGGAACCGTCTGCGTGCCCGGATTCGCTGCCTGGCACTCCGCTCGAGTCGGTGGGGTCCATCGTCCCGCTGCCGCTCGACTCCCCTGCGGTCACGGTTGTCACGGCCGAGGTTCCCTTTCCGGCGGACGAGTCCGAGTCACTCTCGCCCGCCGTTCTCTGTCCGGTGTCGGATGACTCCGCGCCTCCGGTTCCGGCACCACTGTCCTCGAACCCCGGGTTGAGCGCGACGCATCCCCCAGCCGCCATCAAACACGAAATCCCGAATAAGCCACGAACCATGTCTCCATGGTTTCACGGCCTCGGGCTGAGCGCCAGAATCCTACTGCACTTCGTAGGCTCCGACGTCCGGAGCGCCGTTCCGTGGTTCCCCCCGTTGGTCGCCAGGGAGCGCGGCATCGACCCCCGCGTCGACCGCCGGACTTCCCATGGGGAGGGCCATGGTGTGTGTAGCTCCTCCATTGTCCCCCAAGGACATGAGTTGTGGGTCCGCGATGCTCGTTCCGGGCGACACCAGCTTGTTGGAGTTGCTGTCGATCTCGAGCGCGGGGTCGAGCCACTGAATGTTGCCGCCCCCATCCCCCAGCTCGCGGTTGGCGTGAAACCACGCCCACCCACCGTCGCGGTCGGAGGTGTTGTTTGCGAACAACGAGTTCGTCACGGTGACGAGCGCATCTTGGGCCGCCTGGATGCCGCCTCCATGAAACTGCGCGTGGTTGTCGGAAAATGTGCAGTGCGTGATGTCGGTCGGGCCGCCGACCAACGCCACGGCCCCCCCCATGCCCATACCGGCCGTGGTTCGGTTTTCGAAGAAGGTGTTGTTGTGCAGCTCGAGCCTGCCGGACTCGGTCAGAAACCACAGACCGCCCCCGCCACCGAGAGTCTCGTTGCCCTCGAAGGTGCTGCCCGAGATGAGGGCCCGGTTGGCCTCGCCCTCGCGCGGATAGTTCTCGTCATCCTGCAGGTAGATCGCACCACCGCTCCCGCCCGCGGAGTCGTTGGTGCTGTTGCTGCGGAACGTGCTCTGGTCGATGACCACCGTCGCGCCTTGCCACTGGTGCGTGACCAAGGCGATGGCACCGCCGGCATGCTTGGCTCGGTTGTTCTCGAAGAACGACCCGCACACCTCCAGGTAGGCCGTCTTCTCGTTCTGCGACAGGGCATCCAGCGAGATCGCACCGCCGCGACCCTCGAGCGCCCCGGTACCCCCTTGGCCGGTGGTCTCGTTGCCCGTGAACGCCGTGTTGACGATCGAGAAGCTGCTGCCCAGGCCACCGACCGCGCCGCCGTTGCTGCCCGCATTGCCGGTGAACTGCGAGTCCACGATCACCACGTCGGGAACGGCAAAGGCATACAGCGCACCGCCTCGCAGGTCCCCCGGCCCCGTCTCGCCGATGGTGTTGTTCTCGAAGCTCACGCCATACACCGATAGCGTGCCTGCACCATTGCCACGCATCATCACCGCGGCCCCGCTGCGCCGACTGAAGTGCTCATCGTCGGAGACCCGGTTCACCGCATCGCGCAGGGTCATGTTCATGACGGTGAGGTCGGCATCTTCGGCGACGAACAGATGCGTGGAGCCGCCGCCACTGATGGTGTGACCCGCTCCGTCGACCACGACCGGCTGCGTTGAGGGGAACGGAGCGTCGGTGGTGATGTCTGCGGTTAGTCGAATCTCTCCGCCCGCGGCAACCGCCGCCCGGAGCTCGTCCGCGGTCCCGACTTCGATCGGGGAGGCAAGGGTTGGCGCGGTTGGGGCTTCGCACGAGGCCATCAGCGGTGGGGGCGGATCAGAGCTCCCGCCTTCTTCGGCGGAGCTTCCCCCCTCAGCACTGCTCTGAGTCTCCCCGTCGGTATCGGTCTCAGCCTCGGTCGAGTCTGCCGCACAGCCAAGCAAGAACGAAGCAACCAACGCAATGCGCCCGGGAGTCACGCTTCGACGATACCGCGGCGCGCGAACCGAGTGCACGAATCCGATCCGGCCCTTTCCGAATCCGTCAGGCCTTGACGACCCGAAGGGCCGGAATCGCGTGCTCGCGGAGTTCCTCCAACGACACGACCTCCAGCGTGGCCTCGTGGGTCGACTCGAGCACGACCGGTGGGGCCATGCCAGCATCGAGCGCAAACTTCCATCGGCCCGCGCACAGACACCACCTGTCCCCGGGATCCAAGCCGGGGAACCCAAACTCCGGTACCGGGCTCGACAGATCGTTGCCATTGCTCTTGGAGAACGCGAGAAAGTCCTCGGTCATCCGAGCGCACACCGTATGCACACCGTGATCTTCGGCGCAGGTCCGGCACGAACCATCGCGAAAGAAGCCCGTCACCGGATCGGTTCCGCATGGGTGCAGCGGATTCCCCAGGACGTTGCGCTCCTCGCTCATCGCGCGAGGGTAGCAGGACCCCGGTGGTCTAGAAGAACGTGCCGCCGACGTTCAGGCCAAACACCATCTGGTGCACGGGTCCCGGGTCGGTGTCTTGCGCCGCTGCGCACAGCGTCTGACCACCGCGCTGCTGGCAGACGTCACCTTGGGCGTTGAGCAGCAGATCGAAGCGCGCCCCGATGAACACGCGGTCGCTGATGAAGAGGTCCAGCGTGGGGCCGACGAGAGCGGAGAACCCTGCGGCGTAGTCGCGGTCTTCTCCGGGGAGGCGGAAGACTTGCCTCGAGAAACCGGCTCCGAGATTGACACCCAGGTCGAAGCGCCACAGCGGCACGCTCGGACGAACCACCCCATAGATCGAGTGTTGATACGCGAACTCGTAGGGCAGCCCGTCGGGGTTGACGAACGACATGTCGAACATGCCGAACCGATACGAGGCGCCGACGAACACGTAGTCGTTGATGCGGTAGCCGAGCTCTGCACCGGTGGCCAGTGATGGACGGGTGGTCCCGTCCACGGTCGTTCCCGCGATGCTCGATTCGCGTGAGCACGACGCTCGGCCCGGCAGGCAAGCAGCTCCGCCAGCGAGGAGGCTCCACTGCCCACCGCGGCGGCGGATCTGCGGTCCGCTGCCGTCTGCGGCCATTGCCGGGGTCGATCCACCGATCCAGGCCAGAACGAGAAAGGCGGCCGGTGCGAGGAACTTCAGAGCGCTGCGCATGGGGGGCGGGAGGATTGCGCGGGGCCGCCCCCACACCAAGAAACCGGCGCCGACCTCCCGCCGTGCGTCAGACCTCTGCACCGGCCGGACTCCACGTGAGCACTCGTCACATCCTGATTGGTCCTCGTCCTCGTGTCCGTTACCGTGGATCCGATGCGCCGGACACCATCGCTCCTGGCCGTGATGTTGGCAGCGTGCGGTCCGGGCGTGACAGAGGACGACCCGCAGACGTGCGGGAGTGAGGGTCCTGTCCGGATCCTCGAGGATGTGGCTGTAGGGTTCGCCGCTTACGCAGGAGATCGGCTCCTCGTCCACACCGACGCATCGTTTCCCTTCGACCCGGAGACGGTCAGTCTCTCTGCCGTCGGCAGATGCGGTGAGAACCCGGTCTCTATGGGCGACGTCGACCTGACGCAGTATCGGCACGGCGTCGCGGGGCCGCACGCGCTCCGTGCCGAAGAGAACGGAACCCTCGCGTGGCTCGATACCTTCGGCCAGGCAGCGACCCGCACCGTTTTCTCCGAAGTCACAACCTGCGTGTTGCCCGTGGGCGATGGTCTTGTCGCGCAAACAGCCGACGGCACTGTCCGGTTTCATCCAAATCCAACCCGAGCGGACGCTTCACCAAGCGTGCTCGTCGCTCGCGCCATCGCCCCCGAGTTTCCCTCCATCCCACTGGTCGACTTCGCGGACTGCCGCCAGTTCGACACGGAACGCCCGGTCCTCGACGGCGAGGGGATCCTCGTCGCAGAGGAAGACGGTCCGCTGGTGCGCATCGCACTCCCCAGCGCCGAGCGAGAGGTGCTGCTCGACGGACCCGTGGGAGAATTCGCGCTGCTAGACGACCCCCGGTACATCCTTTGGCGGGGCCCATCCGCGTCCCAGCCCGACGTCGACTGCTGCGCCATCCATGTTCTCGACCGCCGCTCAGGAAGCAGCGAGCAAGTCGACGGCGGGGTCATCGTGGGTAGCGTCGGCTGGTACGGAGAGTGGCTCTCGACCTCCAGCGCTCTCGGACTCCCCGAGCAACACCAAACCTTTCGCAACTACGTCACAGGTCGGAGCATTCGCATCGATGGTTGGTGGGACCTCCAGGCTCCGCTGTCTCCAACAGAGCTGCTCCTCAGGCGCGTCGGCGAAACCGACACCATGATCCTCGACGTCACGACCGGCACGCTACACCCCGTGGACTTCCCGGCGCTGGACTGGCCAGAGCGTGCGTACGACGACGGGGTCGTCGCTCTGCGGCGAGACGACCCCGAAGGTACTCGCGGCGACCTGCTTCGGCTGCGCTTTGGCACCCGCGCCCCCGACCTCCTGGCGAAGAACGTCCCCTCCGACTGGGTTCGGACCCACGGCGGAAACCTGTTGTTCATCGATCGCGACCGACTCGACCAGCAAGGACCGCTCGTTCTCTTGGAGCCGAACGGGCGCCGTCGGGTGCTGGCTCCCTTGGCGAGCTCGTTCTCCGTGCCCCACCACGGAACCGATCACGAGCGTAACGAGGTGGTCTACTTCGTCGCCGAAGGCACAGACCAGGGGATGTGGCGTTTCGCCCTTCCCTGAGCGCGGAAGGGTCCGCGACGCCCTGGATGCGACAGCTCCAGACGGCTCAGTTCAGCCCGAAGAACCGGCGCGTATTCTCGGTCGCGACCGTCGCCACCTCTTCGGGCGACTGTCCGCGAAGCCTCGCCACAGCCCCGAGCACGTGCGGAAGCATGGCGGGCTCGTTGCGCCGCGGCGTGCCCTTGGGTGCGTCGCGCGGGGTCAGGAACGGTGCGTCCGTCTCCAACATGAGGCGATCACTTGGGATCATCGCGACGGCCTCGCGCAGCGCTTGTCCGCGCCGCTCATCACAGACCCAGCCGGTGATCCCCAGGTAGGCGTCCATCGCGAGGTAGCGCTTGGCTTGCTCCGGGCCTCCGGTGAAGCAGTGCACCACCGCACCGGCCAGTCGTGGCCGAACGGGCTCGAGCATCTCGCACAGTGCTTCGTGGGCATCGCGTTCGTGTAGGAACACGGGCAGCTGAACGTCGGCGGCGATCTCGAGTTGCGCCCGCAGGCACGCACGCTGATCCTCCGGGGTTGAGAAGTTGCGATTGAAGTCCAAGCCACACTCCCCGATCGCAACAACTTCATCCCCTGCAGCCAGTGCTCGGATCGTGTCCTCCGTCGCGGCCGAGAAGTCTTTGGCGTGATGCGGATGCGTGCCTGCGGTCGATGAAAGATTCGCCCGATCCTCCCGGGCCAGAGCCGCGGCGGCCTCGCTCGCTGCGGCGCTCGTTCCGGTGATGATCATGTGACCAACCCCCGCTGCTCGGGCACGCTCCATCACCGCGGCACGGTCCGTCTGGAAGGACCGATGCACCAAGTTCAACCCGATATCGATGAGCTCGATCATGTGAGTCTTCGCAGCCTACTCCACAGCGTAGTGGGCTCCCATGTCGACGATGCCGGCGTCGAGGGAACCATCCATTTGCGTCGAGAGGTCTGCCCAGTCCAACCCGATGACGCCGTAGTCCGCCGACGCGGCTGCGCTGTCTCCCGCATCGACGCACAGCGAGGCCGGCAAGAGGAACAGCTCGCCGTCTGGCCCGGCGACAAAGGGGTCGGATGCAGGTACGAGGTTGCCACCTCCGGCCTCCAAGAAGAACTCGCTGCAAACGTTGGCGATCGTGGGACTGGAGGCACCAGCGACTCCGCCAACGTCTCCTCCGTTGCCCCACAGCACCAGGTTGCGAAGCACCGCATGCTGGGGCAGGGAGTTCAAGAAGATGCCCCCGATGTCGGCCGCAACGTTGTTACGCAGCGAGGTGCTCCCCACCCACAGCGGAGAAGACGCAGTCACGTGCGCCCGGATGGCCCCGCCTTCGGTTCCGGCGGTGTTGTCGGTGAACGTACAATCGAAGACCTGCTTGTACCCGGTCCCTAGCGCCAAAGCCCCTCCATATTGGGACGCTTCGTTGTCGTGGAATCGAGAGGAAAGCATGTCGATCGATGACCCCCACGTGAAAACGGCCCCGCCGAAGCCTGACGAAGCAACGTTGCTCTGGAACTCGGAGCTGCGAATCTGGGATGGATCTGCATTCGAAATCCGGATGCCGCCTCCCGAATCCCCCTGATTGGAGACAAACGACGAACTGGACACGTCGAGGATCGCTTGGGTGAGATAAATGGCTCCTCCCCATCCAGTCGCCATGTTTGAGGTGAAGCTCGATGTGTCCACCATGGTGTCAGCATCGTAAGCCCTTTACGGGCAGCCTGACCCTACGGACCGAGCGACCGTGCCATCCTGATCGGCTGCGTTTTCGCGTCAGGCTCGGGCGGCGGCCCAGTTCTGCGGGAGCAGCTCCGTCAAGCGTCTCGC
>Ga0316204_10004827_pt1 | contig 23510 bp, 27 predicted proteins | sample 6monrhotite_MG_2_FD_205661 | JGI IMG/M metagenome (GOLD analysis project Ga0316204, IMG submission 205661) | Microbial mat bacterial communities from mineral coupon in-situ incubated in ocean water Damariscotta River, Maine, United States -... | ecosystem: Environmental > Aquatic > Marine >... | reverse complement strand
GAAGACTGTTATATGACTTATCTAAAATCTTAGTCGCTAAATTGTTAAACAATGTTAATAGTTCTGAGAGGCACTAGTGACAAATACACATTCACTTATAATAGTATTTAGTTACTACCTAAGGATAGAAAAATGATAACAGAAAACGTGCTAATGAATGGTTTTACAGGTTTATTTGATTCCTTTAAAACAATGCGAATTCCTGACTTATTTTTAAAGACAAATAATAAGGCTTATCTGAAACAGCAGTTGTTAAATGCAATTGCCTATGATGAGTTTGAGATAGTATATCAACCACAGATTGAAATCTCAGGGCAACATGTTATTGGAGTTGAAGCTCTGTTACGTTGGAATTCACCAGAGTTTGGCGTGATTTTTCCAGAATATTTTATTCCTGCAGCCGAACAATTTAAACTGATTTCTGAGTTGGGAAATTTAGTTATCGATAAAGCTTGTAAACAGGCTTCATTATGGAAAAAGCAATATAACAGTGATATACGTATAGCGGTTAATGTTTCTTATATGCAGGTGCATAATAACCAGATTATAGAGTTTGTTGAATCATGTATTAGTAAATATGGTATTGATAAAAGTATGCTTGAAATTGAGCTTACAGAGTCATCTTTGATTAAAAATCAGGAAAAAGTTATCCGAGTGTTAAATGAATTTAAAGAAATGGGTGTCAGGACAGCCATGGATGATTTTGGAACAGGTTATTCATCTTTAAGTTATTTAGCCTCAATGCCATTTGATATGATTAAGATTGATAGAAGTTTTATAAATTTACTAGGAGTAAACTCTGCTAATACAGTAATAACAGAATCTATTATTGAAATGAGTAAAAAGTTAAAAATGGATGTTTTAGCAGAGGGTGTTGAAACGGAGAAACAGCGAGGTTTTTTATTAAAAAGTCAATGTGACTTTATACAGGGGAATTTAATTAGCAGACCTGTTTCAGCAGATAAGCTTCCAGCCGTAGCCGGTATGTGTCCCTGTTAAATAGAGTATCTGAGTAAACAAGGTATAAAGAGTTAAAAAATCATTCAACTAATTGTGTTCTTCTGGCAATAGCGTCATAACCTTTTTCTATAGACCAGTCATATGCAGTTTTGCCTGTTGCGTCTTTTAAACCAACATCAGCTCCTGCCTCTAACAGGGCGACAACATTATCGTAAAGGCCTTCTTTTGCGGCCCATATTAAAGCGCTCCAGCCGAGTCCTTTATCCTGCTCATTTATGTTGGCTCCTTTGTCGATAAGTAGTTTGATCATACCTGCATTATCAGAGCCTGATGCCACCATTAATACAGTATATCCTCCCTTATCTTTTGCGTTAACGTTTGCACCGGCATCTAGTAATAATTTTGTTACTTCATTGTGTTTGTTCTGAGCTGATCTCATCAATGGTGTCCACTGGCATGAGTCTCTCTGATCTGGGTTCTCTATACCATCTAATAGTGTTTTAACTCTGTTTACATTACTGTTCTCTGCTGCTAGATAAAGCTGGGTTCTTCCTTTGTCATCACGTAATTGTTTTTCAGTAAAGTCTAATCCGAAAGCTGTGATTAGTATCAATGCTACAGAAATAGAATAAGTTACCGGATATTGATAGATAAGTTGTTCTATTTTTTTAATTGTCATTACCAATTTAAAGTGATTTAACTATTTATAGTATATAGAGAGTGCTTTACGTGAATTGATGATATTACTGATATGCATGATAAGTCATTGTGAATAATCAATTGAGAAGAAAAATTATTACCAGATCACAATTATTTCTAATATTAGAGAGTAATGTGGTCCGGCATAAAGTAACCTGGTACTGATCAACCCGAGTCGAATTAAATTGTACTAATTCATCGGGTACTAATTAACTCCTTAAGTATTTACCTGATCACGCCGCTCGCTTTCATATCTCTAACTATCAGATTTTCAAGATCAGCGATTATTTTTTCGGATGAGGTTGGGTTAAAACTTTCTGTTTTAGCAGACCAGATCATTTTTTCTGTAGAAATATTATACAGTTTTGTATCAATTCTTAATACAGAGTCTGTTACCGTATTTCCCTGAGTATAAACAAATGAATGAGATCGGTTGTAGTAGCTATACATACCATAACCTCTTGCCATATTTGGAATATAATCAATATTCCCTGCAGTAACACGATCTTGCTGGCTTACGCCATGTGTAGTGACAATAAGTAGGCCATCAGCTGCTGTTTTTTGAACTGCATCGAGTATTTTTGCCTTATTGCCCGATTTTTTTAAGTCCGGTATCAGTGAGTAACTTGAAATACCCGTTCTAGTCTCTGTGCTAAGTAGTTCTGAGAACTCATCTTCAAATTTTCGTCTATTATCTTCTCGATTAATAACGCCAATAACCAGTATTTTACTTAAGGCAGGGCCTTTGTAGTCGGGATCGTTCCAGTTTTCGACAAAATGTGTGGTGCTACAGGCATTTAGTAATATTGAGGTTACAGTTAATAAATATAGAGATATGACTTTATTTATCTTTGAAGTCATCTATTATTTCAACTATTCATTAAATAAAAAAATTATATCAGATATATGTCCTGTTTTAATTTTTCAGTGTCTTTCTACTTAATGATCAAGTTGAATAATCCCTGTTATTATAAAAGTTGATTTATGCTACGCATTATTCTAAATTCGTTATGTTCATGAATTTATTAAGGTAACCCATGTTTAAACGAACTAATCAACTGTGTATCTTTCTCTTTATACTATTGAGTGGCTTTGACTTACAGGCTGATGTATCACCGGTTGTATTACAAACTAGCTTTAAAATAGGAGCATGGCAGCCATTACCTGAAGATAAGATTAAATCAGCTGCGGTTGACTCCGCTTTGAGTGAAATCTCTAAAACTAGAAAATTTGCCTTTTTTAACCGTACTCAACAGGGTTTAAAAACAGGCACATTAAAGATAAGTATCAAACTCGTTGAAGCGGCTGAAACGGCTACGGTAAGTATATTGCTGCAGCAATTAGGTGGTGAGTCTATTTCTAGTACCCACTCAGAATCATTAAAAAATAAAAGTTTTGATGGAATCTATAAACAGTTCCAGAAAGCAGGAGAGATGGCGGGTAAAAAAATCGTCAAAATACTTGAGTTGCGTCCTGTAGCCGTGGAGAATATAAAAGTACACCCACGTGATCAGGCACGAATACGTTATCTGGAAAGTCAGATTATTAATATAAACAGAAAAATCATTCAGCAACCAGTAAATGACTCTATTCGTAGTGAAGCTAAGTTAGAGTTTATTGTAAATGAGTTATCTTCAATGAGAAATGCATATGCAGATCTGGCAAAAAAAGAAGACATTAAAAAACAGGGTGTAAAAATAGATAAAGTATTAAGTGAAGTAGGGGAGCTGAATAAAAAAATAGATAAAAAGTCCACTACTCAGATTAATGTAAATCAGAGTTATGTGATTGATAACCCTTTATTAGGTCAGAATAAAATATCTGCTAAAGCAGAACCTGGTCGTGACGATGCTAAAGCACAGAAGCTTTATAATGAGGCACAGGACTTTAAACGTTCTAAAGATTATCGTAAAGCCGAATACAATCTACTTAAGGCAATGAGGTTGTCTATTTCTTCAGGTTTGAGTAGTTTGATAATAGAAGAGCTAAATTACTCTTTACCCATGTTTGAAGCTCAAGCGCTGGCAATTGAACTTGGTAGAAACTTTCAGAAATATAGTCAATCTGGTAAAGATAAAGTTATGTTAAGCCAGATAAATAGTATTTATAAAAAGGCGCTTGTGAATAATCAGCACGATTTTCAGCGAACCAGAGAAATTCAGAAAAAACTAGATCAGCATCATACAACAAGTAATGCTATGGATGCAGTGTTATCGGTGCAAAATAAAAATCATGCCCAAACTATTAATATGTATATGCGGCAGGAACTGATGATGCAGGGTGAGTATCCTGATAAAAATAAATTTAAGGAACTACTTAAGCATGCTGGTCTTAAATATGATGTACTTTCATACCAGGCAATAGCAGATAAGTATACGGCGAAGTTGAGTTCAGGTTCAGGGGCTGTTTTCAGTTTAAAGGTAAATCAATATGGCCGTCTTGAGGTTGAATAGTTAATGTTATAATAAGTTTTGTTGCTTATCTATGTTGATATGATTTTGAATACATTAAAAAACCCGGTTAAATTAATTAACCGAGTTTTCAATATACAGACTAAGTTTATTGACTAAGAATTAGCTTTCTTAAAAGACTCAATTAACGAAGTTGGTTTCTTCTTTTTTGTTTTCTTGTTCAAAACATAAACGACTGTTTCACCTTTAGGCCCTGAACCAATTTCTGTATAGAAAAAGTTAGGATGTCCAAATTGACGCACAGTTTTCATATCTGAAAAGTTATCGAATACATAGATACGACCATGACGAATGGTTTCAGCATAGAAGTTTTCTGCTGTTTTTACTTTATTTTCATATAGTTTAACTGCTGGAGTGTTTGAACCTTTCTTTTTGTCTTTCTTAGTTAGACCAAATACCATGGTCTCACCATTAGGCCCTGTTCCTATGCGTGTTAAACGATAAGCTGTTTCACCAACGCTTAAAAATTCTTTATATAATGCTCTATCGTAAAAAGCATAGATTCGACCTTCTTCGTGAACTTCATAAATCTCACTAACCGTTTCAGCGATAGTTGTTTCTTCTTTAACCTGATTGCAGGCAGTTAGGCCAAAGACTAAAGATAGACTAATGATGATTTTTGATATGTATAATATTGGATGTTTAAATTTCATGATTATTTACCTCGTTTTTAAATGATGAAAAATATTATATGACTAATATATGACGATTTTATTAAGGTGAAAATATAATTAATATGTGACTGGAGTTGTTCAGATTAACTCAGGAGGGGCGGGACAAGTGGTAGTTTTGAGTATCAGAATTTTCCTGGCTCTCCTGAATATTTAATCAATGATTAAGCTTGTTGAAATAATGTAAGTGTTAATAGATAAAAGTAATTCTCAAATGCTATCTTTTCAAATAGAATGTAAGGTTTTTATTACTAAAATCATCGAGAAGTTAAAAAGTAATGAGTATTCCAGAAATTACACTAACTACACCAGCTTTGTTATTTCCGACGGTGTCTTTGCTGTTGGTCGCTTATACAAACCGATTTAATGCAATATCTTCACTGATTCGTGCTTTGACTGCAAGTTATAAAAATACGCCTAATGTAAAACTCATGCAACAAATAGAAAGTCTGCGATCACGTCTTTATATTATTCGTAACATGCAGGCATTTGCTGTAGGTAGTTTGTTTTTATGCGTGGTTTGTATGTTCGCCTTATTTGCGGGGGCGGTATTAACTGGAAAAGTAATATTCGCAATTAGCCTTGTGTTTATGTTGATTTCTCTTGGTTATTCCTTGAAGGAAATATTGAAATCGGTTTATGCGTTAAATCTTGAACTCAGTGAATTGACTGACAAGCAATAAATCAGGGTAATATTCATCTAAAAATCTTACTGTTTTAGCATAATAAAGAGAAGGTGGGGTTGAATTTCAATCACACCTTCTCTTTAAATGACTCTTAAAACAAATTCATGAATATTTTTTCCATTTGAAACTCCGCTTCAATACGAGATGACTTAACCTCTACAGCCTGTTTATGAATAGTCGCTGAATAATTATTTTTATAATTTTTATCAAGTAAAAGACTGGTTAGTCTTGGTGAGTGCTGAGGTGTGTTAATAACTGGATCAATATTATTTACTGCTACCATAATTTAATACCGCTGTTGATGGTTGTGTTTTAATTATAGTTACTTATCAGTTGATAAATTGTGTTTGGGTCACATATTTAGGAGCTAATTGGGGTAAAAGGTTGCGCTGGTTCACAAATATATTGAGTTTGTAGTTAGAAATGAATAAGCACAGTTGCCTTAATTTTTATGGTGTTTATCAAGTTGACTATGCTGTTTATGGGTATCAGGTGTGGTATTTAGGTTTAAGGCAGGTTTTTAAGGGTTGATCCTAATTATAAGGTCCAGCTTATATGATCATTGTCAAATCAATAATGGTAAAAAGTGTATATTATTCAAATGCTTAACTTACCTTATTAATCTTAAATATTTACGATTAGATAAATCCTGTCTTCTCTTGATCCAGTTTAAAGAAAAATTCATCAATTTAGCGTACTGTTTAATTCAGCTTTATACATTTACTCTCTGGAGAAAAAATGATGAAACGTTTAACTTTAACATCTAGCATGGTTATCAGTTTATTGTTGAGTGGCAGCACTTATGCATTAGATCAGAAGCAGGTTTACGGCAGTCAGCTTATGACCGAACGGGAGCGAGTAGAGCATAGGTATAATATGCAAAACGCAGGAACAGAAGCAGAACGCAATAAAATTCGTAATGAACATCATAAACGCATGCAGAAACGAGCAAAGGAAAAGGGAATAAGCTTACCAGATAAGCCTCCTGCAAATGGTAGGGGATATGGTGGTAAAAATGGCTCAGGCTCAGGTGCTGGAAAGCGTGATGGTAGTGGGCCCGGCAAAGGCAAGGGCGGTGGTAAGGGTTCAGGCATGGAACGGTAATTTATTAACGAGTAATTAGAAATGGATGTCGGATGTCGGAGGTTGAAATTAAATTACTCCGTCTTCTTTATTTTCTTTATATTTAGTCTAAAATTTCACACATTCAGATGAAACAACCTCAAAATATATCTTAAAGCCGTAATGGAGGTTAACGAGGCTGGGGTTATTTGATGTGTATCAAATTCAATGGCTAAATTCGACTTTGCATATACTAATCTATATTAAATACAGTGCAACATACATATTAGAGCTTATCATTTAATATGTATGGTTAATTTTTAAGGGTGCTATCATGGCTGACGAACCGATGGACTTTAAAGAAGATTTTTGTTTTACCAAAGATGGTAAATTACATCATGAGATCAAGTACCTTAAAGAAAGGGTCTTGAATCTTGAGGTGTTTAAAAAAAATTTTTTCACACTTCATATGGATTTGATAGAAGCTAAAGAAAAAATAAAATTATATGAAGAGCAGGCTCAGCTTGAAACTTTAAAAACCAGGATCAGTGGTTTACCTGATACGTTTTCTGATAGTGTCGAACGTGGTTCGGATTTAAACGATCAATTAATTAATTTTTTTGATGAAAACATGCATGCTGACTTATATCGTGATGTGATTGCTTCTATATTTCATTCGGTTGATGGTTTAGATTTAAATGTCACAGTTAAAATCATAACTGAAAGAGAATCATTAATTCATTCGTTAGATCACAAAATGCAAGATAAAGCCATAAAAATAATGACTCATTTTGAAGGTGAGTCTAAAGTGGTTAAAAAAGATGGCTGCTTAATTTTCTATATGGATAACATAATATTCTATGTAGATAAAATGCCTGTCCAGGATGAAACAAAAACTCTTCAATTAGAAAAATTCTTAAGAATAATTTGTGTTGGTGCTAATATAAGAATAGAGTCTTTGTGTAATTTAATAGAGTTAGATGTATTGCATAAAAATATTTATAATGTTTTTACGAAAACACGTTCTTCTTACGAAAAAATGCGAGATAATTTTGATAGCCAGGCGATTGAAATATCAAATTTATATCTGGGGTTTGAAAGTAATTTAACGAAAAATCTGAAAAAAACTAATTTATCGACTGCGCATCTAGACGTAATAAAACTTATTTTACATGACATGAGAACAGATTTAAATTTGCTGCTTACATCCGGTATGACAATTGATGAGAGTTTTTTGAAATCTATTGTTAAATTAGAAAATGCTTATTCTTTAAAGTATTCTAAAGAATAAGTAGGTTATGAAAAAACGATGAAATATCTGAAAGTACATTTTTAGAAATTTAAGACTCTATTCATAAAAGGGTATGTCTTTCGTGGTTTGTTTCTAAAGGCATGTATATATCCGTCTTAAGATCATGCTCTTCGACATCTGTTATTAGAGTTATGTAATGGAAAAAACACGGAGAGTAACGAAGTTCTTTACCACTATTGGGTAACCAGTCTGCATACATTGAACATATGCTTTTACCCACATTATCGAGGCTACCATTGTGTCTTAATACAGCGCAACGTCCTGCTGGTATTAAACTAGTGAATACACTGTACTGGTTTTCCGGTACATCTTTTAGCACTGAACCACAAATATCAAAACGAAATTCGTCTGATGGTGTTGTTTCGGGGTTGTCGTAAATAATGCCAAATGTTTTACTGCTCTTTACAGGAGATAACCGACTATGATTTCTCCACTCAATAAATTTGCTGACTGATTCAAATACTCTATCAGGTGGTGCACGATGTTCTAATACAGCAACTTTTGTTTTTTCGAAGTTTACTATTTTAATATCCATGTTCTGATTTCTCTCATTATCTGGTTTTTGTAATTGAATTCTGGTATTCCATTGAGGCCAGTCTGGTTCTCTTCTAGATTGAGAGGGAGTTTGTCTAAATGTGTTTTTAAATGCACGAGAAAAGACTCCGGATTTTCGAATTGTGCATCTAGTGCAATATCGATTATTTTTTCGCTTTTATCAAATGCCAGACGGTATGATGCACGTTTTAATCGCATTAACTGAATAAACCGGCGAACTGTAATGCCGGTATAATCTGAAAACTGACGATGAAAATGAAATTTTGAAAAATTTGCAATCTTACATAAATCATTCAGTGACATATTTTCATCCAGATGTTGCTCTATATAATCACATACCCGGTTGATTCTGGAATTATAAGTTGATGACTTTTTTTCATTCAAATCTGTTTCCCCCTCGTGACGTTATAATGTTATTACTGAGTGATTAAATCCTGACTTAAATTTCTTTAATTGTGATTGTAGATTATCGTTATTTCATTAGTCCTTATGATAGTTACTATATAAAATATCTAACTATTACATATTCGTCATTTTTGACACCAGTATTTGAAGATAATGACAACCTTTAGTTAATGCGATATAAGTGATACTAACCTACAGCATAATTAAAACTTTAAGATTTCTGTTCAGGGCTAGAAGCAATCCTTTATTTGATTGATATCAACAGTCAATTTATCTAAAGGTTTAACCTTAATAGAGTGGTTTAATGTTTTGTTTATTCTGTGTCTGTTTGTATTGTACTCAGGTTTATTGCTTATTGATGTAGTTTTCGGCTGGAGGTTTATATGGGAATATCAAGACGAAAAGCGCTATCTGAACTGGGTGGTCTTGCTATAGGTAGTCTGTCTCTGACAACAGCTGTGGGTGTATTAGGTCCATCTGCTAATGCTCAGGAAGCAAACTCCGTTAAATCATCTCCCGTTATTGAATATCCGTGGGATTATCACAAACTTGATCAGAATAAAGTCGCCGAGCGAGCTTATAAAGGATACTTCTTACATAGTTGTATGTTTGGTGTGTTTGAATCAATTATAGGTGAGTTAGCTGATAAATACGGTGAACCCTATGCATCCTTCCCATCACAGATGATGGCTTACGGCGGTGGGGGTGTTGTGGACTGGGGTACACTTTGTGGTGCGCTTAATGGTGCGGCCGCGGTAATTGAGCTTGTTGCACAGGACCCAAAAAAATTAACATCAGAGTTGTTTGCGTGGAGTGAACGAACGGCATTACCCAATGTAAAACTAGATATTCGTGCGACTAAAAATGATAAATTTCCATCATCTTCTACAGTGACAAATTCTATTTCAGGTTCTGTCTTATGCCATGTCATTATGTCCAAATGGATTGAGGCTAGTGGTAAAGGGATAGATTCAGCGGAGAAAAAACAGAGGTGTAGTCAGTTTGCTGCTTCAATTGCCAGTAAAGTTGTGCAATTGCTTAATGATGAAGCTGATGACAAGTTGGTGTTTAGCTATCCATTAACTAAACAAACTGCTGGTTGTGTCGGTTGTCATTCAGGTAAGAAAAGCAGGCTTAAAAATACGCAGGGTAAAATGGATTGTCAGTCTTGCCATGTAGATCATACAAGATAACTGACTGTTTATTCAGCTTTGCAATACTTAAAGGCATAGCATAAATGATTAAACCAGTGAACTCAGTGTTTGTTGCGATTGCCTGGCTTTGTGTTTATCTTATGTTGGTGTTGGCACCGTTATTTGTGCTGTTAATCGGGCATGTTCCATCGGGTTCTGGTTTCTGGTGGGATTTTTCAATGGCGTTGGGTTTTACTGCTATGGCGATGATGGGGGTTCAGTTTTTACTGACAGCCCGATTTCGACATATTAGCGCACCTTTTGGTATTGATATTATCTATTATTTTCATCGATATCTTGCCATTATGGCAGTGAGTTTTATTCTATTACATTTTCTAATAATTAAGTTTATTTATCCTGAGACGTTAGGTTCTGCTAACCCACTAGAAGCCCCTTTTTATATGACATCAGGTCGTGTTGCTTTAATAATATTCTCATTAATGATTATTTCATCTTTATGGCGTAAACAAATCAGTATTCATTATGATGAATGGCGCTTGTTACATATAATTTTTGCTGTCAGCGGATTTTTGTTGGCATTTACGCATATTAATGGGGTTGCATATTATATTGATGTACCTGAAAAACGTTGGTTATGGGGTGTATATGCATTTTTATGGCTTACATTGATTATTTATATTCGTTTAATAAAGCCCTGGCTGATGTTTAAGAGACCTTATAAAGTTATAAAAATTAAACAGGAAAGAGCCAATAGTCATACTCTGGTACTGCAACCGAATTCAGGTCATGAAATTGTGCATTTTAAACCGGGGCAGTTTGCGTGGCTAACTTTAAATTCATCACCCTGGCACATTAAAGAGCATCCTTTTTCTATTTCCTGTAGTGCTGTTAATAATAGACAAATAGAATTTACAATTAAAGACCTGGGTGATTTTACACATATAATTAAAGATATAAAAATGGGTGATACGGCCTATATTGATGGTCCATATGGAATATTTAGTATTGATGAATATCCACAGGCTAAAGGTTATTTTTTTGTAACCGGCGGTGTAGGCATTGCACCAGTTATGAGTATGTTACGGTCACTAGCTGATAGACATGATAAACGCCCATTAGTGCTTATTTGTGCAAATGACCATTGGCAAGATGTTATTTTTCAGGAAGATTTAAATGAGTTAAAACAATGTTTAAATTTAAATCTGCTTCATGTCATAAAAAATACAGAAGAAATTTCATCTCATAATTCGCAAGATAACTGGATATGCAAAAAGGGTTTAATAACAGAGGATATTATTTCAGCTTTATTACCTGTTGATGCTGAAAATTATGAGTTTTTTCTATGTGGTCCAAAACCTATGAGTGATTCAGTTCAACTGATATTGCATAAACAGAATATTCCCCTGGGGCATATTCACTTAGAATTATTTGATATGGTTTAGGGGATACGATAATGCGAGAAATATGGGCTAGACGAATAGCATATTTAACAGGAATGATAGTTCTGTTATTGGCAGTATATTTTTCATGGATTCAAAACTCTCCAAATTCTTCAATTAACATGACAGGTAAAGAGCAGAGTGAAATGAAAACCGGTCATATTGATGACGTTGATGTAAAGCGTTTAAAGTTGGGGATGGAGATATATACTCAACAAGGTTGTGCGATGTGTCATTCTATACAGGGGCAGGGTAATCCACGTTACCCACTTGATGGTGTGGTAAACAACCTAAGCATAGAAGAAATACATAACTGGGTGACTGGTGATGAATCAATAAAAGATCAGTTGTCTATGAATAGTTATAAGTTAAAACAGCTAAATAGAGAGCTCACCGATGATGAACTTCAATTACTGGTTTATTATCTACAAAACGCACACTAATTAATCCCACAGGTTATCTAGGTCTATCCTGACTCATATACGCGTTAAACTATGCATATGAATCGTATTCACAGACTTCAGAGATAATTTTGAAACACATTCCATTAACTAATCGATTTTTAGACTTAGGCAGCCAGTTTTATAAACAATCTAAACCTGTACCTGTTGCGGCACCGACTTTAATTAAGCTTAATAAAGAGCTGGCTTCCATTATGGGTTTATCAACCGATAATTTAAACCTGTCTGAAGTAACAATGATATTTTCTGGTAATCAGGTACCTGAAAGTTCAAGCCCATTGGCAATGGCCTATTCTGGTTCTCAATTTGGCAGTTTCAATCCTCAACTGGGTGATGGTCGTGCTATTTATCTGGGTGAACTTAATCAGCCGAATGGCAAGAGTTATGATGTGCAGTTAAAAGGTTCAGGTCGAACTGCTTATTCCCGTAATGGTGATGGCCGTTCTGCTTTGGGTCCGGTATTACGCGAATATCTGGTTAGTGAGGCAATGGTTAAACTAAATGTGCCTACTACAAGAGCTTTGGCCGCAGTTACTACCGGTGAAGAAGTAGCCCGTGAAACGTTAGGGCCGGGTGGTGTATTAACCCGAGTAGCATCCAGTTTTGTTCGCGTTGGTACCTTTCAATATTTTGCGGCAAAGGGAGATATTAAGTCTATTCAAAAATTGGCTGATTATGTTATTGAGCGAAACTATAAAAGTATTAAGGCTACTGAAAACCAGTACCTGGAATTTTTCAAAGCTGTAGTAGTACGTCAGGCAAAATTAATTGCAAAATGGATGCAGTTAGGGTTTATTCACGGTGTAATGAATACGGATAATATGTCGGTTGCTGGTGAGACAATTGATTACGGCCCCTGTGCGTTCATGGATGAGTTTAATCATAATCAGGTGTATAGCTTTATCGATCGGGGAGGTCGTTATGCTTACAGTAATCAACCGCCTATTGGTTTATGGAATTTAACTCGACTTGCCGAATGCCTTGTACCTTTATTTGCGGAAGAAACTGAAACAGCTGTTGAGCTTGCGAAAGAGGTTTTACAATCTTATGAAGCGAGTTATGAAAAAGCCTGGTTAACAGGAATGCGTATGAAGTTCGGTTTGACTGAAACTGAAGATAAAGTGCGTGATCTTCAGGATAAAAAACTTATCGAGTCATTATTTGAAGTCATGCAGTTAAACCATGCTGACTTTACATTAACGTTCTTTCACCTGTCACGTCTTAATATAAAGCAGTCAGGAATAGATAATGAACTTAAAAAATTATTCGATAAACCAGAAGCGATAGAACTCTGGTTGGTTAAGTGGCGTCAACGTCTCAGTGAAGAAACAACAAACGATGCAGGGCGTCAGTTTAATATGCAAACAGTTAACCCGGTTTATATACCTCGAAATCACTTAATTGAAGCTGTTATCAGAGCGGCGGAAGATCATAATGATTTTACTTTATTTCACGAGTTACAGACTGTGTTAGAAAATCCGTTTACCTTGCAGGAGGGCATGGATAAATACATGTTACCCCCAGAGCCTGAGCAGGTAGTTGAAAATACTTTTTGCGGAACGTAATAAAAAGGGGACTGGGGATTATTATTTAATCCCTGGTCCCTCTATATTGGTGGGTATTATTTTACAGCTTTTAAAATAACAAACTTTTTATTACTGGCAATCATTTCACAACGGCCGAATAACTTCTTTAATTTTATGTGGTAACCTAGATGTCGATTACCCACAATCATTATTTCACCACCAGTTTTTAATTTGTCTTTTGCTTCTTTAAACATCTGCCAGGCAATAAAATCTCCAACCACATGGTTTTGGTGAAAAGGCGGGTTGTTCAAAATTAAATCGAGAGAATCATTCTCTATGCCGTGTAAACAATCGGTTACTTCAAACTCACAGTTGGAATCATCTTCTAATAACTGTTTGGCGTTTAACCTGGCAGATTCAACAGCCATAAAGGACTCATCAACAAAGCTCACTTTTGCCATCGGATTAAGGTGAGCTGCTGTTATACCTAATACCCCATTACCACAGGCAAGATCGAGTACATTTGTATAGTTGTTTGATTTTGGTATGTACTCAAGCATGAAACGACTGCCAAGGTCTAATTTTTCACGTGAAAATACATTGGCATGATTTAGGTAAATTTCATCGGTTACATCATTTTTATACTGGCTCGGGTAGGGTGACTTACCGGGTTTGAGCTCTGTATTAAGTTTACATATAACCAGTCGTGCTTTTTTACGTGCATGTGACGTTGTTGTTGTGCCCAGGATACGTTCAAATAACTTAAGTGTAGATGTATGTATATGTTTGCTCATTGCACTCGCTAGAATAACGGTATTCTCATCGCAGTTATCGCGAATATGGAATAACTCATCTTCAAGCATGGCAAGATTTTTAGGTATTTTAATAATAACCAGATCAGCAATGCCATTCACTGATTGAAAATTGTTCTGGATCTTAATATTTTCCGGCGTTATTGAATTGACTCTCGCATTTTCAATCATTGCCTGATGAGACACATACGAGTCTGAAATAGAGCAGGGTGCATATTCAGCCAGACTTATACTTAAAGCACCAAATGCATCATTTAATATAATAATTTTAGATGAGTCATTAAGTAGAGCCTGTTCTTGCAGGTGTAAAAGTAAGTATTCATCAGCAGCATCCCAGGCGCGTAATTGCTCATTCTGACGGATTGGGTAACGATTTAGGGTAAATTGACCCTGTGGTGTTTCAAATATATTCATAAGCGTAGTTTAAACTGTTGAGTTAGATGATGCTCGTATAAGTTTGCATGGCTTTAGATATTTTATGCAGCCAATGAGTTGAATAGCTGTATTTAAACTCTGTTTTACGCTGCATGTCTGTGTTACGTTAATATATCTAAACAAAACTGTCCCTAGAGCATGATAAAAACACTTTGCCCATTCTCAAAACCAATCATCGGTAACTGGTGTCAATGCCAATATGCCAATTTAGATGAACGTTGTGCGGGTAAAATGACATGTTTGAAATCGGATCAGTATTTAGCAGGCTGTTATGACCTGGTTGATGTTCTAAAAGAGCAATCGCGCTTTATTCTAGGCATTAGTCATGCTGAGCAGGCGTTAACTCATATGCAGTTAATGAAAATTCGCTGTGGCGGTTTGCTAGGAATGCAGCGAGTTATATCAGGAGAAGTAGGCGTTATACCGGATGTTTTGAATGTAATGCATCAGGCAGAGGTTAAATATGGAGATGTTCTGACATTTCCTTTTAATGAAGTTGTTAGAGATATTAAAGAGTTCTCTCATCGTAAAAAACGTGATTAAACACAGAAACTACGATATGTATAATCTACATATTTCTGTTTTAGTAATAATAAATTCGATGCCTAAGTATAAGTAATATAGTTAACAGGTTAAACAAATTAACTTCTCTTGCCGGGCTTCTAGATAGAACCGGTAACTCATAAGTCAATTGTTGCAGAGCAAACGTTCAGTTTTACTGTTAATTAACACCTTTTTCGTTTTGACTTTCAATATACTCATCAATCGCTCGAGTGCTGGTACCCTGAATGTATTCAAGCCCCCAGTCCTTAAGCGCGGTTAACACATTACCCAGAGCGTTACCCTGTTTGGTAAGCAAGTACTCATAACGAACGGGTTTCTGCTGATAAGGTACTTTATTGACTATGCCTGTTGCTTGAAGTCGTTTAAGTCGCTCAGCTAGTATGTTGGTAGGTATACCTTCAGGAGACTGCTGAAACTCACTATAGGTTCTTTTGCCGACAAACAGGTCGCGTATCACTATTAGTGTCCATTTATCGCCTAATACTTCAAGTGCATTGGTAATAGGGCACTCAGAGCGCTTCATAAAGTGTGATTCATTGTGTTTTGTTGTTTTTTTATTCATATCAGTAGTTTAACATAAAGAGACTTGCAAAACACAAGTCACTTGGTTATTCTATTGGTAGCTTGCGTTTTGCAAGTTACTAAATATATATTAAATAAACAGGAGTTTGGCATGAATACGATAACAGCACAGGGTGATATCTCTGTAGATAAGCGACATTTAATAGCAGGTGGTTTAATTATGAGCTGGTTAATACTCATCATTACACTGGGTATAAATGATGCCTATTCAATAAAACCAAATGAAGTACCTGTTACATTAATAACGTCATTTATTGCTACTTACACATTATTTATTTTAGCGTACAGAGTATTTCCAGCAGTGCGGGACTATTTACTGGATTTAGATATGCGTTTTTTAATTATGCTTAGTAGCTGGCGCATGATTGGTATTGGTTTCATTATGCTTAATATGTTTGGTCATTTGCCCACATTGTTCGCGTATGTAGCTGGAATAGGTGATGCGCTAACGGCAGTGGCGGCGGTATTTCTCGCATTTAATTTAATGAAACGTAAAGAAGGCGTTGCTAAAAATGTTATTTTTAGATGGAATACATTTGGCTTACTTGATTTTATTATTGCGGTGTCATTAGGGTTATTAACGAGAACAGGTGCATTATTAGCACAAAGCGATGGTGTTAATAGTGAACTGATGGTGGCTTTTCCAATGGTAATTATTCCCGGGTTTCTGGTGCAGATATTAAGTTTGTCTCATATCATTATATTTTTACAGCTGCGAAATAATCATGCTAACGAGCATTATGTAAAAATTTAAATAAAGAAAAATTATTATGAACTTAAAATTATATTACACACCACGAACACGTGCAGTACGTGTTCGCTGGTTATTAGAAGAATTAGGTTTGAGTTATGAGTTAGTTAACATTGAGTTATTCGATGGTGAAGGGCAAACGGAAACTTATAAAAAAATACATCCTTTAGGTTGTGTGCCTGCTCTGGACGTGGATGGTGAGATAGTTTATGAAAGTGGAGCTATTTGTGACTGGTTAACAGATTACTTTAAAGATTCTAATATGGCCCCACCAATAAACTCTGAATTACGTATGAAGTATAAACAATGGTTTTATTTCGTTGTTGCTACAATGGAGCCTCATGCCTGGAATATAGTATTACATAAATCAATACGGCCTGAAAAAGAACGTATAACAGATATCGTAAGCCTTTCTGAAAAAAGATACTCGCAATGTCTTAGTGTTATAGAAAAAGTATTAACTGGACAGGAGTATTTAATAGGAGAGGAGTTTACTACTGCCGATATAATGCTATCAAGCTTGTTAAACTGGCTTCCAAATCATGTTAGACCGTTTAAAAATACCTATGCATATATGAATAAAATATATCAAAGAGATGCTTATAAGTTGGCAATTTCGTAAATATACGAACTATGTTGCATGATAATTTTGATAAGCCAAACTGTTAATTGTTATTAATAATGAAGAAGTTTTAATTAAGTGCTTTTTATATAATCTTTAATTCAATTTGTGAAATATGTTTATTCAATTAATAATATAATTATAAGAATTTGTACCTGTTTACTATTTTTCAATCAAATTATGTGACTTCTGCTTTGCGTAAACCTGCTTTTGTTTGTATTTTGATTTTGTGATCTAACAAGGTATAGTCATCTTTGTAGTAGATTTTTTTGTTGAGTGGTATGAAGTATTTAGTTGTATGTTTTATGTTGGTTTCATCTGCTGGTTTTGCAGCGGATCAACATTTTGGCGATGTGGTGGTATCAGAGGTAACCAGCATTTATGATGCTGATACCTTCAGAGTTAATATAAAATCCTGGCCGGATATAGTTGGTTCTCGTATGTCTGTACGTGTTTTGCGGGTTGATGCGCCTGAGATCCGTGGGAAATGTGAATCTGAAAAAAAAGCAGCTCGTCTGGCTAAACAGTTTACGGTTGAGTTTTTGCGTGCAGGGAGTTATATCGAGCTGCGTAATATCAAACGTGGTAAATACTTCCGAATACTGGCTGAGGTTTATGTCGATGGCTTAAATCTAGCTGATGCCTTAATTAAGGCAAAACATGCCAGGCCTTATGAAGGCGGTAAGCGCGCCGGCTGGTGCCAGTCATAAGATGATAGAAAATGTAGCCTAAGGAGACCGAATAAGGGGACGGAGGGATTAAATTTTAATCCCTCCGTCCCCTTTTTCTTAACTATTGCCTTTAATCTGATAAAATCCTCGTATTATTTATAGTTCTCAAGTATCTATACACTAGATTAAACAAATTCATATTATGGGGTGGTAAATGTCAGAGGTTGTTTTAATTACTATCTCGGGTCAGGATCGTGCGGGTTTAACATCAGCTTTAACGGGTATTCTGGCTAGTTACGATGTCAATGTGCTGGATATTGGACAGTCTGTTATTCATGAGAGTCTGACATTAGGTTTTCTAATTGAGTCACCTGAAGACGCTGAAAGCTGTTCAGTTTTTAAAGATATCTTATTTAAAGCTCATGAACTAAACCTCAATGCGCGTTTCACGCCAATTACAAAAGATGAGTATCAGCACTGGGTTAATGCTCAAGGCCAGGCAAAGCACATAGTTACCTTATTAGGCAGCCAGATCACCGCAAAACACTTAAGTAAGGTGACTGAGATAGTTGGCGAACATGGTTTTAATATCGAGCAGGTTAGTCGTCTATCAGGCCGTTTGTCTTTGTCAGAACAGGATCAGCCTTTATTACCCCGTGGCGCTTCAGTGCAATTAACGTTGAGTGGAGATGTGCAGGATGTGCCGGCTATGCATGCCCGATTTTTACATATTACTCAGGAGTTAGATCTTGATGTTGCAGTACAGGAAGATAATCTATATCGACGTAGTCGACGTCTGGTGTGCTTTGATATGGATTCAACCCTGATTCAGGTTGAAGTGATTGACGAGTTAGCTAAAGCTGCTGGAGTAGGCGAGCAGGTTGCAGCGATCACTGAATCGGCGATGCGCGGTGAGATAGATTTTTCTGAAAGCTTCCGTCAACGCATGGCATTATTAAAAGGTATGGATGAATCAGTATTAAAAGACATTGCTGAAAACCTGCCTGTTACAGAAGGGGCTGCTCGCTTAATTAGTCATTTACGCCACTTTGGATACAAGGTGGCAATACTCTCCGGTGGTTTTACCTATTTTGCTAACTTTCTTAAAGAAAAACTCGGTGTTGATTATGTTTATGCCAATCAGCTTGATTTTGAAAACGGTAAATTAACCGGAAAGGTAAAAGGTGAAATTGTTGACGGCCAGATGAAAGCAAAACTATTACAGCAAATTGCACAGCAAGAGGGCATTAGTACAGAACAGGTTATAGCCGTTGGTGATGGAGCAAATGATTTACCAATGTTGGCTATTGCGGGATTAGGCATTGCTTTTCATGCTAAACCACTTGTTAAAGAGCAGGCGAAACACTCTATTGCTAATTTAGGTCTGGATGCTATTTTATATCTGTTGGGCATACGTGATCGAGAATTAGCTGAGCTGGAAGAAAATCAGAATTAATTGTTTAGTCTAATTCCTTAATAATATTATTGTTTATCTAAATATAATAATTAGACCTTCCATTGTACTTAAAGTCGCTGATTCCCGATACAGGCATTCGTGAATGATGGCAGTGAGCAGGGTAGTCAGTCTAAAGAGTAATGTTAGTTTTTTTAGTTATTAGTTTAATTTAGTGGTATGAACAGGTTGAATTTTCATATTTTTTTAAGCTTGTCATCCCAGCATGTTTTTGGCTGGTATCCAGTGACTTATTCTTTCTGCTTGTTGTATTTCAATTTTAATAAAAACGACGATATCTAATAGTGTTTAATTTATTAACTACATAGATACCATTCAGGATAATTCATGCCTCAATATATAGAAATTAACTGTAGTGAAGAAATGAGAGATATTATTTGTACTTCTTTACGTAATTTTGCAGGTATTGCATATCCAAAAACACCTAACTCAGAATGCAATCTTGTTGCAAGTGATGCGTTATTAAATGCAGCTAATCATTTTGAAAAAACTTTTTCAGAAACAGGTATAGGTTTAATTAACAGACGCCTACGAATGATGCTGAAAACGGCAGTCGAGTCGAATTACAAAATCATGGCTGAAATTGAAAATTATGAACCTGAAAATCAATGTGCGCTTATGTTAAAAGTATGCGAAGGAGAATTTGTGAAACAAGAACAACTTCTGGAAGCTGAGAAACTAGATAAGCAATAAGAAACGTTTTGTTGTTAACTATAAATTATTAGTTTTACAGCGGCTGCTCATAATAAGTTCTCAGAAAACTTTTATTATATAAGTAGTGATTATAAGTTATAAAACTAAAAATCTTTTACATTAATAATTTTGCAGCCATAACAGTAAGCATGATTTTCACAGTAACTTGCTTCACGAATAATCTCCGTTGATATTTCAACGGGAGGCTCATCATCAAGATGTGATTCCATTAATACTGTTAATATCGTATCCCCAGATAATTTGTGTTTCAAACCGATTAAAATACCGGTCTGGCTTACATTAATTAATATCCCTGAGCTTAAATTGGTGTCATCGGGTAAGCGATATTTAATTTCACTATTAATAGGTGCCCGTGGGCTGAATCGTCTTTCAGTTGTGTTATCGGATAACTTAGACATAATTACTACTCCTTGGGCCCGGTGTATTAATTACACTTTCCCGTACGTCATTTATCTTGTGTAAATATACCCACATATCATTTATTTGTAATCATTTGTTCGGGTGGAATTAGTTAAAATACTAATATTTATATGTCTTAATTTACTAGATTGTAGTGTAATTATCGAGGACATATGTTGTCCGTTTTATATGTTAAATGTCCGCTGAATAAGCTTAATTAGAGTGATTGAGGTGTATATTCTTAGTTAGATTGATTAATCTATTTTAAAGATAATCGTAATTTGGCCGCTATGCAGTCAGAGTAGTAAAAATAACCTTCAAAAAACCCTGAAAACCACTCGTATGGGTGATAGTAAACGGAGCTTAATATCCTGATAATTAATTCATAAGTAAGCTATATTTATACTGTGGTTAACTTATATGGAGCACGTCCGCTAATAACGTGGTTAGAATAATTAAAATAATAAATGAATAAATACGCTGAAGGTCAAAATGAAAGAATATAATCAACGAGAATATTTTCGCCTGGCTTACCCTAGCTCCCATCGTCCCTCTTTAATGATTGATATTGATAACTACGAGATAGAAGATGTCTCTGAGCATGGTATGAAGTTCAGGATTGATGATGATCCTGCTTTTATGGTAGCTGATAACGTATCTGCTATTATCGCGTTCCCTGATGGCAGGGAGTTTGACCTTAGTGGCCAGGTTGTGCGCATCGATCATGAGTTTGCGGGTTTGCAGTTAGATACCCCATTGCCACTTAGTATTATTAGAGATCAGACACTCTATATAATGAACAATTATTCAGTCAAAAACTAAATACCCCATTGATTTATCCTGTGTATGTAATAAATACACGGGATAAAGGTTAATTAGCATCATACAGAGATAATTACCTGTTCTGGTATTGTCGTAGCCTGTTTATATTATAAATTTATAATGTTGACTCGAACCGTGTCACAATAATTCTTTTGGACTATATGTTGTAACATCTCTATTATTTAGTTAAAGCTCAATATCATAGTAAAGGTATGTGTATGAAAGGGATTTTAGGCTCTGTAGGCAAGTCGAGCAGAGCATGCGTAAAAATAATAATATTAGTTTTCAATTTATGACAGGGATGGCCGATAATGAGTTTATACATACCATTTATGTATATGGTATTTCGCAGAATAAAATAATATATAAAAAAGAGTATTGCCAGTCTAAATTATTTAAGCCTGATACAGAATTAAGCTGTGATGAAGAGTCAGTGAATGAGTTTGCTGAGTTGAAATTACTAAATAGAGATTTAAAATTAAAATAATTTATTTGAAGTATGTTTATAGTAAAAAAAGAAGGGATAGCAAAGCTATCCCTTCTTTTTACTCTAGATATAACGATTAGTTATTACTAGTAATCGTAATGCTCTTTACGATCATGCTTTTTATGGCCTTTAGTAATTGCCCATGTTGCATCACCATCTTCAGCAGCAGAGTGCTGTACATTTACATATAATGTATCAGGATCTGTCGGGCTGAAGTAAATGCCAGTACCTTCAGCAGATGGGTCAGTTAATGATGCAAAAAGTTTTACATTCTTAGATGCACCAAAGGCATTTACCTTAGACGTTGAAGCGAACCAGATGTCAGAAGGTTTATTGTCTTCAATCATAACCAGATCACCATTAGGTGCTTCTGCAAGATTGTCTACACTATCAAAACCAGTTTGATGGCCTTCATCTCCGGGTTTGCCAATTTCAACAGGTGCATTCAAACCTGGTTTAACAAAATTAGAAACCTGCATGGTGTCCAGATTCACAGCGATAACACGACCTTCATATAATTCGCTCTTAAACTCAAGCTGGCTGAAGTTTTCCTGTGTGGCATCTGTTTCAGTATCAGCATCGCGAGGGCCTTCTGTTACAGCAACGTATAACGTGTTGCCAATAATCTCAAGGTCTTCAGGTCGCTGATAACTTTGACCACCATACTCAGTACCTGACTCACGAGCAGTTAAAGGATCGATTGGACCAACCCATTCTGCTTTACCCAGACCATCTGCACCGTTTACTTTTAAAACATATAACTCACCCGATGAAAGATCACCATAAGAATTGGGTATAAATTTGTAAACGCCACCACCACAAGGTACAACATTTTCACAACCTACAGAACGCCCACGGTGTTCATCAACCATATAAACATTACCTTCAGCATCAAGGTCAATACCTTCATGTGCAAGTCTACCTGCTTGAGGGTGATCAATTATTTCTGCAACTGACATCATGTCATCATTAAGAACTATTTCGAATAAACGTCCAGCCTGTGTTTCTTCAGCAAATAATAATGTGCCCCATGGTGTCCAGCGAATACCGTCTAGTGCAGTATAGCCGTCTTCAAGGCCGCCTTGTTGCGCCAGAATTTTTGTTTCGCCTGTTTCTAAATCGACAACAGAAACAGTGCCGCCAATAGCATCTACTACATCGTCACCACGGCCTAAACGTACTTCGTGTGTGCGATACAAAAAGCGACCAGCCATTTTACCGCTTTCGTTAACAACATTCATGTCGTTCCAGTCATCTCGACCATCAGGGTAAATGTTCAGGTCCGATTCATCAGACACTACGGTTTGAGTAAATCCTTTGGGTAGTTTCCAGGGTGCAGATGCGTCCCAGTCAGCTGAATTTGCTGATGTTTCTAATTGCTTGAATTTGAAACTAGAATTATGTTTGTCGTATCTATCTGCAATAGATGCACAAGAATAAGATAAAGAAAGCATGCCAGCTATGGCTGAATATACTAAAGTCTGTTTCATCATTGGATTTAGTCCTGTTGTTTAATCATTCTGATACGTTTTAAAGCGAATCAGGTATCGTTATTGACAGGGAGCATTATTTGATTAAGTTATGACAAAACCATTAACAGTTAATTAAGGTAATATTAATTAACTGGAAAACTAATATTTCCGTTATATAACAAATCTTGACTATGGCGAATTTCGTAACATGCTGTAAAATTGCACTCCTGTACTTAATGTTCCCCCTTGTTTAGCAGGTTAATTATGAATAAAAGTGTTATCACTAATGGTTTAGCCATTATTG
>Ga0316204_10004826_pt1 | contig 23519 bp, 23 predicted proteins | sample 6monrhotite_MG_2_FD_205661 | JGI IMG/M metagenome (GOLD analysis project Ga0316204, IMG submission 205661) | Microbial mat bacterial communities from mineral coupon in-situ incubated in ocean water Damariscotta River, Maine, United States -... | ecosystem: Environmental > Aquatic > Marine >... | reverse complement strand
AGTGGAGAGTGCCTTCTGTTAAAATATGTTTTTACAGAAGGCACATATGGGTATCAGAAGAACTGAAGAATTTCGTAGCGAAGCTGTTCGCATAGCTTTGACAAGCGGGCTATCTGCCCCGCATCGTCATCTTCTTTGTCAGTGTGCATACCAGCCCCTCGACCGTTGATCGGCCTCACTAAGATAGCCAAACAAAAGACAACGCAATTTACCGGATGCTTTTCTTTAAGACCTTGTTCAACGGGCTTCGATAAAGATTTTTGTACCTTCTTTGCATTTGTGCTAAAGTAGTTCCTGGGGATACGCCGACTTTTTCTGCAAATGCTCTAATGTTTTCCTCCTTATGAGGAGCAGGTCTTGAACCCGGATAAGGAGCTGCTTTTTAGTCGGAATTTGTTTTCTTCCGAGAATACCGTTTCGTAGAAGTCTTTTACGATTTCGGCAAGCTGAACTTCATTGAGCATAGGTCTGGTCCTAGCGGCTTCAAATACATCTTTTGAGATTATATACAGCTTCCGGGAGCGAATTTTTGCAAGTTTAAAATTTGCCGTGTCGAGGCTACGCGTCAGTTCGCATTTATTGAGCTGCTGTCGGAGATGAGTAGGCACGGCCCTGCGGAAATGAAAAACACCACCTCGGCGTAAAACGTTGGGAATCGAGCCCATAAAACCATCCTCGAATACGCGTTCTGTAGCAGCGTTCTGTAGCAATCGCTGATACCGTAATTCGGAAAATCAATTTTTCTAAGTATTTGAAATACTTAAGGAAGGTGTGGCTGGGGCGGGAGGATTCGAACCTCCGAGTGCCGATACCAAAAACCGGTGCGTTAGACCACTTCGCCACGCCCCAGCAGGTCTTTGATGTGAGCGGCAACATAATGTCAAATTGGCGTCACCGCAAGCACCGGCGTGGGCTGATCTACGTTCTTTTTAGTGTTATCAAATATGGCCTTGTCCAGATCATCAACAGCATAGACATCGAGCGGTCGATCACGGCCCTTGACCTGGATGTTATGGATCGGGAAGGCGGACAAATCGACGCCGGCCAGGCGCGCTGTTCTTGCGGAAATCACTAATGGCGCGCCTAGTTCCTTGGTTTGGGCTTCCAGTCGGGCGGCGATGTTGACGTTGTCGCCAAGCGCCGAAACGATGGGGCTTTGCGGTGGGCCCATGGAGCCGACGATGGCTTCTCCGGCATGAATGCCGATGCCGATCTTCAGGTCTTCGCCCAGTTCATCGCTGAGCCGTCCGTTAAGCTCTTCGATCCGGCGGAACATGACCTTGGCGCCTTCAATTGCCTCACGGCATCCAAGCTCGGTTCCGCTTTGCAGGCCATAAATCGCCAGCAGGCCGTCGCCGTTGAATTGTGCGTAATGGCCGTTGGTCTCTTTGAGCGCCAACGACAGCTCAGTGAAAAATTGGTTGAGAATGAAGACCACATCAAACGGCAGGCGTTCTTCGGAAAGTTTTGTCGACCCCCGCAAATCGACGAACAGGTAGGCCACATTAAGCTCAACCCCCTGACGGTAACCGGGCGGGCGCAGGGCGTCTTTCGGGTTGATGTCGCCGCGCACCAGAGCGGCGGCGTCAAGGTCATGGTCCGGGCGGATCTGGCATGCCAGGCGGACGGAAGGAGAGTCGGTGATCCGAGATAGCACCCGCTGCTCTGCCTCGTTGGCAGGCGGCAAATGTTCCAGCCCCTTGGAAATTCGAACCCGGCAGGTCGAGCATCGGCCTCGACCGCCGCAGACGGAAGGGTGTGGGACCCCTGCGGCGCGAATGGATTCGAGCAAGGTGGCGTCTTTCTGAATATCGATTTTGAGATTACCCGGTGTGTAGGTCAGCTTTGGTCTGCGCCTGAAAACCCGAAGTCGGTCACGGAGTAGCCGGGCCAGCAGAATCAGGGCAACCAGTATAACCGCCGTGAGTTGGATGCGGGTTTCCCATCGGGTTGTGAATTCAGGCATGGCTGGGTCAAACCGGGCCTCGGTCAACATCTGTTTCACCCAATCCGCATTTTGCGCCAGTTCACGAACCTCCGTCCCGGCGCTGATGTATCCGGCGAGGGCCAGAGTCGGCAGGATCAGAGCTAGAGAAAAAGCCAGATGGACGAGACGTTGATAAGCCGGTTTCAGTTTGAGCCAATGGTGCAGCCCGACGCAAGCGTGAGTCCAGATGACAACAAGGGCAATTGACTGAACCCAGCCACGCCACGGCGCTATAACCCAGAGCACATTGAGGGTTGTTGAATAGCTCGGTTCAAACCCCATGCTTTCATATAGGCCGCGTGTTCCCGCGATATGAATGGCCAGCAGGATCGGTGCCAGCAATCCGGCGATGAGTTGTACGGCTTCCCAAACCGGCATCTTCAGGGTTCGTCGCTGCCAAAGAGAAAAAAGGGCGACGCCCGCATGGATGATAAAAGCACTGAAGAGAAGAACTGTGCCGAGAGGCGTGTGCCAGGGATCGATGAAATACTCCGAACCGGCGTTCATGGTATCGACAGAAATCAACCCCAGTGCGTGATTAATAAAATGCCCGATAACAAAGACGAACAGGGTCAGCCCGCTATATAGGCGCAATCGATTTCGCATGGCAGGTTGATCCGTCTCCAGTCTTGCCCGGCAGGTTCTTTACCTTATAGCGCAGAACGGTCAGGCAACAACAGGGGCGACGGCGTCTTCAGGCCGCAATCGTCACGACATCTTTCAGGGTCTCATCGAAGCGGTTCAGAAATTCATCGACAAGGGTTTCATCGTGGGCGATGGACAGATAGAGCTTGGTGCCCATCGGGTTGAGAAAAATTCGCCGTCGGAACAGGCCGAGCATCAGGGCGGTGCCCATTTTTTTGTCTCCCCTGTAGGTCGAGCGGTAATCAAAAACCGGATCGTTCGAAAACACCACCTGCGCCAGCGGACCATCACCGATGATCTGGGCATCCAGGTAGTGGTCCGACAACACCGTGCGCATGCCGTGGCGCAGGTAATGACCCATACGATGCAAATTTTCATAAATGCCGGGTTGGCGAAAGATCGAGAGTGCCGCATTGGCTGCGGCCGTTGAAATGGGATTGCCGCCCAGTGTCGAGGCCATCCATACATAGTCATCGCCGCCGATACGCTGTTCGCTGACCATCTCCATGATCTCGGCCCGCCCGCCAAAGGCGCCAATGGGATAACCGCCGCCCATCGCCTTGCCGTAAGCAACCAGATCAGGCGTTACGCCGTAATATTCCTGCGCCCCGCCGTAAGCCAGACGGAAGCCGGTCACCACTTCATCAAAAATCAATAGAATCCCGGTGGCCGTACAGAGATCACGCACGCCCTCGAGAAACCCCTCTTTCGGTGGGGTGCAGCGTTGCAGCGGCTCCATGATAATGGCTGCCAACTCACCCTTGTTTTCATGAACGATGCGCCGCGTCGCATCCAGGTCATTGTAGGGAGCGACGAGAAGAAGCTCGTTCATGGCAGGTGTGCCGGCGCTGGTCAGTTCCGGTTTGGGGAAGTCCAGTAGTTTGGTAGGGAACAGGCTGGTCACGCCGGCTTCATTGGCGCCGTGGTAGGCACCTTCGAATTTGAGAATTTTGCTGCGCCCGGTAAAACCGCGGGCGACCCGCTTGCAATACATCGTGGCTTCGGTGCCCGATGCACAAAACCGTAACCGTTCCGCCGCCGGGCTGATTCGCTGGATTTCCTCGCCAAGGGCCAGAACCTGGGTATTCAGATAGGCGAAATTTGATCCCAGCGGGGCCTGTCGGGTGACGGCCTCGACAACGCCCGGATGGGCATGACCGACCAGGCAGGATCCCCAGGCCATGGAAAAATCGAGAAACTCATGTCCCGATGTGTCCCAGAGACGCGCTCCTTCGCCGCGTTCGACGACGACGATATCTTCCGGTGGAAGGCCATATTCACCGTTTGATATGCCGCCTGTGAAAACGCCGTGCGCCCGTTCTGCGTCACTGTTCATTTAGGTATTCCCATAGGATGAGGTCAAATTTTGCAGACTATGGGATCTGTAACGATCTAAATCAAATTTATAAAATTATAGATAAAACATAAAAAAATTAATATAATATCTTATGCGCCACACCCAGCTACGTGCCTTCGATGCGGTCGCCCGATACGGAGGATTTGTCATCGCCGCCGAACACCTGGGTCTGACCCAACCGGCGCTGACCATTCAGGTTCGGGCCCTGGAAGATGAATATGCGGTCAAGCTGTTCAAACGTAGCGCCGGCAGGGTCAGTTTGACGGATGCGGGGCAAAATCTGTTTGTGTTGACCCGTGAGCTGTTTGCCGTTGAAGATCGGGTTCGTGACTTTCTCACCGACTCAAAAGACCTGGAATCAGGTGACCTGAGGTTGTCCGTCGATGGTCCGCATCTGGGCATGGCCCTGATCGCCGCCTTTCGGCAACGGTATCCAAAGATCAGGCTGGCCGTGTCTTCCGGCAATGCCCATTCCGTCTGGCAGGATCTGATCGAGGGTCGGGCCGACGTGGTTGTTGTCGCCAATCCACCTGAAGACCGACGCGTTGACATCATGCCGATCCGCAGAAGCGGGCTTCATGTTCTTGTCCCGAAAGATCACCCCTGGGCATCGCGGAAATCGGTAAAGGTCAATGATCTGGCAGGGCACCCGGTCGTTCTGCGTGAACCCCAGTCAAACACGAGGCGCACTTTGGACCGGGCGCTGGAGGCCCAGGCGATCTCGCTTGATGTGATCATGGAATTGGGAGGACGTGAAGCGACGCTGGAAGCCGTGGCCGCCGGGCTTGGTTTGGGTTTTGTCTTCGCTCATGAAGTCAGCGGCGACAGACGTCTGAAGAGCGTTCCCTTGAGTGGCGCAAAATTCAGCAACCTTGATACGCTGGCGGCTCTGAACAGCCATCGTCAGCGCGGCGTCGTCAGGGCATTTTTTCAGGTTGTCGAAAACTGGCGGGCGCTAAATGGTAATCTCGGCTGACAGGGTCCGGGTGTCGCTGATGAGATGTGTCGCCACGGCCCACCAGTCTGGATGAGCGGCGAGCAGATGATGGGCTGCGGCTTCGGCTTCTGACGTCTGTTTGAAAAACCCGAAGCAGGTGGCGCCGCTGCCGGACATGCGGGTGAACAGGCAGCCCGGCGTCGCGTTCAGTGCCGTCAGCGTCTCACCAACAACCGGCTCCAAGGCCAGCGCCGGGGCCATCAGGTCATTGCCGCGGCCATCGCTCAACATGTCGATCAATTGCCCGGCGCTCTCCGGCGGTTCGGTAAACCGTGCCGGTTTGGAGAAGCCAGCGGTTCTGGCCTTGAAAACTGCCGGGGTCGGGACATCGACGCCGGGATTAACCAGAACCATGGGGATCTCCGGTAACTGACCGGCGGGAGTTAGTTGTTCACCGACGCCGCCCATAAAAGCCGCCTGTCCAAACAGGCAGACCGGCACGTCTGCACCCAAATCAAGGGCCAGCCCGGACAGATCATGCTGTCCTGGATGAAGGCCCCACAACCTGACAAGCGCACGGATCGTCGCCGCCGCATCGGCAGAGCCACCGCCGATGCCCGATGCGAGGGGCAGGCATTTGACAAGTGAGATGTGAGCTCCGGCAACTGTACCGGCGACCTCTTGCAACTTTCGGGCGGCTTTGAGCACCAGGTTGCTGTCGTCAGCTGCCAGGTCATCACCAAAGGGGCCACTGATCGTCAGGCTTAGGTCAGCTGCCGCTTCGACGGTGATTGTATCGTGTATGCCGGCAAAGGCCGCCAAACTGTCGAGCAGATGATAGCCGTCGTCGCGCTTTCCCGTCACATGCAGATACAGATTAAGCTTCGCCGGTGCGGGGAGGGTGATCATGTTCCGATTGTCTTAAACTCAGGCCGGTTGCCGGTCACCCGTTGTCAGGGGTCTTTTCGGTTTTGGCGGGAGAGGCCGTATCTTCGTTTTTGAGGCCGTGCTTGAGCTTGTCGGTGACGGCAGTTTTCAACTCATCGTCAGGTTTCAAGGACAGGGACCGTTTCCACTGGAAGCGGGCTTCCAGCTTGCGTCCGACTTTCCAGTAGGCATCACCAAGATGATCATTGATAACCGGGTCTTCCGGTCGGTATTCGACGGCCCGCTCCAGTTCCGAAACGGCGTTCTTGTACTGCCCGAGCTGATAATAACCCCACCCCAGACTGTCGATAATGTAGCCATCATTGGGACGCAGTTTGACGGCCTTGCGAATCATCTCCAGGGCTTTCTCCAGGTTCAATCCGTGTTCCACCCAGGAATAACCGAGGTAATTCAGCACGTAGGGCTGATCGGGCTCAAACTCCAGAGCTTTCAGGAAATCTTTTTCGGCCCGCTCCCACTGTTTTTCCCGCTCCAGAACGATGCCGCGAATATAGAGCAACCGCCAGTGCTGGCGTTTCAAATCACCTACCCGGCTCAGCGCCTCATCGTATTCGGGGATGGCTTCCGCGTAACGTTCGCGGCTTCTCAGATAGTCACCGATTTTGGTCAGGGGTTCCGGATCGTCCGGGTGGGCCTCGGCGGCCCGTCGCAGCATGGCGATGGCATCATCGGTCTTTTCCATCTGATGCAGGTTGGCGGCAATCCTGAGGACTGCGGCACGGCCAAATGAGGAGGCGGGATCGACCTTTGCGTAAAAACGGTTGGCCTCAATCAGGCGATCATCCAACTCCATCAACTCGCCGATCATTGTCTGGGCGATGGGGAATTCCGGCTTCAGGTAAAGTGCCAGTCTGCCCAGAACCAGTGCCGTCTCGCGGGCCCGTTGCTGGCGCAGCGAATTGGCAATACCAAACAGGACTTCTGCAGCACCATCACTGGCCGCAGTGATTTCAGGTTGCGGTTTGGTGCCGGTGTCCAGGCGCTTGAGGGCCGGTTCAAACAGCGTACTGGCCGGGAATTCTTTCTTGTAGCGCTCATAGAGGGCGCGGGCTTTTTTTGCGTCGCCGTGTTGTTCGTAAATATTGCCGAGAATTTCGGCGAACCGGAAACTCAGCCCATTATCAGGTCCGGCGATTTCCTCGAAGACCGCCAAGGCGTCCTTGTGACGGCCGCTGAATTCCAGAATCAAACCTTTGTGAAGATCGTGAATGGATTTCGCTGTTTTTTCTTTATCCAGTGACGCCAGGGCGTTCAGCGCCTCGTCCGTTTTTTTCTGAGCAACCAGGGCCCAGGCGTGCAGGACCGGTGCCGTCAACCCGGTCAGACCCGTATCGGGCAGGGAGTCCAGGCGATCCGCGGCAGCAGTAAATTTGGTATTTTTCAGGTCATTGATCGCCAGCATCAGGTTGGCGATCGAAGATTTCGGTTTTTCCGCAACGTACTGTTCAGCGAGAACCGAAGCTTCCTCAAATCGTCCTTCCATGGTCAGGATGACGAAGGTGCGGCGCAGTAAATCCGGCGCGTCCGGCGCTTCGGCCAGGGCAGCTTTCAGATAGTCGGCGGCGGCAGGAAGATCGCGCTCCGCTTCGGCATGGCGTCCGGCCAGGTAATTGCCAAGGGTGGAGGCTCCCGGTACGACCCGGGTTTCGGCGAAAGTGGTTGAAGTTGTGGCCAGCAGCATTGCGCTACCGACGATCAATTTTGAAAACCTGAATGTGCTCATACGTTCCTGCGTTTTACGATGTTGGCTTATAACGTAGTTTAGCCCATCCCGGACGCAAGACCTAATGAGAAAGCGCGAGGCTTCGGGCGGTTCACATATTGGGATAATTCGGCCCGCCGCCACCTTCCGGCACTACCCAGTTAATGTTCTGGGTCAGGTCTTTGATGTCACAGGTTTTGCAATGCACGCAGTTCTGCGCATTGATCTGCAGTTTCTGTGCTCCATCCTCTTCGACAAACTCATAAACACCCGCCGGGCAGAACCGCTGTTCAGGCCCCGCGTAGTCCGCGAGGTTCAGGTTTACCGGGATATCGGCGTCTTTCAGGGTCAGGTGAACGGGTTGATCTTCTTCATGGTTGGTCGCCGAGAACGATACATTGGTCAGGCGATCAAAGGTGATTTCGCCATCCGGTTTCGGGTAGTCGATCGGCGTGCAGGCCGCGGCCTTTTTCAGGGATTTGTGATCTTCGTGATGGCCCAGCGTCCAGGGCACCAGAAATCCAAGGCCGAGATTGTTCATCCACATATCGAACCCCGCATAAAGCGTGCCCAGCGCAATGCCGAATTTCGACAGGGCGGGGCGGGAGTTGCGGACAAGGTGCAGGTCCTTGTAGACCCATGATTTTTTATAGGCTTCCGAATAGGCGGTCAGCTCCTCCTTGCCGTCGCTGCCGCCCTTGATGGCGTCGAACGCCGCTTCGGCAGCCATCATGGCGGTCTTCATGGCGTTGTGCGTACCCTTGATGCGCGGCACATTCAGAAACCCAGCCGAACAGCCGATCAGTGCACCACCGGGAAAGGTCAGTTTGGGAACGGCCTGCAGGCCGCCCTCGTTGATCGCCCGGGCCCCATACGCCACCCGTCGTCCACCTTCCAGCATGGGTTTGATCGCCGGGTGGGTCTTGAAGCGCTGCATCTCTTCATAAGGCGACATGTAGGGGTTTTGATAATCAAGTGCGACGACAAAACCGATGGCCAGCTGGTTGTTTTCCTGATGATAGATGAAGCTGCCGCCGACCGTATCGGAAAGCGGCCAGCCCTGGGTATGGATGACCCGGCCGGGATGGTGTTTTTCCGGCTCAATATCCCACAGCTCCTTGATGCCGATGGCATAGGTCTGCGGTTCCACGCCATCGCGCAAGTCAAATTTGGACATCACCTCTTTGCTCAACGACCCACGCACACCTTCGGCAAAGAAGGTGTATTTGGCGTGCAGTTCCATGCCCGGCTCGAAATTCGGTCCCGGTTGACCGTCTTTGCCCACCCCCATATTGCCGGTGGCGACCCCTTTGACACTGCCGTCTTCATTGTAGAGCACTTCGGCGGCGGCAAAACCGGGGTAGACCTCAACCCCCATGGCTTCGGCCTGCTCACCCAACCAGCGGCACAGATTGCCAAGGCTCAGGGAGTAGCACCCCTTGTTGCTCATCAGCGGCGGCATCAGGAAATGGGGCATGGACTTTTGTCCGGTTTCACTCAACACCCAGTGCAGGTTATCGGTCACCTCAACCCCCATGGGCGCGCCTTTGTCTTTCCAGTCGGGGATCAACTCGTCCAGGGCAATGGGGTCAATCACGGCGCCGGAAAGAATGTGGGCGCCGATTTCCGATCCCTTCTCCAGGACAACGACCATCAGTTCCTGATCGTTGTCTTGCGCCAGCTGCATCAGCCGGATCGCCGCCGACAGGCCCGCCGGGCCGCCACCAACGATAACAACATCCACTTCCATGGATTCCCGTTCTATTGTGTCCACTGGTGCTTCCACTGTTTTGATCCCCCAATAAAACAAATGCCGAATTGAGCAAAGTTTAGACCTTAATTGGCAGGATTTGGCAATTGCAAAGGCGCTGTTTTATTGTGCGGGAGCGACGTCGGCAGACTTGAATTGATGGGCTTTGCGTTTAGGCCATGTTAATCTGCGCCCATGACAAACTCCGCATACGCCAGAGATGTATTACAGTGGCACATCGCCGCCGGCGTCGATGAGACCATTGGCGACGCGCCGGTCAACCGGTTTGATCTGGTCACGGTGCCGGTAAGTCCATCTGTTTCACCGAACGTACCCCAACACTCCTCCCCGCCACCGACGCGCCCGGCAGAGACGCCACTTGGCCCGAGCGGCGAAGAGGCGGTCAAATCAGCTTATGTGCTGGCGGAGAAAGCCGGCAGCGTGGATGAGTTGCGCCACGCCCTTGAGGGGTTTGATGGTTGCGCCCTGAAAAAAACCGCCACCAATATGGTTTTTTATAACGGTGATACCAAGGCGCGTTTGATGTTTGTCGGCGAAGCCCCGGGCGCCCAGGAAGACCGCCAAGGCGAGCCGTTTGTTGGTCCCAGCGGTACGTTATTGAATAAGATGCTGGCCTCGATCGGGATTGAGCGTAGCGCCGTGCTGGTATCGAACACCGTGTTTTGGCGCCCCCCCGGCAACCGCACGCCGACGCCACAGGAAACGGCAGTCTGCATGCCGTTCATGGAGCGCCTGATTGAACTGGTGGACCCGGATATTCTGGTGACGCTTGGCGGCCCGGCGGCGAAAGCCCTGCTCGGCGAGACGCAGGGCGTCGGGCGGTTGCGCGGGCGCTGGTTCACCTACGAGACAGCGCGGATGTCTCATCCGATCGACGCAACCGCGATGTTTCACCCGGCCTATTTGTTGCGCACCCCGTCACAAAAACGCGCCGCCTGGCAGGACCTGTTAAGCATTGAGGACAAGCTTTCCGGGTGAAAACTGACCGCATACCAAATATAGATCAAAAATTAACCAAATTTCCCATATATTGAGGGCCTGTAAATCAGTATCGGGCGGGCATGGTTGCCCGCCAGAGCCTGATCAGGTATACAGAACCGTGCTTTTGGGGATGTGGATCTAATATGTTCAGCGGTTTTGGATTTTTGAAGCGACTGGGTTTCGTCGCCGTGGGCGGATTCGTGCTGGGCATGTTGCCCATGTTTGGGGCACCTGCCGGTGCCACCGACACATCATCCGATGTTAAGCTTCCCTCTCCCTATCAGGCGGTTTCCGGTTATGGGCGCAGTTTTGGCCGTGGCATCGAAATGCCGCAAATTCTGTCAGCGGAAGACGCCGGGCTGTATCGCCGTATTTTCGAGGTTCAGGAAGGCGGCAACTGGCGTCAGGCGGACAAACTGATCGGTCAACTGGGTGACCCGGTTTTGCTTGGACATGTTCTGGCCCAGCGTTACCTGCACCCGACCAAGTACCGCTCTAAATATCGCGAGCTCAAGGATTGGCTGGCGCTGTACAATGATCATCCGGAGGCGCCGCGCCTGTACAAGCTGGCGTTGCGCCGTAAACCCGGAAACTGGAAAATGCCGAAAGCCCCGGCCCGTATCGCACCGGTTAAAAAATCAACCGAGGCGACAACGGAGTCAGTGGCAGGTTCAGGGGCCAGAGACAGTCTCCGCATCCCGTCCAAACGCCTGAGCACTTCCGGGCGCAGCAAGGTGCGCAATTATAAACGCCATATCCGCCGGGCTTTGCGGCGTGGACATACATTGGTGGCCAAACGCACGCTCCAGTCAAAAGACGTGAAAAAACTGTTCAGCACGGCAGAATTTGATGAAGCCCGGGCGAAACTGGGGCAGGCTTATTTCTCTGCCGGGCGGGATGACTGGGCACTGGAATGGGCCGAAGCCGCAGCCGAGCGGTCCGGTAAGTACCTTCCTCAGGCCCATTGGACGGCGGGCCTTGCCAGTTGGCGTCTGGGAAATCAGGAAAAAGCCGCCGACCATTTTGCCAAAGCCGCCGAATTAAGCCGAACGGATGACTGGTTTCATGCCGGTGCGGCCTTTTGGGCGGCGCGGGCCTATCTGGTGACGCGCCAACCCGAACAGGTGAACAGGTTCCTAGGCGAGGCGGCCAAACATCGCCGCACATTTTATGGTTTGCTGGCCCGACGGGTGCTTGGCAAAAAAGACAGCTTTTCCCGGGACCTGCCGAAATCCGGCGGCCAGGCCATCGAAAAGCTGGTCCGGATGTCGGCGGGGCAGCGCGCGCTTTCCTTGTTGCAGGTCGGGCGCGTTAACCGGGCGGAATCAGAACTTCGCAGATTAGCCCTGGGCGCTGATGGGCCGATGGCGGATGGTATTCTGGCGATTGCGGCCCACGGTAACATGGCGTCTTTGGCGGTGCGGCTCGATTATCAGCTCTATCCCAATGGCGGCGGATTTGACGGTGCGGCGTACCCGGTTCCGACCTGGACACCGAGCGAGGGCTTCCGGGTTGACCGGGCGTTGATCTATGCCTTAATCCGTCAGGAATCCAATTTCAACCCGAAAGCCAAAAGCTGGGCCGGGGCGAGAGGCCTGATGCAATTGATGCCGGGCACGGCCAGTTTTGTTGCCCGCGACCGGGCTTATCGCGGCGGCAAACGCTCCAAGCTGTTCAAACCCGAACACAACATTGATCTTGGTCAGCGTTACATCGAGATTCTGCTGAAAGATAAAAAAATCAATGGCGACCTGTTCCTGCTGGCGGCAGCGTGGAATGGTGGTCCGGGCAACCTCAATAAATGGCGGCGCAAAAACAGCTACAAGAATGACCCGTTGTTCTTTATCGAGAGCATCCCGTCACGCGAAACCCGGGTGTTCATTGAGCGCGTGCTGGCCAATCTCTGGATATACCGTGACCGCTTTGGCCAGGAGACACCTTCGCTGGATGCCATTGCCCAAGGGGACTGGCCGGTGTATATGGCCTTGGGTCAGGAACCTCAGGAGCTCGCAGAATTCAATGGGACACGCAAATAGGGACGAATTTCTTCCCGTCAATATCGCCGTTTTAACCATATCCGATTCACGCACCCTTGAAGATGACCGTTCCGGCGACACGCTCGCCCAGCGGCTGCAGGCGGATGGTCACGTTCTGGCGGACCGCGCCATCATCAAGGACGAAATCCCGGACATTGTTGCTCAGCTGAAAAAGTGGGTCGATGATGAGACCATCGAGGTGGTGATCGCCACCGGTGGCACCGGTTTGACCGGCCGCGATGTTACGCCGGAAGCCTTCGCCCAGGTCTGGGAAAAGGAAATTCCGGGCTTCGGAGAACTGTTCCGCTGGGTCAGTTATCAGAAAATCAAAACCTCGACCATTCAGTCACGCGCCTGTGCAGGCGTCGCCAACGGCACCTATATGTTTGCCGTTCCGGGATCGCCGGGGGCGTGCAAGGATGCCTGGGATGATATCCTGCACGATCAGCTCGATATTCGCCACAAGCCCTGCAACTTCGTTGAAATGATGCCGCGTCTGATGGAACATATGGACTGATCATGGGCAACGCCCCATCAGTCATATTGTTTGATCTGGGGGGTGTGCTGTTCACGTACGACCCGGACCGGCGTGCCCGGTATATTGCAGAGTCCGCAGGGCTGCCGGTCAGCGAAGTCCAGGCCCGTGTGTTTGATACGGATTTCGACGCGAGGTGTGAGTCTGGTGACCTGGACGGCCCTACCAGCCACGCCGAATTCTGCCGTCTTTTAGGTGTCGAGTGGCCAATTGACGTCTGTCGTGATGCACTTTGCAGCGCCTTTGAGGCCGATGGCATCGTCTTTGGTCTGGCCTGTGAACTTGCGGCTGTCCGCGACGTTGCCGGTTTGAGTAATAACGGCCAGCTCATCAAAGACGGCCTCGCCCGACGGCACCCAGACTATGCAGAAATTTTCGGCGATCGGCTTTATTTCTCATCAGATAGCGGATATCTGAAACCAGACCTTGCCGCTTTCACCGCCGCCCTGGAAAGTTGGGGTAAACAACCCGCTGACGTGTTGTTCATTGGCGATACGCTGGAAAACGTCACCGTGGCTTCGGGTCTGGGATTCCATGTGCACCGGTTTTTCGATGCAGCGGCGCTGGAAACCGACCTTCGCGGATTGGGGTTATTGTCACCATCACTTGATTAGACGACCTGCCCCTCCAGAATATGTTTTTCGCGGACCAGGGCCTCATAAAAGAAATCCATGAAGGCGCGGATGCGGGCGGTGTTGCGGAGGTCTTCGTGGGTCAGCAGCCACAGGCCACCGCCGCGCTGAACGTCCAGGCCCGGAAAGCGGCTGAGGCCGGGTTCCGTATCCGCCAGAAAACAGGGCAGCATAGCCAACCCCATTCCGGCCAGCGCACCGCTGAACAACGCGAAAAAATTATTGGCTTTCAGGGGCATCTTCGGATTGATCAGGTGCTCGTTCATCCATCGGGCCGGCAACAGGTGTGACAGACTATCATCGAACCCCAACCAGGCGTGGGCGGACAGGTCGTCTGTCCGGGCATGGGCGGCGAGATAGTCATCAGAGCCATAAACGGCGAAGGCCAGGTCCGATACGCTTCGTCCGACGAGGTTTTCGGGTGGATTTTCAGTCGGGCGAATGGCGATATCGGCTTGTCGTTTGGTCAGGTTGAGGTGCTGGCTATCGAGCACGACCTCGACTTCGATGCCGGGATAGGCCTGATGGAAAGCGGCGAAGTGGGGGCCGAGAAACCGGTAGGCGAGAGTGTCTGTGGTGGTCACCCGGATTACGCCGCTGAGACGCAGATCACGCCCCGATAACCTGCGGGTCAATCCGTCAACCTCCTCGGCGATCTTTTCCGCCGAGGCCTGCATCTCCTCTCCCGCGGCGGTCAGCACGTAGGCCCCGTCGGTTCGATCAAACAGCCGAACCGACTGTTTTTTTTCCAGTGCCAGAATGCGGCGATAAACGGTTGTGTGATTGACACCTAGCGCCCGTGAGGCACCGGCCAGACTGCCGTGGCGGGCGACGGAGAGGAAATATCGAAGGTCATCCCAATCCAAAATAGATTTCCAGTTATTCCATGATTGCAAATTTGCAAAATGATTTTGCCATATTTGGGAATTCAATTGCAATTTAGAAATGTATAGGGTTGCCGAAATCAAACGAACCCATTCTTAAACCGCATTGGAGAAAATAGATGATTGATCAAAGAACCGCCCCTTACGGCGCCCTGTTGTTACGTGTTTCCCTTGGCGTGATGTTCATCGCCCATAGTGTTTATCTGAAATTTTTTGTTTTTACCCTGGCCGGAACCGCGCAGTTTTTCGGCTCTCTCGGGTTGCCCGAATTCCTGGCTTATGTGGTGTTTGCCGCTGAAGCCGTTGGTGGGTTGGCCCTGATCTTGGGCGTTCGAGTGCGTCTTGTGTCCGTCGCCCTGATCCCCATTCTGCTCGGGGCCGTCTGGGTCCATAGCGGCAACGGCTGGGTGTTTTCTGCCAAAGGCGGCGGTTGGGAATATCCGCTGTTTCTGATTGTTGCTTCGGTGGCGCAGGCGCTGGTTGGCAGTGGTGCTTACGCCCTGACATCGGATGTCGGTGAAGATGATGCGGCCTTGTATGCCGGGGCCGCTGAATGAAAGTCCTGATCAACGGGGTCTGGCATTCCGATGTGACGGATACGCCAGCCTTTCGGGTCGCCCGAGCGGATGAACGCAAACGCGTCTTCCGCTCGGTGGTGACGGCGAACGGAGATGGCGATTTTGTCGCCGAACCCAATCGCTATCACCTTTATGTCTCCTACGCCTGCCCGTGGGCGCACCGGACGATCCTTTACCGCAAACTCAAGGGGCTGGAAGACGTCATCGGCATGTCGATCCTGCATCCGGTCTGGGGCGGCCCCGAAGGCTGGCAGTTTCGAGACAGTGATCACAGCACGCGCGATCACGTCAACGGCTTCGACACCCTCTATCAGGCGTATCAGGCCGGTAAATCCGATTTCACCGGCAAGGTCACGGTGCCAGTGCTGTGGGACAAAAAAACAAAGACCATCGTCAATACGGAATCGGGTGAGATTATTCGAATGCTTGATCATGCGTTCGATCAATGGGGGGACGCCTCCGTGCGGTTTTATCCCAAGCCGTTGCGCGCCGAAATTGATCAGCTTAACGCAGTCATTCTGGATCGGGTCTGCATGGGTGTCTACAAAGCCGGCTTCGCCTCCGACCAGCACGCGTATGACACGGCGATAACCGAGTTGTTCACGACGCTGGATGATCTGGAAAATACCCTGGAGGGACGTCGTTTCCTGCTTGGCGATCAGATCACGGAATCCGACTGGCACCTGTTCGCGACGCTGGTCCGCTTCGATGCGGTGTATAACAGTAAACTCAAATGTTCACGGCGCAGATTGGTCGATTACCCCGTACTGGCCCGCTACACACACCGTCTTTACAGTTTGCCGGGTGTCGCCGAAACCGTGAAGCTCGATCACATTAAGATGCACTATTTTGATGATCTGGGTGTCGGCAACCCGCGGATCATCCCGGTTGACCCGGCCCATGATTTCCGCAAAGCGGCGTAGATTAGGGGGTGCAATTATGTTTCTGTCGACGCAGAAGGTCGGCGCTGTCGTCGACGTCGATCAGGGTTTCCAACCAGGCGACCTTAGCCGGGCTGGGCAGGTTCGCGCAGGTATCGGCCAGGGCGTGTTCAGTTGACCACCGCACATTTCCGAATATCGCCGCGATCTTTGGCCGGCGTTTCAGGCCAACCAGCCAGTAGCCGCCATCATCGGCGGGACCAAACACCACATCATGGGTGCCAAGCGCGGCGAAGGCGGTGGCGATATGAGGTGGGCGAATGTCGGGAATATCGGCGCCGATGATGACCACCGGCCCCGGGGCCATGATGTCCATGGCCCGGCCCATGCGCTGGCCCAGATCACCATCGCCTTGCGAAAACCGGGGACACCGAACAGGCCACACTCGATCGCCATGAACGGTGTCGTCCGGGCTGACAGCTAGCCAGGTTGTCCAGCGCGGGTCGGCGGCCAGTGGTCGGCTGACAGCAGCCAGGGTCTGGCGGTAAAATGCCCAGGCACCGACCCGGCCAATTCCTTTAGCCAGCCGGGATTTGACCCGCCCGATGCGCGGTGCCTTGGCCATAATGACAAGTTGGTTTTTCAGTGACATGTGACCTCAGCGGTATAGAGGGACGATATAAACGGGCGGCACACCTACAAAATAAAGGCCCACACAAAACAGATTTCTCACCGATCGTAAGAGGTATCCGTCGCGCTGGAATTTTTCTGCGGAGGTGACGGCGCTGACAGGTAATTGTTCAAGCCGGTGGTTATTGATCCGGGCCACCAGATCGACGTCCTCCATCAGGGGGATTGTTTTGTATCCGCCGAGCCGGTCGTAAAAGTCATGGCTGATCAGAAATCCCTGATCACCATAAGGCAGGCCAAATTTCTGGCACCGCCAAGCCACCATTTTTTCCAGACGCCGTGCCGATGTGGAAGGGTCATCAAGGGTGAAGGTGAAGTAGGCGGCGCGAAAACGGTTGTCGGGATCGGCCATGAAACGCCTGACGACCGTCGTCCACCCCGGCCCCGGCCGGGTATCGGCATGTAAAAACAGCAGCCAGTTGCCGGTCGCCTGTGCGGCACCTGCGGACAGTTGCGAGCCGCGCCCCCGCGGTGCCTTTACGACCTTGAAACCGCGCCGTGACAGCAGTTCCGCCGTGCCGTCGCCGGAGCCGCCGTCAGCGATGACGATTTCGCACTCGATGTCGCTGTCGGCCAACCGCTCAAGCGTTGCTTCAATGCGGTGCGCGTCGTTCAGGGTGGGGATGACGATACTGAGCATGTCCGGTCGGCAGCTAACGATTAAACCTGCCCCTCACATAGCACATTCGGGGGCGTTGGTAAGCTGCCAATTAGTCCCGAACCTACAGGTCTTTGCAGAAATGGTAACGGCGGATGCCGCCGCCGATGGTCTTGTTATTTGCCGCTTCGGCGATTTCTTCGCGGACAAGTTCATATCCTGACGCACGATAGAAGGCGAGGGCGTCGTCTTGAATTTCCGATGTGCTCAGGTCAAGCCGAGAGAGCGCGTTGGCGCGGCAGTGCTGTTCAGCGTAGTGCAGCATCTTGGCGGCAATGCCATGGCGTCGCTGGTTTGGGTCCACATACATGCGGCGCAGTTCCATGGCCCCCGGGCCCGACGGTTCCAGCCCGAACATGCCGATAATTTCAGCGTCAGAGTCAGCGACCCAGAAACTGCCCTGGCGGTCGCCGTAATAGTCCGATATGCGGTCAATTTCTTCGCCCAAGGAGGAAACGATATAAGCCTCGAAGGCCTCTTTCATGTCCGCCGGTGCCAGCAGACGATTGACCCGGATGAACAAGTCTCGGACCTTCGGCGCGTCGGCCTCGGTAAATTCGCGGATCGTGACCTTGGTGTTCATGGGGTTCGTCTCAAAGAAAAAGCACCCCACTGACTGAAGCGCGGGGCATCAGATCAATGGGGTCAGGATGGTGACTGTATGGCGCCCGTGTGGGCGGGGAATGTGACTTGTCGACGTCAGTGTTTTGATTTCAGGTTGCCAACCCAGCGCTCGATGGCGTTAACCGAACGATAAGCGCCAACAGAAATCAGCACACTTAGCGGGGTTCCCTGTCCACCGTGGCGATCAAACAATTCAGGGTGGTTCAAGCGGGAAGACTGGGTCAGTGCATCATAGGGGTTCATGGCCTTGTCCTTTGATAGAATAATTAAAACATTATAAACAGGGTGTTTGCGTTGATTTGAAGATAGCCCCTATGCAGTATGGTTTACAAACGACCTTTTCTGACCGTATGATATAGAAAATCTAACTCATAATAAGGAATGTCATGCGCCGCCTGCCACCGCTCAATGCAATCCGCGCCTTTGAAGCTGCCGGCCGTCATCTCAGTTTTACCCGGGCCGCCGATGAGCTCAACGTGACACCTGCCGCAATCAGTCAGCAGGTCCGTAATCTTGAAGAAATTCTTGGTGTTGCGCTGTTTCGTCGGTTGACCCGTGCCCTACTGCTAACCGAGGCCGGGCAGATGGCTTTGCCGATCCTTGGTGAAGGGTTTGATCGGCTTGTGGACGGCATTGAGCGTATTCGAGCTAGCGAAGAAAGTGGTATCCTGACCGTCAGCGCCGCGCCGAGCTTCGCAGCACGATGGCTGGTCCGTCGCCTGCCTCGGTTTGAAGCCCGCCACCCCGACATTCGCATCCGCCTCGACCCAACGCTGCAAGTCGTCGATTTCGAGCGCGAGAATGTTGATATCGCTGTGCGGTTTGGTGAAGGCGATTATCCGGGCATGCGCACGGATCGCCTGATGTCGGAAAATATCAGCCCGGTGTGCAGTCCGAAGCTGCTGAGCGATGGCAAATCGCTGCGTGAACCGTCCGATCTTGCCAACCAGGTTCTGCTGCACACGGACTGGGGCCTTGGCAATACCAGTCAGCCAGACTGGGCGATGTGGCTGATGACGGCGGGGGCGGACAACGTCAACCCATCGCGCGGGCCGGTGTTCACGACGGAAGTGCTGACCGTCGAATCGGCGCTTGAAGGCAACGGCGTGGCGCTGGTCAATCGTGGCATTGTCGTTGACGAGGTCGCCGCCGGGCGGCTGGTATGGCCGTTTGAACTCACCCTGAAAACCAAGTACGGGTTTTTCATCGTCTGCCCCGAACACACCGCCGATTCGGCCAAAAATGCCGCCTTTCGCCAATGGTTGCTTGATGAGGCGCGGGCCGAGGGTAATATCTGAACACGTAGTACAGGGCTAACGTCATGCTGATGGCGATCGCTGACCATCCTCAAGAAAAATATCGAAGAAAATTTAGCCAATTGCCTAACAATTCTCGGGAGGATTTGGTATCATTCCATTTACGTCCTCGCAGTCGAATGGGGAATGGAGAGGATCGTGGATAAGGATTTTAACCTTTACGACGTCGAGGTATTCTTGAATGTCGCCGACCTTAGTTTGCGCAGCAGCATTAACAATGTTCTGCGCAATAATGGCGCCCGTAAAATTCATTTTGGGCAGTCACTTGCCGAAATTTCATCTCACCTGGAGCTTGAAACGCCAGACCTGCTTATTTGCAGTACGCATTTCCCGGACGGCGAGCTGTACCCAATACTGCATGACTTGAGACACCACAAGTGGGGCAAGAACCCGTTTGTTCCGATCATAACCGTAACCAGTGATCCCAATACAGAAACGGTCAAACTGGTGTTGGAGAGTGGCGCCGATGATCTGCTGGTTCCGCCAATCTCAACCAATCAACTGCTAAGTCGAATTGACGGATTGGCTAAGCATAGAAAACAGTTTGTCGTCACGACGGATTATGTGGGACCAACCCGGCGGTCTAATAGTCAAAGCCGTGGAACGGAAATCCCGATGATTGACGTTCCAAATACTTTGAAGACAAAAATTTCGGGGGAGCGAAATACCGTAAATCTGGCGAACGCCATTGATTTGGCTTTGGCTGAAATCAACGTGCAAAAAATTGAGCGTCACGGAGTTCAGCTCGTATATTTGGCAGAACGTATCGTTGACCCCAAGCGCCCCGATCAGTTGATCGAAGACGCAGGCCCGACGCTCGATAAATTGATCGCTGTTGCAGAAGAAGCGCGCAGTCGCATGATGTCGACAAAATATGAACATACCTCGACCTTGTGCGGCTCGCTTTTGGAAGTTGCATACAATATTCGTGAAGCCGGTGACCATCCGGCTGGCAAAGATCTAAATCTCCTAAATCCCATTGCTCAAGCGATTCAGGTCGGATTCACAGACAGTGAAGCGGCTAACGCTGCCCATGCGATTGCCGACTCGGTGGCACGGGTCGACTAGGCACCTATTCCCTAACCCACAACACGCAATTATTCTGCAAACATACCGGGCAGATTGTAGAAGCTGGTAATATTGCTGAAGGTCGCCAAGATCAAAAGTTTGTTCTGTTTTTGTTCTTATTGGCATGCTACCGTTTGGTATGGTCGATATTATCCCCATACCCCCAAAAAAAGGCCGCGCTGCTGTCTCGAATGCCAGCGGGCGGTTCGAGGCCTTGTCTCATCACTGTATCGATGATGGGTGGTTGACGGAGGGGGAAGGCGAAGAAGATGACGCATTTCCACTGCCCAGGTTGAAAACCGAAATTATCGAAGAGCAGGCGAAAAAGATCATCTCCTGGAACGCTTCGCCGGATCTGCCGTTTGATCGTTCGATCAATCCTTATCGGGGCTGTGAACACGGCTGCATCTACTGTTTTGCCCGTCCTACACATGCCTATCATGGACTCTCTCCGGGACTGGATTTCGAAACCCGGTTGTTCTCCAAACCCGGCGCTGCCCGGTTGCTGGAGGCCGAACTCAGGAAACCCGGCTATATCTGCAAAACCCTGCAACTGGGCGCCAATACCGACCCCTATCAGCCCATAGAGCGCCGGCTAAAACTGACCCGTTCGATACTTGAAGTGTTGTCGGCATTCAATCACCCGGTGACCATCACCACCAAATCCGATCTGGTGGTGCGGGATCTGGATATTCTTGTGCCGATGGCGGCGCGGGGGTTGGTTGCTGTTGGCCTGTCGGTGACGACGCTGGATGTCAAACTTTCACGGCAGATGGAGCCGCGCGCCCCGACGCCCAGGAAGCGCCTTGCGGTCATCCGGCAATTGAGTGACGCCGGTATTCCGGTTCGTGTCATGTGCGCCCCGATCATCCCGGCCCTCAATGACTGGGAGATGGAGCGTATCCTTGAAGCCGCAGCCGACCATGGGGCGACGGGGGCCAATTATATCCTGCTCCGTTTGCCTCATGAATTGCGGGATCTGTTCCGTGAATGGTTGCAGCGCCATGTGCCGCTGAAGACCAACCATGTGTTGTCGTTGATGAAGCAATCGCATCAGGGGTCGCTCTATATCTCCGGTTTCGGGACACGCATGAAAGGCAGTGGTAAATACGCCGACCTGATCGCCAAGCGCTATTATCTGGCCCTTAAAAAATATAACCTGACCGGGCGGACCAGAGATGAATACGCGCTCGATTGTTCACAGTTCATCGTGCCGCTGGCCAAGGGCGATCAACTGGCTCTTTTTTAGGTCTTTTTTCAGTACCCAGAAAAACCGGGTCAGAAAATCACAGTCGATGTGGAGTTAAAATGTTCTCGCACTACTGAAGTGTTTTCTTTAAATTGTTGGCCTATTTGGAATTCTACTAAGGGAGGAGTTATGAAAGACATCATCGAAGCGGCTGTTGCAAAAAGGAAAAAGGATAAAGATATCGAATTGGAGGAAGCACGGAAGAAAGACGTTGATGACGCCAACAAATGCGCGAGCATTAATGCGTTGTGGGCAGAATTAAAGCCAATGCGCAGCTACCTGGCGAAACACGGCACTCACTTACGCTATTCCAAACCCAAAAGACGAAAAGACAGAAAATTTGATGGCAGTGTGAAGATAAAGTTCGGCGTGACAAAAGCGGAAGCACGGAAGGAATTTGGTGGAATGAGTCAAACAGGGACACATATTGTCCCCACGGGTGAGGACAGATTCGAAGTTAGCAAAATTATCGAAAGTAGTTGGCAGGTTAGTGAAGATATTGAGGCGAGCGGATCCGGCAAAGAAATTCTCGAATGGATTGCAGAGCGGACCGGATCGAGTTCTCTCCTCGGGAAGCAAAATGAGATCATATCCGATGGGGCTATGATGAATTTTGGGCGAGCCTATGGTTCTTTCTTGAGGAAGGTGACCGGAAGGTAATTGAATTCGGCCGGGGGGCCGTTCGGTTTGAGCCCCACTTTGAAAAGAACCTCGACAATTCGTCTCCAGGAACGAACAAATTTAAGCACTTACGAAGAATCGGACTCAATGGAATAGCAGACGCGGCTAGAATCGGTGGCGATCTTGTCGTAGAGCGCACTTAGGCGCATTTGAATTCGATGTTGCCCGGTTCCGACCGCCACCGCGAACCGGGGATCAAATGAATCTATTCGGATAAATCAACTTTAAGGCGGAAAAATTCTGTCCTACCGCAACAGCCATGCTAGTTTCCATCAATGGAAGCGGACGTTCATTCAAACCTGACGGGGATCGCGGTTGTGGCGCTTGCGGCGCTGCTCTGTGGCATCGCCATGGAACGCCTGCGTCAACCGGCGTTAGTGGGGTATATTCTGGCGGGTGTGCTGCTCGGCCCGTCGGGTTTTGCCATGGTCGAAAACCGCGAACAGATCGACGTTCTGGCAGAACTTGGCGTGTTGATGCTGTTGTTCATCGTCGGCATGGAACTGTCGCTTCGGTCTTTCCGACGCCTGTGGAAGTTGGCCGTGGTGGCGACATTGGTGCAGATTGCCGCGTCGGTCATCGTCATGCTGATCCTGTCCAAGGTTTTTGGCTGGACACCCGAACTGGCGATCCTGCTGGGTTTTGTTGTCGCCGTGTCGTCAACCGCCGTCACCATCAAGATCCTGGAAGATATCGGTGAACTCAGGACCCGCGCCGGTCGGGTCGCCGTCGGTGTGCTGATCGCTCAGGATCTGGCCGTGGTGCCGATGATGCTGGGCATATCGGCCATGGGCGGTGATGGTTTCGACTGGTACGCCTTGCCGAAAATCCTGTTTTCCGTGGCCTTTCTGGTTGGCCTGATCCTGTTTCTGTCGACGGGGCGGAAGCTGCGCCTGCCGGTTCTGGAGCTGGCGGCGGGAAATGCTGATCTGCGCCCCTTAAGCGCCCTGGCGTTCTGTTTCTGCCTGGCCGCCCTGTCGGGTCTGCTCGGCCTTTCGGCGGCTTACGGTGCCTTTGTCGCCGGGTTGATCATCGGCAACAGCGCCGAGCGTCATTCCATGCTGGATGCCACGATGCCGATCCAGAGCATCCTGATGATGGTGTTTTTCCTGTCGATCGGCCTGCTGATCGATTTCGACTACATGTGGGCTAACCTGAAAACGGTGCTGACGGTGTTCTTCTTGATCGCGATCTTCAAGACGATACTCAATGTCGCCCTTCTTAGAGCCCTGCAACAACCCTGGCATCAGGCGTTTCTGGCCGGTTTGCTGATCTCGCAGATCGGCGAGTTTTCGTTTCTGTTGTCGGTCGTTGGGGTTGAGGCTGGCGTCATGAGCCGCGATGAAAGCCGTCTGGTGA
>Ga0316204_10004825_pt1 | contig 23528 bp, 26 predicted proteins | sample 6monrhotite_MG_2_FD_205661 | JGI IMG/M metagenome (GOLD analysis project Ga0316204, IMG submission 205661) | Microbial mat bacterial communities from mineral coupon in-situ incubated in ocean water Damariscotta River, Maine, United States -... | ecosystem: Environmental > Aquatic > Marine >... | reverse complement strand
CATATACTTATCCTGAACCTGAACCTGAACCTGAACCTGAACCTGAACCTGATAACGAAATATTAGAGGAAGTAGAAAAGCAATTCAGTCCTACTACTAAAAAAGACACGGTAGACAAAGCAATCACACCACAATCGAATGTTAATGAGCTTATTAACCAAGAAGACAATTTATTAACTAAAACAACTGAACCAGCACAACCTTACCGAGCAGATATATCACAACAGCAAGATGAAATTACAATTACTTTACATCGGCCTGCACCAGTTACTTCAGAACCTGAAATTGAAGCTAAATTTGCAACTGAAATCGATCAAGGCATTGAAGAGAAAAAAAATGAATTAGTAGACAGCCCTAGCGCAACAAAAGAAATCTCACCTTTTTCTAGCAGTGTTAAGGAAACTATAACGATTAAAGAAGAATCAAGCGTATCATCGACAACAAATGAACAAGAACAGATAAAGGATGCTGAGCAATCCGAGGGTAAGATCGAAATTAACGTTGAGAAAAACACGAATACAAAAACTAAAAAAGATAAGGCTATTCAAGAATTTATCCATATTGTTAAGAAAGGCGATACTTTATGGGCCATTGCTAAAAAGTATGTCAATGATCCCTTCCTCTATCCAGAGCTTGCAAGATTGAGTAATATTAAAAATCCTCATCGTATCTACCCAGGCAATCGGGTACGCATACGGTTTATTAATAACTAAATATGTAAACTTAAAATCAGGTCAAGGCATAATGCTTTTGGTGGCAGACTTACCCTCATCAGCGCTTGAAAATCTACTTCAGTCATACACACTAGAAGTCAAAATCGTCGACAATTCTCAAGCTATACCGGGAAGTTTTTGGGGTGATTCTGAAGCAGGTTTAATAGACAATATTCTCTATGCGCAAAATATTACTCCAGTACACTCTGCGCTGCACGAAGCTTGCCATTTTGTCTGTTTAGATCGCGCACGCCGTGAACAGCTCAATACCGATGCGGGTGGCGATTATGATGAAGAAAATGCCGTTTGTTACCTACAAATATTGCTCGCCACTAAACTTACTGGCTGTAGTGCCGATATATTGATGAACAATATGGATAGTTGGGGTTATACCTTCAGATTAGGCTCTGCAAAGGCCTGGTTCGAAGAAGATGCTGAGGATGCACGACAATGGCTAATAAAGCACAATATTATTAATCAGAACAATGACCCCACCTGGCAATTACGGATTTAAAGGTATTTAACATGGCTTTTGACAATATAAATAACTATTTTGAAAAACTCGTTTTTAACGCACTGCAAGAGAAATTAAATCAAGGCGACATTGATAATGACGAAGACTACTTAGGCGATATCGCCTGTGTAGCACTAAATCAATTACCGGCTCGCTACGTTCGACATAATGTTGATATGGTTTTTTATATGACCATTGAAGAACGTGAACAAAATGAAGTTGTTGTAGAAGATGCGGTTGCAACAGCTATCGAATATGTGAATAAGCATCGTCACACTGAACGTCCACAAACGTTCAATCAATAATTAATAAGGTGACCACACTATGTCTGATAAAGATTCAGCTTATGACACACGAGTTGTAGTAGAAACGAATTATATTTCTGACCAATCTGAACCAGGAGAAGATCGATATGTCTTCTCTTACACCGTTACCATAGAAAATCATGGCAACGTACCTGCTAAATTACTCACTCGCCATTGGAGTATTACCGATGCCAATGGTAATGTTCAAGAAGTCAAAGGAGAAGGAGTGGTTGGTGAACAACCTCATTTAAATCCAGGTGATGGATTCAAATATACCAGCGGCACGGTTTTAGAAACCCCGGTCGGTAGTATGTTTGGTTCTTACCATATGCTAGCGGATGATGGCACAGAGTTTGATACTCCAATACCTACTTTTACTTTGTCAGTCCCCAATACCTTACATTAAACTTGCGCGAAATTAAAAATTACTAGACACTCTTTTGCATGGCGACTTATGCAATTGGTGACCTACAGGGATGTTACGACTCCCTGTTACGTTTACTTGATAAAATTAACTTTGACCAAAGTGATGACACACTTTGGTTCGCGGGTGATCTAGTCAACCGTGGGCCTGATTCCTTATCAACCTTGCGCTTTGTAAAAAACCTGGGTGATAGCGCAATTACTGTTCTGGGTAATCATGATCTACATCTATTAGCTATCGCAGCTGAGCATAAAACATCAAAAGATACTCGTCTACTCGATATCATCAACGCTGATGATGCAAGTGAATTATTAAACTGGCTAAGAATGCAGCCGCTATTGCATCATGACACTCATCTTAACTATACCTTGGTGCATGCTGGCATATATCCAGACTGGAATTTGTCTGAGGCACAACACTACGCTGCTGAGCTTGAAACGGTATTACAAGGTAGTGACTATCTTGAATTTATTATTAATATGTATGGTAACTTACCAAGTTTGTGGGATGGCAATCTAACAGGGTGGGATCGTTTAAGATTTATCTGTAATGCATTTACCCGCATGCGGTATTGTGAAACTGAGGGTCATCTCAATTTAACACACAATGGTGCACCTGGAGATGCGCCTAAAAACACACAACCCTGGTTTGAAGTGGCACGACGTAAAACAAAAAATGATAAAATTCTTTTTGGCCACTGGTCGACCTTAGGTCGCGTTACTACAAAAAATGTATACGCATTAGATACCGGATGTGTTTGGGGCGGAGAACTCACGGCCTTACGTATTGATACAGAAGAACCTGAATATAATAGCGTGACGTGCTCAAAAGCCGCTAACCCAGAGGATTATATAAAATAAATTAACAGGTGGATTCGCATTTTAGACTATGAATAGTTTTTTCTATATTATCTAAAGTCTTAACTTCAATATAACAATACTCTGAACACTGACCTTCCTTAGCTGGAATACAAATGAATAATTCGTGACTGCACTTTTTATTCAAAGCACATTTTTTACTCACAACCCAATCAAGAAAACCGTCTTGGTTAATATCTCTTTTGCTTCTCATTCCTGGCCATTGTGTTTTATTGGCACCGTACATGTCTTCCAACATGTAACGAATATCATCCGGTAGTTTTTCATAGCTAGCGCTTTCAGCATGTAGGGTTACACTGCTGAAAAAAAATAAAAAGATAAAGGCTGTGAAGGCATAAACATTAAGGCGCATTATTCAGATTAAACTCTATCTAAAATAACAAACTGATGATCGAAGGGGTTTTTTTCATCTTTTATATAATTTTTCTTTTCAGTTTCTTTCCAGTCGTTGCTTTCAAAATCAGGAAACCAGGCATCACCTTCAATATCGGCATCAACAAACGTTAAATATAAGCGATCGGCACGCGCTAACATTTGTTGGTAAAACGAAGCACCGCCAATAATCATAAGCTCATCAACATCACCCGCTGCTTGTATTGCTTCATCTATCGAATGTACAACAATACTATCTGCCGCTTTATAATCATTATCACGCGTAATAATAATATTTTTTCTACCGGGTAACGCTTTAGCGCCAAATGATTCAAATGTTTTACGCCCCATCACAATCGGTTTACCCATTGTTTGTTGGCGGAACCATTTCATATCATTGGGTAATTTCCACGGTAAAGTATTTTTTATACCTATTACTCGCGATGCGGTCATCGCGGCGATCATTGAAATTTTCATTAAACTGCAACTAAACCTTTAATATGTTCATGTGATTCATAATTAACTAATTCAAAATCATCAATGGTGAAGTCAAATATATTAGTAATCGATGGATTTATTTTCATACTAGGTAAGGGGAAAGGTTTTCGGCTGAGCTGTAACTCTGTTTGTTCCATATGATTTGAATACAAATGTGCATCACCCAAAGTATGAACAAAATCACCGACTTCTAAATCACACACTTGTGCAATCATCATGGTTAACAATGCGTAAGAAGCAATATTAAAGGGCACACCAAGAAAAATATCTGCACTACGTTGATACAGCTGGCAAGAAAGTTTTCCTTCGGCAACATAGAATTGAAAAAATGCATGACATGGGGGCAAAGCCATATTTTCAATCTCCCCAACATTCCAAGCACTGACGATTAAGCGACGAGAATCCGGGTTATTTTTAATTTGTTCAATGACCTGACTAATTTGATCAATATGCTGACCATTCGAAGCCGGCCAAGAGCGCCATTGCGAACCATAAACGGGACCAAGGTTGCCTTCTTCATCGGCCCATTCATCCCAAATTCTGACTTTATTATCTTTCAGATATTTTATATTCGTGTCACCTTTTAAAAACCAAAGCAACTCATGAATAATTGAACGTAAATGAAGCTTTTTCGTGGTGACGACTGGGAAACCTTCCGCTAAATTAAACCGCATTTGGTAACCAAAAACACTTTTTGTGCCTGTTCCAGTGCGGTCTTCTTTTGTAATTCCGTTATCTCTAACATGACGCATTAAATCTAAATACTGCTTCACAAATATCCCCTTTCAGCCCCATTTTTCTTGGCACTATTATAGCCAGCTTGATGACGAATATGCACTCGGCTCGTTCAATAATTCGGCGTAAATCGCTCAATTTTAGCCGTTGAAACAAACACTCTTGTCGGTAAATCACAGGCAAAAAAATGCCGGATGAGGAGATATCCGGCATATAAGAATCCAAAAGGATCAAAAAGGTAAAACTTAATATTCTTCCTCTGGGATAGGCCATACGCCGCCCGCCAGCTGAATGAAAAATTCTTCATAAATGTAGGGTAAGTCCATGAGCTGACCAAAACTATTTTTTCCGAACATACGTAAATCAGGGAAATTAACCGCTAAACGGAAATGAGGATGCATCATGAAAACACGCTTACCATCAACCATAATTTCATAAGGCAAATGTGCGCTACGACGTAATTCCTTGTTATCAATAATCTTCATCACATGCCCATCATTGAGAAACTTTTGGTCTTTCACATCATTTTTCAGGCTGACGCCAAATACGGTTTGCTGTTTGCCGGGAATATCAATGCGATAAACCTTCTGCATATTTTTTAGGCCTTTACGGAAACCCGCCTCAACCTTAAACAAAGCGTCTTTATAGGACTTATGTTCAGCAAGATCCATAAATCCATCAAAGCCTTCTAAACCAAAAGCATAGTTGTAATCACCCAGTTCATTAGAAGGGATGCCTTCTCCACCAAAATCTTTGACATAGCCGAGGGTTTTAGCAAGTAGCTGCCTAGTTGAGCTTAAATAGCTCTTCATGTTGTATGCGATACCCAAATAGGTCGGATTGTTGTGAACTACTTGAACATCTTTGCCCACTTGCGTGACTGAAACGCGTAAACCTGCACCAAAACCACCAAATTTTGATTTTGCCGCCGCCGCTAGAATCTTTGCATCAGTTATAATGAAAATTTGTGTCTCAGTATACGGCTTGTAAGTGCCTACAATCTTGAAGCCTGCTTGACTGAGCTGTCTTTCCACTTTAATGCCCACCTGAGATGCAGAGGCATTTTTATAAACTTGTGCTAGGCTGAACGGCTTTAAAATGACAGCTTTTTCAGCAGCATGAGTAGAATTCAAAAATAGCGAAAAAGCCACGAGCAAAAGGCTAAAAATTTTGATCAATCTCGTATTCATGTCCTACCCCAAAACTAAGTTATTAGAAGAATTATGCACCATACTACTGCTTTAAATATGTGATAAAAGTTACATATCGGCTGCCATTAGCAGCAACTTTACGTATTTTTTCTCTTTGCGTATGTAAATAAAGCAAGCCCAGCGATAATAATTGGCAATGTTAGAATTTGCCCCATCGTCAGCCAGTTCCAAGCCAAATAGCCAATGTGTGCATCCGGTACACGGACAAACTCGATCATAAAGCGGAATATGCCATAGCCTATAAAAAACAGCGCAATGGTTGAGCCTTTAGCCCGTGATTTCGCACTGAACCACCATAAAATAATAAACAAGACTAGCCCCTCTAATATAGCCTCATACAAAGGGTTAGGATGGCGAGCCAAATTATCTACAGCTGGAAAGACCATTCCCCAAGGTAAATCTGTGGGTTTTCCCCATAACTCAGCATTAATGAAATTCCCGATCCTGCCAAAACCTAAGCCAAGTGGAATTAATGGAGCACCAAAATCTAAGATATTGAGGTAGCCTTTTTTATACTTTCGATTAAAAAAGTACATTGCCGCTAGCACACCTAATAATCCGCCATGAAAAGACATACCGCCTTCCCAAACCCGGAAGATGATTGAAGGACTATTGACAAAATCAGGGAAAGAATAAAATAAGATATAACCGATGCGGCCACCTAATATGACCCCTAAGCCGCCATAAAATAATAAGTCATCGATTTGTTCGTAATTCCAGTCTTGGTATTGTCTTTTTGTTTGTAATCGTGCCAGCCACCAGGCACTAACAAAGGCGAGCACATACATTAAGCCGTACCAGTGGATTTCCCAGCCGAATATTGAGATAGCGACACGATCAAAATCCACAACCATTATTTACTCTCTCCATTCTTAATATGACAAATATAGGATTTCAAATAATCCGTTTCTTTCATCGCAGTATGTACCGGGTGATCAGGCCCCTGATGCCCCTGTTCTAGTATTTGGCAATCTACATTTGCCAAATGGGAAGCTTGACGAATTTCATTTAATAACTGCTCGCGACTCAAGTGATAAGAACACGAAGCTGATATTAATATCCCTTCATCGCTAAATAAATTCATCGCAAGTCGGTTTATCCTGCGATAGGCTAAACTACCTTCTTTTAAATCTTTACGCCGTTTAACAAAGGCTGGTGGGTCTAAAATAATCACATCATACTTTTCACCTGACTCATGTAACGACTTTAGGGCTTCAAAAGCGTCACCCTCCATAGCAATAAAATTTTTCTCACGGCCATTCAACGCTGCGCTTTGTCGAGCTAAATCAAGAGCCAATGCAGAGGAATCGATACAAGTCACTTCATTGGCACCTGCTTGTAAAGCTTGAATACCCCAGGCACCGACATAACTAAAGACATCTAATACACGTTTACCTTTAACATAATCCTGCATCCGTAGACGATTCATTCTGTGATCATAAAACCAACCTGTTTTCTGACCATGTTCTAATGATGTAATAAACTTAGTTTTATTTTCTTCAAACTCAACTTGCGGAGGTAATTCACCCAACACCACTTTGCTAAAGAGCGGTAACCCCTCTAATTCCCGAGAAGCGCTATCATTGCGTAATAAAATACATTGCGGCTTCAACACCTGTGTTAATGCCTGAACAATATCGTCTTGAATGGCATCCATACCCGCCGTTGTGATTTGAACAACCAGGACGTCGTTAAATCGGTCAATGACCAAACCTGGCATCGCATCACTTTCACCAAAAATGAGTCGATAACAAGGCTCAGAAAATACCTGTTCACGTAGACGTAAGGCATCTGTGATACGTTGAGTTAAACGTGGCAGGTCTAATATTTTATTTTCAAATCGACTGACTAAACGCGCACAAATTAAGGTGTTGGGGTTGATATAAGCTGTGCCTAAAACACGGCCACGGTTATTGGTGACATGGCACCACTGTCCTACTTCAAAGTCTTTTAACGGGGTTTGTTTAGTATCAACTTCATTACTATAAACCCAGTTATGACCGGCGCGTAAACGGCGATCTTCATTTTTTTTTAAACGCAATTCAGGTAATACCAGCATGTCTCTTAACCACTTTAAATATTGAATATATAAGCGGGAAGTTTACACGTAATGTGATTCACAAAACCATAAATTAAGCTAAAGCTTCTTATATTTTCACTTAAAAAATATGGTATTTATCAACAAATAATGGCTTTTTTCTAAGCAATAAAAAGTACACTACTACCTCCGCAAGAGATAGCAAATATCTTTAATGTTGAGTTCGAGATTATAGAATTATTAAAAACATACTAACGTAGAAATATAACGCTTCGCAGAATAGCTAATTATCAAGTATCTTTTACTCTACCAGCATCAATAATCGATAATAACCAGATGATAATGAATGTTACCAATAACATATTCAAATATGTATTATCTGAAAAGCCATTCATTTGAGATGTTGCTTGAGAAACAGACTCTGTATTAATAGCAACCCCACTTTCTTGCATATCATTAATAACCTGCTTAGCTTTCTTTATGATTTCTGAAATCATTAAATATACAATAATCAAAGTCGAAACAATAAAACCCCAGCCTTTTGTTTTTTTACCAGTCGCAAGCTGGCCAACGCCAGGAAATATTAATGCTGATAAAAGCGCCGCTTTAATGGATTTTTTCATTTCAGACTATCCTTTGAAAGCGCCATCGGATAAAAGATATTCAATTTCAGCCTCTGTACTTGTTCGCTGTAAAATCTCATTACGATGAGGAAAACGACCAAATTTTTGAACAATATTTCGATGATGTTCTGCAAATTTGTGATTATCGATTAATCCTGCCTTTAAAAATAATGCCACTGATAAATCCTGATCTTCAAGTTTTTCGCTATGCATGAGCGGCATGTATAAAAATGCAAGTTTGTCTTTATCTAAATTTTCATCGAACTTCTGAGCTATCGCGTGTTTTGTTATCTTTATTGCCATTGCTTCAGTGCTAAAACTTTCTACCTCATTTCTAAACATATTCAGTGGAAATTGATCAAAAATTATTGCTAACGCTAAACAACCTTCTGCACTATCTTGCCAATCTTTATAATCTCCTCGAATTGCATTTTTCCATGTTTCTTCATATTTTTCTTTTAATTTTTTATCAAACGCTTCAGTAGAGTTAAACCACATCGGTTTAACTTCATCTGAATACCAAAAGTCTATAATTGATTCGGCTGTGTGCATATTGATTCCATTTAAAAAGTTTATGACAGACTATTTTAGCGATTAAAAAAGCCCGCAATGGCGGGCTTTTTTTTCAATTAAAATGCGCTATCAAAACTTTCTTCATAGCGAGATTTAAATTCATCCAGTGTAAAAGCATGATTCTGTGTTCCATGCGACTCAATTTTAATTGCGCCCATTAATGAAGCAATGCGGCCAGTTTTATCCCAATCAAGCTTATTTAAAATACCATATAAAATACCGGCACGAAATGCATCACCACAACCTGTTGGGTCATTTAGTTCACCAACCTTAGCCACAGGTATTTCATGACACGTACCATTACTATAAATTTGAGAACCTTTACTACCTCGAGTAACAATTAAAGCATCTACCATAGAGGCAATTTGCTCCAACGACTTGCCCGTACGCTCTTGAAATAATTGAGCTTCATAATCATTTACCGCTATCCAGGTAGCTTGCTCTGCAAAATTTAATAAATCATTTCCATCAAACATTGGCAAACCTTGACCAGGATCAAAGATAAAAGGAATCCCCGCTTCAGCAAAATCTTTAGCGTGTTGTAACATGCCATCGCGTCCATCAGGAGCCACTATACCGACAGTGACGCCTTGTGTATCCAAAACACTATTCTCATGCGACATGCTCATTGCACCAGGGTGAAAAGCAGTAATTTGGTTATCATCTTGATCTGTTGTGATAAAGGCCTGCCCGGTATAAGAATCGACTTCTTTTAAGTATTTACGACTTATTGCAAATTTATCCATCCATTCTGCATATGGCGTAAAGTCTTTGCCAACGGTCCCCATCGGTAATGGTTCTTCACCTAATAATTTTAAATTAAACGCGATATTGCCTGCACAACCGCCAAATTCACGGCGCATATCAGGTACTAAAAAGGAAACATTTAAAATATGAACTTGCTCAGGAAGAATGTGATTTTTAAATTTGTCTTGAAACACCATAATAGTGTCGTACGCAAATGAACCACAAATTAATGCTGACATAGTAACTCCGGATTATTTTTTCTATGAATGAATAAAATCAATTTAAAAATTTTGGTAATAATATGATACACCAAATAACAATAACATTAATCAGTGCCGTCATTACCGCGGCCGCACCGAGATCTTTTGCTCTGCCTGATAATTCATGATGCTCATCACTGATACGATCAACGACGGCTTCTAAACCTGAATTAAGTATTTCAACAATTAATACTAATAACAAACTGCCGATTAACAATGCTAGTTCGACGTTGCTCTCAGCATATATAATGGCAACAGGTAATAGTAAAGCGCCAAGAAATAGTTCTTCCCGAAAAGCCGCCTCATTTTTAAAAGCGGCTTTATAACCTAACCATGAATAACCACATGCATCAATTAGGCGACTGATTCCTGATTTACCGGGCTTTGCCATATATTATCCTTGTTATTATTTTATTAACTGCAATAAAAAAGGAACCAGCAGATTATTTTTTCCAGGTCAGATCGAGTTCTTTAGCTGCTTTCACATCATCCAAACGTCTAACCGGTAAGGTATAAGGCGCACCTTTTAGTTTTTCTGCATCTTCTTCGGCTTCTTTTTGAATAGCAATCATCGCAGCAATAAAACCATCTAACGCATCTTGTGCTTCTGTTTCTGTTGGTTCAATTAAGAAACATTCTGGTACCAACAAGGGGAAATAAGTTGTTGGTGCATGGAAGCCATAATCCAGTAAGCGTTTGGCAAAATCCATTGCTGTCACGTTATGCTCTTTTGCTTGCTTCTTAAGTGTAACAATAAACTCATGAGTCGCTCTTCGATTAGGGAAAGCCAGATCAAAACCCGCTTGCTCTAGTTTCTTCATCATGTAATTGGCATTTAGAGTTGCATACTCTGCTACTCGATGCATGCCTTGGCTGCCTAATAAACGGGCATAAATGTAAGAGCGTAATAAAACACCGGCATTTCCCATAAACGCAGATAAACGGCCTATTGATTGTGGATTTGATTTTTCTGTCACCACATCAAATTTATCACCATCCTGTATTACCATAGGAACCGGTAAAAACGGAATTAAACGTTTACTCACACCAACTGGGCCAGCACCTGGGCCACCACCACCATGCGGTGTTGAAAAAGTTTTATGCAAATTCATATGGATAACATCAAACCCCATATCGCCCGGTTTTACTTTACCTAAAATCGCATTGAGGTTGGCACCATCGTAATACAACAACCCACCTGCATCATGAACAATACCTGCAATTTCTTTAATCTTACGTTCAAACACACCCAGTGTTGATGGATTAGTTAACATGATACCGGCAGTGTGTGGGCCAACAGCTTCTTTCAATGCTTCAATATCAACATCGCCATCACTATTAGTTGGAATTTCTCTAACCTTAAAGTTACACATGGTTGCCGTTGCAGGATTAGTACCATGCGCTGCATCAGGGACTAAAATTTCAGTTCGGTCTGGATCACCTTTCCCACCATTTTGTGCATCATGGTAAGCGCGAATCATCGCCACACCGGCAAACTCACCTTGTGCTCCAGCCATAGGTGCAAGCGACACTTCCTCCATACCTGTTACGTCTTTAAGAATTTCTTGCAAGTCATGCATGCATGATAAAAAGCCTTGGCTCATATTTGCAGGACTGTCTGGATGGCGATTTAAAAAGCCCGGTAACATTGCCAGAGTATTACAGCCACGTGGATTGTATTTCATGGTGCAAGAACCAAGTGGGTAGAAATGTGTATCAATCGAAAAGTTCTTTGTAGAAAGACGCGTGTAATGACGCACTGCTTGCATCTCTGAGACTTCAGGTAAAAGTGGTTTATCTTCACGCAAAAATTCAGCCGGTATACTTGAAGCAGTATTCACGTTAGCTGGTTGTTGTGCGGTATTTACTCGACCCGTTCTGGATTGTTCAAAAATTAACATTGTGAACCTCAATAATCTTTTAAAAACTCTTTAAGTTAAGTCTGTAATAGCTAAACTGTTATTATTTTGCGATTTTCGCTAACAAGTCTGCATAAGTCGTCAAGTCAGCTTGTGTCTTTGTTTCTGTCGCACAAACCATCATTACGTTACCCAGCTCGGGATAATCATTTTTCAACTCAACGCCAGGTAAAATTTTCTGTGCCGACATCTGTTTCATAATTTCATCAGTCGGTACTTCAAATTGCATCACTGCTTCATGAAAAACCGGGCGACTAAAGATCCGCTTCGCTTTACCGGTAGCCTCTAGCTTCGCGATAAGGTCTTGTGTATTAGCATGGCTTGCTTGCGCCACCTTATGTAATCCATCTGGCCCCACTAAGGTCATGTAGATTGTTGCTGCTGTAACAAGCAAACCTTGATTGGTACAAATGTTTGAAGTCGCTTTAGAACGACGAATGTGCTGTTCACGAGCTTGTAAGGTTAATGAAAAACCTGGATTGCCATCTAAGTCGACCGTGCGGCCAATAATTCGTCCCGGCATTTGTCTAACATAAACTTCACGACAAGCCATAAAACCAAAGTAAGGACCACCTGATGATAAAGGTGCACCCAATGGCTGACCTTCACCACAAGTAATATCTGCACCTTTTTCGCCCCAACTGCCTGGCGATTTCAATAACGCTAATGAAGTTGGATTAACCACAGCAATCACTAAAGCTTTATGTTCATGGGCCCAGTTAGTCAACGCATCAATATCTTCTAAAATGCCAAAGTAATTAGGTTGCGGAATAACCAGCGCTGTAAAGTCGCCGGGATCTTTTGGCAAACTATCAATATTAATATGGCCACCTTGCATATCAAAATCGAGTTCTTCAAGCGTAATGCCTTGGCCTTTAACAATGTTATGCGCAACTTGACGGTATTTTGGATTCACGGTGCGCGGCATCAAAATACGCTTTGATTTTGACTTGCGATTTGCACGAACTGCCATTAATACGCCTTCAGCTAAGGCCGAAGCACCATCATATAAAGAGGCATTTGAAATATCCATGCCAGTAAGGCTAGCCATCATGGTTTGATATTCATACAGCAGTTGCAAGGTGCCTTGACTTGCTTCAGCTTGGTAAGGTGTATAAGCAGAATAATATTCACCACGAGTAGTAATTTCCCACACTGCTGCAGGAATGTGATGCTCATAGGCACCGGCACCAGCAAAACAAAGCGCACGAGAGTCTTGCTCTGCTCGTTCATGCATGATCCGTGAAATTTCCATTTCACTCACACCTTCAGGTACTTTTGTTAAACCTTCTGAAAGTAACTCAGTAGGAATTTCATCAAATAAATCGTCTATGCTATCTACGCCAATGGCGGCAAGCATCGATTTAACATCATCTTCTGTGTGAGGAATAAACGGCATTACTATTACACCTTAAATAAAAAATTGAGATTTAAAAAAATTTATGTATTAAAAAATACAAACTTCCCTTTAACCTTGTGTTGCAACGCAACACATAATAATTAATTCGCCAGAGTGAATTAATGGTCTTCTTCAGCAACAATTTCCGCATACTCATCTGAACTTAACAGTTCAGAAAAAGCACCATCATCTTCTGGCTTTAATTTAAAAATCCAACCATCACCATAAGCATCGTGGTTAATGATTTCAGGTGCATCAGCAAGTGCTTCATTACCTTCAACCACTTCTCCATCAACTGGAGAATAGACATCTGATGCTGCTTTTACAGATTCAATTACTGCACAATCATCACCTGAGGTAAAAGTATCTTCCACTTCTGGTGTCTCAACAAAAACCAAATCACCTAATAAAGCTTGAGCGTGATCAGTGATACCAACAGTTAAGGTGCCATCTTCTTCAAGACGAACCCATTCATGTGATTTTGTATAACGTAATTCAGTAGGAATATTGCTCATTTTTTTATCCTCTTTAAAGCTTTAGTCAATAGTTAAATATTTAAAATTTTTATTACAGGCAAGACTTACCATTTCTCACAAAGGGAATTTTTACCACACTTGCTTCAATCTGTTTACCGCGCATTTCTATTTGGCATGTGTCTGGCATATCTTTTGGCACACGGGCAAAAGCGATAGCTTGACTCAATGTTGGCGAAAAACTACCGCTCGTCACTTCACCGACTTCTTCACCATTTGAAAATATTTTTTGATGATTACGTATAACGCCTTTACCCTCGAGCACAAGGCCCACTAACTTACGTTGAACACCTTGTTCTTTTTGCTTAGTGATTGCAGTACGCCCAATAAAGTCACGTTCTGTTGGTTCCCAAGCAACAGTCCAATTGAGCCCACATTCTAATGGTGAAATTGTTTCGTCCATGTCGCTACCGTATAAGTTCATGCCGGCTTCTAAACGCAAAGTATCGCGTGCACCTAAACCACATGGTTTAACTTCTGCTTCTAGCAAGCGTGTCCATAATGCAGACGCATCTTTTTCTGGAACCATGATCTCGTAACCATCTTCACCGGTATAACCGGTGCGAGCAACGGCAATATCACCATAGTCACGAATAAAGAAAGGTTTCATCTCATTAAGCTTATCTTCTGCATCATCACCTAATGCTTTATGGGCTTTGGCACGCGCATTAGGTCCTTGAACTGCAATCATTGCATAGTCATCCCGTTCAGTAACTTCAACGGCAAATGCTTTTGCTTGCTTATTTATCCAAGCTAAATCTTTTTCTCGAGTAGAAGCATTCACAACGGTTCTGTAGAACGTGTCGTTAATGTAGTAAGTAATCAAATCATCGATCACACCACCTTGTTCATTTAACATACATGAATAAAGTGCTTTACCTTCCCGTTGAAGTTTTGCAACATCGTTAGCTAAAAGCTTTTGTAAAAAAGCTTTTACATTGTCGCCTTTCATATCAACGATAGTCATATGAGAGACATCAAACATACCAGCATCTTGACGAATGACGTGATGCTCATCAATTTGCGAACCATAATTAATTGGCATATCCCAACCACCAAAATCAACCATGCGCGCATTTAATGAAACGTGTAAATCATGTAATGGAGTTTCTTTCATATTCTCATTCACTTTTTAAATTAACGAGGTGACTCTACGAACAACGAGGAGTTAAAGAGCAAGGCTAAACCGATACAAAAGCGGAATGTACAATAAGTACATGAGCATCTTGAAGAGGTTATAACCCCGTTATTTAGCTTCTCGTTGTTGGTAGTGTTACCCCTGGATTTCTTCTGCATGATATGAAGACCTAACCATAGGTCCTGACTTAGCCCAGGTAAAACCTAGCTTTTTAGCAATTCTTTCATACTCTGCGAATTGTTCTAACGATACATATTCTTTAACAGGAAGATGATAACGTGTTGGGCGTAAATATTGCCCCATGGCAATGCGTTGTACGCCTACGCTACGCAAATCTTTTAGCACTTCTGTCACTTGCGCTTCTGTTTCTCCCATTCCCATCATAATGGCAGACTTTGCTTCAATCCCGTCTTGTGCCACTGCAAGCTCGAGCAACTTTAAAGAGCGTTCATAGTTAGAGCCTTTGCGAACGGTTTTATAAAAATCAGGAATCGTTTCAACATTGTGACCCCAAACCATTTGCGTAGTAAGGCTATCGCATTTCACTTCATTTAGTTGCGACATAATGATCTCAATCGCTTGCTCTTGGCAGCGGTTAAAGTCAGGCGTTAATAACTCTAAGCCAATGTCATGCTTATTCTTACGCAGCGCGGTTATCGTATCGGCAAACACTTTTGCGCCACCATCTTGCATGTCATCGCGGTTGACTGACGTTAATACCACATAGTCCAAACCCATTTCTTTAACTGCAGTGGCAAGGCGTTGTGCTTCTTCATCATCAAACCAGGTCGGCTTACCCGTCATCACATTACAAAAGCCACATGCACGAGTACAAGTATCACCCAACAACATAAAAGTGGCTGTACCATGTGACCAACATTCTCCTCGGTTGGGACAAGAGGCTTCTTCACAAACGGTATTTAAACTATTCGAATGAATCGTTTTAGCGGTATCGGTAAATTTATTTGATCCTAGCTGCTGACGAATCCAAAGCGGCATACTGCTGGCATTTGACTCTGCAGAGTGATCAAAAACAGGAATAATTTTGCGCATAAAAAATTTACTCTTTTACCGATTCGTTAAATAAAAAAAAGGGCGACACCATATATACAGATTCACACAGAATACAGCATATATCGTGTCGCCCCTCTGTCCTTTAACCTGAGAGCTTGAGCCCCTTCGGCGGATATTTATACCTAATAATTAGGCAGCTATCTCTCTCCAGAGTCGATTCGGAATAAAATCATTCCTTTCCAGCGGTCCTTTTGCCTGAGCGTTTCCGGACGGGTTGCGCCTTCGGCCTCCTCTAAAAGAGGATTTCTCCCACTGATGTCAAAATCGAAAACTTATTTTACGTGGGAAATGACGATACCACAATGAAACTGTCCAAATAGTTCACTCGAATTTAACGAGATGATAAACGCCAAATTCGCAGAGACGCGAAGAACCCAAAGAAAAGACTTTAAACTGATAAGGTTAACGGCAGTAAGTGTTTACTTATGTTCTGGTTTTCGAAGAAGAAAATAAAAGAGTGAATGCAAAAGGTACATATTATGAGAAATGAAATACTTCTAAGTAGTCCCTTTGCCAACTCTGCGCCTTAGTGCCCTTTACGTTAAAACACTCATTCTACTTTTCAGATTTTTCCCGCATTAAAAACCACAACACCGGCAAGGTTCCTACCACAAGCATCAATGAAGCCGGTGCGGCAAGCTCGAGCATTTCTTCACTGGCTTCAATCCAAATACGCACCGGCAACGTATCAAAACCGGTTGGGCGTAATAATAATGTCGCCGGTAATTCTTTTAAGGTATCGATAAAAACCAGTATCCAAGCGGTTGCCATACCACCTTTTAAAATAGGAAAAATGACACGACGTAAATTTTCATACCAATTAGCACCTAAACTACGAGAAGCTTGTTCGATTGATGGTGTTAATTGCTGCACGACCGATTCTTGAGCCTGAATAGAAAGCGGTAAAAAGCGCACCATCATGGCAAAGGCGAGTACTGTCATCCCCCCATAAATAGCAGGCATGGTTGCAATAACAAAGCTTAAAATACCTAGCGCAATCACAGGGCCAGGTAAAACAAAACCAATACTCGAAAGATACAAATAACCTTGGCTAATCTTACTTCGTTCACGCGCATGATAAAGCGCCACAGGAAGTGCAGCAATGACCGTTAAAGTAGCGGCTATTGCGCTTACAGTGAGAGAGTTTGTTGCATATTGCCAAAACTCACTATCTATTAAATCTTGTTGCCAAGCTTGCCAGCTCCAACTTAACATCCACGCTATAGGCAAGATAAAAGCAAAAAACGCTATCAAGCCTAACCAAAACCAAATAGTGATCACTTCGAATGTTGTTGCTTGCTTTGCAGTGATTTTTTTAGATTGAGCGCTACCGTAATAACGCTGACGATTACGGAAAAAGCGTTCTAACACCATGAAAGTTAAACTTAGTGTCACTAAAACTAAACTTAAACCCGCTGCAGCTTGATAGTCGAAGCGACTACTCATTTGTAAGTAAATACTCAGGGTGAATGTTTGAAAGCGTAGCATGCTGACTGCACCAAAGTCGGATAATACATGCAATACAACAAGCGCGATGCCTGCTGCGATAGCTGGGCGCAGCATGGGCAAATTCACTCGCCAAAAAACCTGCCAAGGCGTCGCACCATGAATACGAGCCGCTTCTTCAACATCTTGTTGTGAACGACTTAAAGCATCACGAACTAATAAAAAGACATAAGAGAAGCCGGCTAAAACAAGAACAAATGTAACCCCAAAGATATTAAAAATATCAGGAATAGTACTATTAGGAAAAAGTGCCAGCCAGAATTGCCCTAGCCAGCCATCTTCTTCAAGCATAATGGTATAGATATGCGCAAAAACATAAGTAGGGATAGTAAGCGGTAAAACCATTAGCCATACCGCAATATGTCGACCGGGAAAGTTACGTCGGGTGATCCACCAGGCAGCGGAAACACCTAGCAGCATACTTCCAATGGCAACTAACACCGAAAGACTTAATGTATTCCATAGTAATTCAGGTAGCCGATTGCTCCAGAGGTTAATCCACTGCTGTAAAGACAGTTGTCCGCTGCTATAAAAAACAAAAAGAAGGGGAACAGCTGCAAACAAAACAACCAATAAAGCAAGAAACCCGCGCAATGAAGGTGCGCGGGTTTTTACGTTTTCCAATAAAACAGCTGTTGAAATCATATTCTCATAATAACTCAGAACACCAATCAAATTAAGTGCTTAAGAATGTGGGGGGGGTGACACGTAACATCAGCAAATTAATTTGCTGATGTCGCTATCGTCGTCTTAAGGCATACCAACTGTTTCAATTAAATCGAGTGTTGCATTACGTTTTTGACCAAGTATAGGCATTGCCACTGGCGCAACTTTGTAACTACCTGCTTTAGGCACAGCGGCGGCTGCGGCAACACCATCACGAGTCGGGTATTCGCTGTTTACTTCTGCAAACAACGACTGGCCTTTTTCAGAAGCTAAGAAAGCAATAAAACGTTCTGCTGCTACTTTATTCTTACCGCCCTTAGTTATTGCGATACCGGCAACATTCCAAGCAACGCCTATTTGATTCTTCCCTTGATCAGGTAAAACAACTTTAATTGGCGCATTAGGATTTTTCTTTAAGTGGCGATACACATAGTAATGATTGACCAAACCCACACTGCGTTTACCTTGAGCAACAGCTTTTACAATTTTGCTGTGCTTATTAAAAACTTCGCCGTTGGCATTGGCTTTCATACCCGCTAACCAATCAGCTGTTTTCTTGTTACCTACTGATTCCATATAAACCGTCACACCAGCAATGTAACTTTCATTACCACTATGAGTGATAGCAATTTTTCCTTTCAAACGAGGATCAGCTAAATCAAAAACTGAATTAACAAAATCTACTGACTTATCGTTAGTGTTCATCACTAAAACACGTGCACGAGCAGACAATCCAATCCAGCTATTATCAGCAGCACGTAAATTTTGCGGGATAGAGTTTGCTGTCGCGTCTGAAACAGGTGAAAACAAACCCATTTCACGACCTTTTTCTAAATTGCCCGCATCATTACTGATATAAAGGTCTGCATCTGTTTTTGCGCCTTCAAGCTTCAACTTATTGAGTAGCGAAGTTGAGCTACCGGAGTGCAACAGCACTTTAATACCTGTTTCTTTTGTGAACTCAGCCACAACAGGTTTAATGAATTTGTCTTTACGACCAGAAAATACAGTCAATGACTCTGCTTGAGCATATTGGCTGATTAAAAAACTAAAAAGAACAAAAAGAGCTACTACATGTTTCATTCGACTCTACCTTAATATATGGATAATTAAACAGAATCGTAATGATAATGATTCTCATTACTAAAATCAAGAGTTGGAGAAAATTTAGACTTTTTTGGCCTGTAAACGAATTACCGCGCCCTCTCCGCAATGATATTTACCCTCATTGAGTTCAGCGATGCATTCCTCAAGCTTTTGAATTTCAAGAAGTTTAAAATCGCTTTTCATCATTTCAGCGGTATAAAGCATTTCCAGAACAGGCGGACCACCCGATGAATAGTTTAGCTGTTCAGGTGTGAATGACTCCATAATAAGCTGGCCATTTGGTTTGAGGCAGGAAATAACCTTATTGTGCAAATGCTCACGTACAGCAGGCGGAAAGTGGACATATATAATCACCACAAAATCAAATTCTGACTGGGGCCAATCCCACTCATTCAAGTCGGCACATATCGCATTGATAGGGACGCTTTTTTCTTGAGCCAAATTAATCGCTTTCTCTACACCGACTTTCGAGGAATCTACACTCACCACCTCACACCCTTGTTCAGCTAACCAAACACCATTACGCCCCTCTCCATCACCAATCACCAGTACTTTTTGACCGGCTGCGAATAATTCAGAACAGGATGCAAGGTATCTATTCACATCGGTACCGTAAGCAAAACCTTCTTCAGCGTAACGTGTATCCCAAAACTCTTTATCCATAACACTTCAATCCAATTAATAAATTAAGTCTCATGCTTTTTCACTAAATGGTGTAAAGCGTCCATCTGCACTTGTTTTGCTAAAGAAGCTAATGTGAGACCTTGAACCAAAATCGAGAAAATCACTACTGCATAAGTGACCGCAAGAATAATTTCTCTTTCTATGCCAAGAGGAAGTGATAAAGCAAGCGCAACGGAAATGCCTCCACGTAACCCCCCCCAGGTCATAAGACGAGTCGCCCCCGGGCTAAACTCTCGAAACTTTTTCATAAAGCGAATAGGAAGTCCGACAGAAATAAAACGGGACAGCAATACAACGGGAATAATGGCTAGAGCAGCGAGTAAGTATTCCATATGATAAACCAAGACTAAAACTTCCATGCCTATTAATACAAACAGCAGAGCATTAAGTATTTCATCTATCAACTCCCAGAACGCATCTAGATGATCACGCGTGCTTTCATTCATGGCAAAACGGCGGCCATGGTTACCAATAAGCAAACCTGCAACCACCATGGCAATCGGTCCTGAAATATGAAGCTGAGTCGCTAAAGCATAGCCACCCATAACTAAAGCCAAGGTTAATAAAACTTCTACTTGGTAGTTATTCACCGTGCGCAACATATAAAAACATAATGCTCCAATCATTAAGCCATAGACCGCTCCACCAATAGCTTCTTGCACAAATAATAATGATACAGAAGAAAATGTCGCTTCACTTTGTCCTGTCGCAATACCTAATAAAACTAAAAACACCACAACAGCAACGCCATCATTAAATAATGACTCGCCTGAAATTTTGACCTCTAAACTTTTGGGTACACCAACGGTTTTTAAAATGCCCATGACCGCGATAGGATCGGTCGGTGAAATAAGCGCACCAAATAATAAGCAATAAATAAAACTGACATTAAGTTGTAAGGCATTCAATATCACCCAGCTCACACTACCGATGATAAAAGTTGAACTGACGACACCGACAGTAGCTAAAATTAAAATCACCCATTTTTGCTCGCTTAAATCATTTAGATTAACGTGCAATGCACCCGCAAAGAGTAAAAAGCTCAACATGCCGTTAATCAGAGCAGTATGGAAATCGACGCCTTGAATTAAGCTTGTCACTTGTTGGCTTATATCAAAAAATCCTAGCTTGCCGCTAATCAGCAGTAAAAGTGACAGCACAAGAGAGATCAGCATAATGCCAATGGTTGTCGGTAGTTTAATAAAACGGTAATTAATGTAACTGAAGATTGCTGCTAGGGTGAGTAATATTGCTATCGTATTTAAAATATCCATAGCCTTTAAGATACCTTAAAACCATATGGCGAAAAACAGTAAAAAGAGAATTATATTGCATTTAAAGGAATTGATAAGCCGGCAAAAACTTATTTATTATTGGCTAAGGCATTTTTTTCAACCGTTGAATTTTTGGCTAATTGTGATTTTTTTGCCACAACAATATCGCCAAAAAAGCTCTCTGCCATCGCCTCTGTATTATCTGTGTCGGTCATTATCGCAATACTAATCACATCCTTAGGTTCTTCACCAAAAGCATTTTTATAATCTTCATAGATATTACGTTCTTCAATATGCCATTGTTGCAAAACAGAATGTTTATTACGTAACGTCACCATTTTCACTCGATTGGTATATGGACTTGAAACAATCCTACCTATAGACATCTGATTTGCCCAAATATAATTAAGCGTAGCTAAAGGCGGTAATTTTCCATTAAAAAATTTATACCAACTAATTCGAGATTGCTCGTCTTCGGGCAAGTCCTTTAAGTCGTAATCAAACATGACATAAATGCGTGCAGCATAATCATCACCTGATTTTTTTGTCACATCAGTTCCAGAAATAGCTTTATTGACTTTCCAGCGCCAAGATAAATAAGGGTAGTCTTTTGGATTAAATCGAATCACTTTTGTTAGCCCGGAAGCAGACTCATGACTCTGTGCTTTAACAACCATGGTATCTTTATCTTTAACCAGAGAATATTCAGTATGCTGATCAATGCTACCAAAAACTAATTCTTTCCATGAGTTAGGAAGTTGGTTTGATTGTTGAGAAAAATCGCCTATTGTCATTTTCTCATCTGCGTTAATAGAAACAGAAAATGCTAATAAAAACAGGCTGCTTAAAGTAAGGCGAATAGTTTGTAAGATACTGATAGTGAACCCCTTATGAATTGTCACTATGACAAAAAAACAATTCTTAAGTTCCTACAAAAGAAAAACGGGGGGATAATTACAGTTTAAACTCGTGCTTGTCTGGCAGTTGTTTTTCCATCCAACACGCAAGCTTATGTTTCATTAGCGGGGTGGTTTCTTGATCTTTTGCCAGCGGTTGTAAAACTTTATCGTGAATTAACAAGCGGTATACATATTCAATTTTTTCTTTAGAAGAATCGGTCGCATCAAATTTAACAACACCTTTTTTCTCGGTAATAGACATAACGAGATCTAAGGCAAGTTTAACCAGTTCTTTTTCATGTTTAAGCTTTTTCATTTTTTGCTCCTAGTTCATGATTAGAACAATGCTGACTATTTATTTGGTAGTTAATTAGATATTCCCATCGCTTGCTGCATGAGTATATTTTTAAGTGGCGTCATCTTATCGGTTATGTTTAAACCGGTATTGCGCAGTTCTTTAACTAAAGATAATTCACTGCCAAACAAGCGCTTCAGTCCATCCATAGCGATTAACATTGATCGGTTATCGGCTCGGCGCCAACGTTCATAACGGCGTAGAATTTTTAAATCGCCCATATCTTTGTTTGCATTTACGGCATCAGTGATCACGGCAATTAAACTCGTAACATCTGATAATCCCATATTCACACCTTGTCCAGCTAATGGGTGAATAGTATGAGCAGCATCTCCGACTAACGCTAAACGGGGTTTCACATAATTCATTGCTTCAAATAAACGTAAAGGAAATGCAGCACGAGACGCCACTGATTCTATTTTACCGAGTTTACTTTCAAAGGCTTGCTCAAGTTCTAAAGCAAATGCGTCTTTAGTGATCTGACTCAAACGTTTTGCTTCTGCTGGTGAAGTTGACCAAACAATCGAGCTATAACCTTCAGTTAAGGGTAAAAAAGCTAACGGCCCTGTTGCCATAAAACGTTGCCAAGCGGTGTCTTGATGATGTTTTTCCGTTTTAACGGTTGTCACCAAGGCGGATTGATCAAAGTCCCAACCTTTCACTGCAATATCTGCTTGTTGTCGTACCATTGAACGAGCGCCATCCGCTGCAACTAACAACTGAGCAGAAAGGGTCTCATTGTTTTTTAAATGAACCTCTGCTTTGTCATACTTGAAAGCAATAGTATTAATTTCAACGGGGCATAATAAATCAACATTCGTTAATTCAGCTATACGTTGATGCAACGACTTCACAATAACGCGGTTTTCTATAATATGACCTAGGTCAGCTTCACCCATGTCTGCACTGTCAAAATGAATTTCGCCATTTCCATTTGCATCCCAGACAAACATGTCACGGTAGGGACTCATCCTTTGCTCCGTTATTGATTGCCAGACACCAATATCATTAAATAATATTTGAGATGCACGAGTGATCGCACTCACTCGCATATCATAAGCGTCTGCTTGATTGCTTTTGTCC
>Ga0316204_10004824_pt1 | contig 23529 bp, 19 predicted proteins | sample 6monrhotite_MG_2_FD_205661 | JGI IMG/M metagenome (GOLD analysis project Ga0316204, IMG submission 205661) | Microbial mat bacterial communities from mineral coupon in-situ incubated in ocean water Damariscotta River, Maine, United States -... | ecosystem: Environmental > Aquatic > Marine >... | reverse complement strand
CGTCGAGCTGGAGCGGGCTGCGGACATCGGCGCTGGAGAAGCCCGGCACGGTCACCCGCCACTTCACCCGGCCCGACTCGGGCTCGATGGCGGCCACGGCGCCCTTGCCTTCCGCGGCGTAGAGCACGCCGTCGCGCCAGAGCACCGGCGCGGCGTGGAGCGTCCAGCTCCAGCGGGAGAACTCGTGGACCTTCGTGACGATCGGCGGCTCGGGATTCGTGGCGTTCATGCCCTCCCCTCTATCCGGTGAGCTGCTTGGGGTTCCAGCTCTTGAGGGTCACCTCGCCGTGGTCGATCTCCACGTAGGTTCCGCCCTTCACCCAGTTGCCGGCGTTGAGATAGCGCCCCCCGGCGATGGGCAGATCCTCCGGCTTGTGGGTGTGACCGAAGACCACCGCGTCGAAGCCTCGCTTGAGCAACATCTCCGCGCCCTCGTGGAAGGGCGTGGGCTGCTGGACGCCCTCCCGGGACAGCTTGCCGGAGAACCAGCCCTTGAGCTGCTGGTAGCGGGTCCAGAAGGTGTAGAGCTCCGGGCGCACGTGCAGGAAGGGTCCCGCCATCCTGGTGACCAGCTCGTAGAGCCGCGGGTACTTGAAGAAGAACGGATCGTAGAGGTGACCGTGCTCGATGCGGATGCGCTGGTCGCCGGAGCGCACGTTCAGGAACGGGCAGATGTGGTCGCCCATCCAGCTCCCGATCAGGTGCTCCAGGGCGATGTCGTGGTTGCCGACGATGTAGTAGACCCGGCGGTCCGCCGCGAGCAGGCGCCGCAGGCCGGTCACCACCCCCGCCGAGGCGTGGGCCAGCGTGCCGATGTCCGCCTGGAGGATCTCCAGCCCGTCGCCGTTGATGACGAGGTTGAAGCGCCGCTCCAGGGCGTAGTCCAGGAAGGCGCCCAGCGACTGGCTCGCCTGGGAGAAGGGGTTGCCCAGGTGCAGGTCCGAGATGACCAGCAGCCGCTCCTCCCGCACATCGGTCCTCACGGTTCACCCCTCATTCGGACGGCTCCTCGGCGGGCAGCACCGCGGAGAAGCCCACCAGCGTTCGGGTCGCCTCGGGCACCTTCGCGCCCTCCCCCGAGGCGAGGGAGCGGGTGACCCAGGCGTTCAGATCCCGGACCCGACCGCTCATCTTCTGGAGCATCTCGTAGGCGAAGGTCGGATCCCGGCGGATGCGGATCAGGAGGCCGCCGGGCTGAATCACCAGCAGCTTCGTCTCCCGCACCGCCCGGGCGGTGGCGTCCCGGGGCTGGCCTTCGAGCAGGGACATCTCGCCGAAGAAGTCCCCCTTGCCCAGCACGGCGAGCTCCGTCTCCCGCTCACCGACCCGCTTGGAGATGGTGACCCGACCGGAGCGGATGATGAACATCTCCCGGCCGGCCTGCCCCTCCTTGACGATGACCTCGCCGGGGGCGCAGACGCGCTCGAACTCGTTCTGGGTGATCTTCTTCGCCATGGGCGTGATGATACAGCGTGCAGCCCGGCGGGCTACCCCCGGTGGGTCTCCGGGAGCAGGTAGCTGCGCGTGATCCCCGCCGCCGCCGCCAGGCCGCGGGTGAGCTGCCCCGGGTGCTTGATGCGCTTGAGCGCGAAGCGCACAAAGGACGGGCGCAGATAGAAGTGGGCGTAGGTCTCGGCCACCAGGCGGTCGATGTCCTGCTCGCCGAGCGCCGTGTCCAGGCGGGTCATGGGGCGGATGTCGGTCTCGTGGAGGGTGTGCTCCCGCCAGATGTCCACCCCGGTCTGCGCGACGATCGCCTTGTAGATGGGGGTGTTGGGCAGGGGGAAGAGGCTCGCGACCTGCACCAGATCGATGGGCAGCTCCAGCAGCAGCGCGCGGGTGGCGGCCACCGTGGCGCGGGTCTCCAGCGGGTTGCCGATCATCACGAAGGCCAGCACCTCGTAGCCCCGGGCCTTGGTCGCCCGCACCACGGTCCGCACGTCGTCCAGGGACTTCATGCGCTTGTCCACCCGCCGAAGCACCCCCTCGTCGCCGCTCTCGATGCCGTAGAAGATGCGGCGGCAGCCCGCCCGCCACATGCGATCCAGGATCGCCTCGTCCACGATGTCGGTGCGCGCGCGGATGGACCAGATCATGCGGCGGTGCAGCCCCCGGCGCTCGATCTCGTCGCAGATGGCGAACACCCGGGCCTTCGGCAGGGTGAACACCGGATCGAAGAAGTCGATCTCCTGCACCCCGTGCTCGTGGTAGCAGCGCTCCATCTCGTCGACGACGCTCATGGCGCTGCGCTTGCGGAGCGGATCGGCCCGCAGGATGCAGAACTCGCAGCCGAAGGGGCAGCCGAAGTTGGACATGGCCGCGGTGAAGTTGCGCTCGGTGGAGACGATGGAGAAGTGCTTGTGTACCTGCAGGAGCTCCCGGGCGGGGCCGGGCATGCCCTCGTCGGTCTTCGGGCGCTTTCGGGGCGGGGTCATGCGGGGCTCGCCGTCCTCTCGCCAGACCGCGCCGGGCACCGTCGAGAGGTCGCCGCCCTCCTGGTGGGCCTCCAGCAGCTCCGCCAGGGCCAGATCCGCGTGCCCTATCAGCCCGAGCGCGATGCACTCGTGCGTCAGGATCTCCAGGGGGTAGCACTCCAGGTGGATGCCGCCGACGATCACCGGCACGCTCAGCGCGTCGTGCAGGGCGCGGATCCAGGCCAGCGAGCTCAGCCAGTCGACGCTGGTGAGGGTGAAGCCCAGGTAGTCCGGCGCGAAGTCCCGCAGCCGGGCCAGCGCGCCGGGGATGCGCAGCCCCTCGGCCGGACAGTCCAGGAGCAGCACCTCCGCCCCCGCGGCCTTGAGCGCTCCAGCCACATAGGAGAGGTTCAGCGGAGGGATGAGCCCCAGGAAGCGGGCGTTGTCCTGGTAGGAGGCCAGCCGGGTGTCCAGGAAGGTCGGGAAGACCAGCGCGACCTTCAAGCCCGCCAGGCGCGCGTCCCCACTCTCGGCTCCACTCTCGGACAACTGCATCTCCCGAAGGTAATCTCCTGTGCCACTCGTGGATGTGCCGTGAGCCGCGAAACCGAAAAACTCCGGACCGTCGCCGCGACGCTCGGCGCCCTCGGGCTGGGCTTCGCGGCCTCCGGAGCCGCGCTGGAGCTCTGGCTCGGCGGCTTCGATGTCGTGCGCAGCTCCGCCGGCGCGTGGCTCATGCTGAACGTGCACCGGGTGCTGCTGGCCGGCGACATGGGCGTGGGCTGCTGCGTCAGCATGAACCCCTCGACCTTCTCCAACCCGGCCTACCCGCTCGCGGTGGCGGGGCTCGCCGAGTCGCTGCGGGCGGACTGGATCCGGGTGGGGCACTGGCTCTCGGCGGGCTCGGTGGGGATCGCCGCGGTGTCCATGTTCGCGCTCTGGCGACCGCTGGTTGGAAAGATCGCCGGGACCGCGGCCGCGGCCGCGGTGCTCTTCCCGCCCTTCCTCGCCCTCGCCGCGCTGGCCCGCTACGACGCCCCCGCCCTCGCGCTGGTGCTGCTGTGCGGCTGGAGCGCCGCCGCCGCCGCCCGCGATGGCCGCGCGCGCTCGTGGGTGATCCCGGGGGTGCTGGCGGGCCTCGCCTACAACACCCGGGAGTTCATGGCGGCCCCCGCGCTGGGCGCGCTGTTCGCGGGGCTCATCGCCGCCGGGCTGATGGACCGGCGGCGGGTACGCAGCGACCGCCGGCGCCGGCTGCGGCTGCTCGGCGCCTGGCTCGCGGCGGGCCTCCCGGCGGCCGCGACGGCCTTCGGGCTCCCGACCGCGGTGGGGCTGCACCCGCTCGGGGGGCTGGACTCGGTGCTGGAGTACGCCGCCGTGTCCCCGAGCGAGCTCGCCGACGCCCACGCCTCGCTGGCCCAGGTGCTCTACCTGAGCGATCTCGGGCTCCCGCTGCTGCTGGGGCTGGGCGGGCTCGTCGCGGCGTCGCTGCGGCGGGAGCGTCGACCGGAGCTGTGGGTGCTCTGGGGCATGCTGCTGCCCTTCGGGCTCTTCCTGATCTCGGGCCGGCAGTCGGCCGTGTACTACCTGCTGCTGCACACGCTGCTGCTCGCCGGGTGCGCCGGCTGGCTCAAGCTGCTGCCCTGGTGGCCGGCCCGGGCGGCGCTGGGGCTCGCGGCGGCGGGCTGGCTGGGCGCGGCGGCGGCCCGGGACACGCCGACGCTGGTGGGCGGCGGCACCACGACCTTCTACGAGTCCGAGGCCTGGCCCGTCACGGCCGCCCAGGCGGCGGGGGCGATGCGCTGGGCCCACGAGGCCGCGGGAGACGACGCGGCGCTGATCGTGAGCTCGCGCTACCTCGAGAACGCGGACGCGCTCACGGAGCTCTACCACGGCCGCCCGTCCGCCTTCCTCTTCGACCCGGCCTCGCCGGATCTGCGCCGGGTGGTGAGCCTCTTCGCCGATCGCCGCATCGTGCTGCTGTACCTGGAGCAGCGCGGGCGAGACGCCGAAGACGGGCTCGGCGACCTGATCCCCGACGGGCTCACCCTTGCGGACACCTGGGACAGCGGCACGTCCCTGGAGGCGCGGCTCTACGAGGTGGATCCCGCCGCCTTCAAGCTGGAGCCCGTGCCCGACTGCTGGGACCGCACGCGGATGCCATCGCGAGGCGCCTGCCTCCAGGCCGCGTGGCTCGACGGGGGCGAGGCGAAGCTGCGCGCCCGGCTGGAGGCGCTGCCCACGAACCTCCCGCTGGCGCGCCTCTGGCAGCCCTGCTGGTGAGCCGGGCCGATCGGACACAACCCCCGAGACGCGATATCAAGCGACATGCTTGAGTCATTTGAGTACACCCGCCTCGGCGGCTGGCGCGTCATCGACGACCTCTACTCCGGCGAGGGGAGCCTGGAGAGTCACCTCATCGAGCTCGGCTTCGACAACATCCCAAAGCCGGACATCGGCGACGAAGACTGCGGGATGCGGGTCCAGGTCTTCTGCCGCCTGTCCGAGTCCGACCCCGTCAGCGACCGAGGCCACGCCTACCTCGTCAAGGTGCTGATCAACGAGCGCCTCAACGTGGTCGGCGCGCCGAACTTCCCCGACCTGCTGGCGCTGCTCGCCGAGCTCACCCCGCTCTGCACCGCGATCTCCCTGGACTACCACCGCCAGGCTGAAGACACCGGCTGGACCAAGTAGTACCGCTCCTCATCGGGCGCCGCCCTCACCCCCGGACGCTGGCCTCCACGAGGAAGGATGCGTCATTGATGGTGATATTGAGCTCCGTGGGCTGCGAGAAGGTGAACTCCTTGAGCACCCCCGAGCAGACCTCGACCACCTCCTCCACGACGGCGGTGTCGGGGAGCTCGAGCTGGAAGTCAGACTCCACGACTTCGCCGAAGAAGGTGCCGCCGCCGACAAACGCCGCCCCCTCCCCGAGCGCGTCGATGATGGCGTCCTCGATGTCGCCTCGATCCATGGGGGAGAGGCCGGGCTTGATGAACACATTGACGTTCATGATCGCTCCTACTGCTGCCTCAAATAGTAGGGGCTCCGCGCCTGTTCGATAGGTCCTGATCGCAGGCAACGGACAGTTCTTGTCCGCAAAAATCTTGTCCGCACAAAACCGCCCCGGTCAGCGCGCCGGCGCCCGGGTCAGCGCGGCCTGGCCGTACAGATCCGCCGTGGCCCAGCCCAGATCGATCTCCCCCAGGAACTCCAGCGCCATCTCATCGCCGTCGCTCTCACCGTCGATGTCGACGGGGATGTCGTAGGTGCTGCCGCCGCCGACGTCAACGGCGATGACCATCTCGGCGATGACCTCGCCGTCCTCATCCACCTCGCCGCCGACGTCGGACTTCAGCTTGTAGGTGCCGCCGAAGTCCAGCTCGCAGATCGTGAGGCCGGTGAGCCCTCCCTCCGCGTCGATCGTCATCGTCACATCGCAGGCGGCGATCTCGAAGTTGCCGAAGTCCGTGAGGGCCTCCATGACGACCACCCCCTCGAAGTCGCCGGCGTACTCCGAGACCGCGGGCTCGGTGCCGGTGTCGCCGGTGTCGCCGCCAGTGTCGACGCCGGTGTCCTCCGCGCCGGTGTCCTCCGCGCCGGTGTCCTCGACGCTCCCGGTGTCGTCCGCGCCGCCGCCCGTGTCGTCGGTGATGTCCCCCGTGCTGTCGGTGGCTCCCGAGTCATCAGTGGTTCCCAGCGTGCGGTCCTCGTCATCGACCTCGATGACGCCTCCCTTGGTGCAGCCGAGGGCGAAGCAGAAACACAGGGGCAGCAGAAGACGCATCTGGACTCCATGGAGAGGGCGCATGGTAGCGCGAACCGTCACCGGGTTGTTTAGAGAACGTTGTATAGATCCGGGCACTCGATGGGCTCGGTCACCACACAGGTCTCCCCGAGCGGCGCCCCGTCGAGCCTCGCCAGGAGCCACTCCCACTGCAGCGGGATGGGATCCAACGACCCGGCGATGTGCCCGATCCCCGAGCACTCCATGTACTCGACCTCGTAGCCCATGTCGCAGAGCGCGGGCACGTCATCGCGGATGGGCTCGACCCCCACGATGAGATCCCGCGAGGCGCCCGTCAGCAGCACCGGCGCGGGCGCCGCGGCGGCCCCGGTGGGCTCCAGCGCGATGCGCTCCGAGCGCAGGGAGGACTCCTCCAGGTAGCAGGTGAAGGGCGCGGCCTCGCCGCCGTCGAGCAGCGCCGCCGCCACGTCCTCCTGAAACAGCGCCGCCACCGAGGTGATGTCCTCGTCGCCGTAGGTGTAGCACTCGGCGGTGAGCCGCTCGGCCAGGGTGCTGGCGAAGCTGTGGGGCTCCTCATCCGTCAGGGCGTCGCTCAGGGGGGCGGGCTCGCCGTACCAGGGGTTGGCGGTGGCCAGCGCGGCGGCCACCGCCCAGGTGGTGTCACTCAGCGAGGCCACCGCGTCGGCGGCCACCGCCGGGGGGTTGCTCGGCGCGACCGCGGCCGCCACCCCCAGGATCGTGAACTCGGGGGCGTATCGGGGGGCGTACCGCTGGGCCCACAGCGCGGCGAAGCCGCCCTCGGAGGCGCCCATCAGGAGGGTCTGCGCGGGGTCGGGCTGCGCCGCCAGCTCCTGGTCGGCGGCGAAGGCGTGCAGCGCGCGGAGTCCGTCCAGCGAGGCGACGGCCGTGGGCTCGGCGACCATATACGGATGGAGCAGCTCCGAGGGCTCGCCCCAGCCGTTCATCCCGAGGTAGTCCGGCGTCACCACCGCCGCCCCCTGGGAGGAGAACAGGATGTTGAAGGCCCCGCCGGTGAGGCCGGTCGCCGTGGGCGCGCACTCACCGGTGAAGCCGGTGGTCGGGTGCAGGAAGACCAGCGCCGGCACCGACGCGGGCTCCGGGAGGTCCGGCACGCTCACGAGCGCCGTGGCCTCCACCTGCTCACCGCGATCCTGGGTCACGTAGCGGACCCGCCACACCTTCACGCCGTAGGGGACCGGGGTGTACTCCCCCAGCCCGTAGGCCTCCATCACCAGATCGATGCCCGAGGCCGGGTAGCTCAGACCGGCGTCCTCGTAGTCGAGCACCGCCCCCATGGCCTCCAGGGGCTGCCAGCTGTAGGCGGGCGCGCCGCAGCCCGCGACGGGGAGGTCGGGGATCGTCCCGGGCGAGGCGCTGTCCGTGTCCCCGCCCGCGTCGCCCGTGGCGCCCGAGTCGCCCGAGTCGATCAGTCCGGTGTCGTCGCCGCTGCCCGCGCCGCTGTCGCCGTCGCTGTCGCCGCCGGTCGTCTGCCCCGTGCCGGCCGTGTCCGCCCCCCCAGCGTCGCTGACAGCGGTGTCCTCGGGGGTCTCGACCTCGCCGTCCGTCGCGCCGCCAGCCCCCTCGGAGGGCTTGTCCCGGGCGCAGCCTAGGAGGAGGAGCGGGAGGATCAGCCACGAGGAGATCGGCGTGGAGAGCCGCGGGGAGAGCTGTGTGGAGCTTGTCATAGCGACCGGAGGCTACCATCCGAGCGCAGCAGCGCACTGGTAGCGGCGCTAGCAGGAGGGTAGAGTCTCGCTGTGTCCATGGAGCAGCAGACCCTGGCCGACGGGCGGTACCAGATCGAGCGAGCGCTCGGACTGGGCGGTATGTCCGTGGTATTGGCCGCGCTGGACACCCGCATCGGCGTGCGCCGGGCCATCAAGCTGCTGAGCCCCAAGTACGCCCGCATGCCTGAGATCCGGGCGCGCTTTCAGAACGAGGCCTTCGCCCAGGCCGGCCTGAAGCACTCCAACATCCTGATGGTCCACGACGTCATCGAGGAGCCCAACGGGGCCTTCTACATGGTGATGGAGCTGGCCGAGGGCGGCAGCCTCGCCCAGAAGGTGCGCAACACCGGGCCGTTGTCCCCGCGCGCGGTCGCGGAGGTGGGCATCGCGATCGGCGGCGCCCTCTCGGTGGCGCACGCGGCCGGGGTGATCCACCGGGACATCAAGCCCCACAACATCCTGCTCGACAGCCACAACGTGCTCAAGCTGGCGGACTTCGGCATCGCCCGGGTCATCGAGCGGGACGCCAACCTGACCCAGACCGGCATGGTGATCGGCACCCTGAACTACATGCCGCCGGAGCAGCTGGAGAGCACCCGCACGGTCGACGCCCGCGCCGACATCTACGCCCTCGGGGTGACGCTCTACTTCCTGCTGACCGGCCGCCAGCCCAGCAACCTCCACAACAAGGAGACCCACGCCGAGGCCTTCCGCGCCTTCCCGCTGCCCCTGGCCCGCGTGCTCCAGCGCACCACCCGCTACAAGCCGGAGGACCGCTACCCGAGCTGCGACGCCCTGGTGAAGGATCTGAAGGCGCTGGTGGACTTCCTGGACACCGACCCCATCGTTCCCTTCCAGCCGCCCACGGGCTCCCGCCCGATGCCCACGCTGGAGGAGCTGCTCCCCACCTACCTGGATCCCTTCGGCACCTCCGCCGGTGGGGTCACCAGCGCGGGCAGCACCCTCCCCCGCGCTGGCGAGACGGTGGCCCCGCTGACCGAGGACGAGGACTTCACGCCGCCGGAGTGGATGAAGTCCGACTACCAGAAGAAGAAGGCCGCCGCCACCGCCGCCGCCGCCGGACCGGTCACGGTCCACCCCGCGCCCATCAGCGACACCGAGACGCGCTCCATGGCGGCCATCGCGCCGGCCTCCGACACCTCGATGCGGCCGGCCTCTCAGGTCGAGCCCGACACCTCCCAGACGATCGCCCCCGAGCCCGCCGGCGGCCTGAGCCTCCGCACCATGACCGTGGGCTTCGCGGCCGTGTTGCTCGTCGGCATGCTCGTCTTCCGCGTGCTCAACCCGGGGGAGCCCGCCGCGGTCGAGGGGATCGGCGACGTCCCCGAGGGCGTGGCTGAGCTGGAGAACCAGCCGGGGGATGACGGCGAGGCCGCGACCGACGAGGCCGCGACCGGCGCGGACGAGAACGCAGCCGCGGCGACGGCTGAAGGTGCCGACGCGGACAACACGGACAACACGGACAACACGGACAACACGGACAACAACGCGGCCACAGGGAGCGCGGACAACACCGGCTCGACCGGGGCTGGCACCGCCAGCGCCGCAAACACAGGCGCAAACACAGGCGCCAACACCGCCAGCACCGGCGCCGCGACGGACAGCTCCGGCGGCCGCACGAGCGGCTCCGGCCCGCGCATCATCTCCGTGATCCCCTCCGGCAGCGGCGACGACGCGGGCGCCGGCGCGGCGAGCGACGCCGGCGCGACCCGGCGAGGCCCGCCCACTGGCTTCGTCCTCCTCCGCACCATCCCCAGCGGCGCCACCGTCACCGAGCGCGGCCAGTCCGTGCCCGTGGGGGTCAGCGGCGGATATGAACTCACGGTGGGCAGTCACGTGTTGGACATCCGGAGCGCATCCGGTGAGAACACACAGCTACCCGTCTTCGTCGCGGCGAACCAGACCGTCGAGATCTGCTACAGCTTCGACACCAACTCGGCCTGCGGCGTCACGCCGTAATCTGGGAGTCTGAATGAGCTGGCTCGCCCTGTTGGTGACGCCGACGGCCCTGGCCGGCGTCCCCGTGATTCATGATGGCGCCGGCCCGGAGGTGCTGGAGCAGGTCTCCTCGCGCACCGGCCTGCCGACCTCACAGCTCGACAGCGAGGATCTGGCGACCCTCCTCCAGAACCCGCCGCAGGCGCTGGGCGCCGCGCTGCGACACTGCGCGGGTGCCGCGAACCGCACCGCGGATGTGCGCGCGGATCTGGTGCGCGCCGAGGCCGCCTGGTCCGGTGGGGAGCGCGCGCGGGCCATGGATCACCTGGACCTCGCCATGACCCACATCGCCTGCCTGGAGGAGCTGGCCGAGCCGGCGGTGGTGGCGCGGGTGTTCTTGCTGCGCGGCTCGCTGATGGCCGCCTCAGGCTACCTCGATGAAGCGGTGGTGGAGCTGCGAAGCGGGCTGGCCTTCGCCCCGGAGCTGGTCTGGGATCCGGCCTTCCCCCCTGAGGGCGAGGGGGCGCTCATCGAGGCGCGGGTGGTCGAGAACCCCGTGACGCTCGACGTGGCTCCGGCGGGCACGGGCAGCGGGCCCTGGGTCAACGGCGCGTCGGTCAAGACGACCTCTCAGTCGGTGAGCCCCGGCCTGCACCTGACCCAGTCCCCGGCCTCGCCGGGCATCCGATCGGCCTGGCTCGTGGTCGAGGGAGACGCCACCCTGGTCATCCCGTCGAGCTACCGGCGCCCGGTGCTGGAGCGCATGGCGGACCCCGCGGACCGCGGCGAGGTGGAGCTGCTCCTCCTGGCGGCCTTCTCGAACCTCCCGGCGGTGTACGTGGCCAGCGAGGGCGGGATCTGGCTCGTCACGCTGGGGCCCGACGGCGCCAGCACCACCGAGCTGGTGCCGGCCTCACCGGAGGAGGAGGTCATCGAAGAGGAGAAGGGTCGGCGCGGCGGCAAGAAGCGAAAGCGCTGAGCGCCCCCGCCTGAGCCCCGCTGTGCTGCTCTAAAGCACTGAGAAGCCGAACGAGAAGCCGAAGGTCGACTGGATGAGCGGGATGGTCCCCTCCTCGTCCTCGTCGAAGTCGTTGATGTCCACGACGCCGTACTGGCCGATGCCCAGCTCCAGGTTGGAGTAGGTGCGCTTGTTGTCGTTGTGCAGGCCCAGGCGGGCGCTGAAGCCCGCGCGATCGAAGTCCGTGCCGAAGTCCGCGCCGACCAGCGAGATCTGGTGGTACCCCACCCCGCCGTAGATGCCGCGGGCCTTGTTGTTGGGGTAGAGGCGCACGGTGGCGTCGTAGTACTGCAGGTCCGGGTCGGTCTCGGGGTTGTCCTGGCCGCGGATGAGCAGGAGCGCGGTCCCGGCGACCGGCACGTAGCTGAAGGATCCGTGGATGGCGACGGCCGGCCCGTAGGGGATCGGCGCCACCAGCTCGGCCTCGCCGCCGACGAGGTAGGGGAAGCCGACGTGGGCGCCCACGCGCACGTGGTTGCGGGGGGCGTTGAAGCGGAACCGCTCCAGCAGCTCACGGGCCCGATCGCGGTCGCGCTCGACGCCCTGGCCGCGCTGGAACATCTCCCCCAGCTCCTTGCAGCTGTCGAAGTGGCCGTTGTCGCAGGCGCTGTCGAGGTGCCGGGCGGCGATCTCGTCGTCGAAGCTGGTGCGGCGATCGATGTGGACGCCCGCGAGGTCGGCGCAGCCCTGGCCGTAGTCACCCTCACAGGATCGCTCCAGGAGGATGTAGGCGTCCTCCGGCGGATCGCCCTTGCGGGGCAGCTCATCCTCGGCGAGCCAGTAGCAGCCCTCGGGATCGCCGTTGTCGCAGCCGCGGGTCAGGTAGTCGTCGGCGGGCTGCTCGGCCGGCCAGGGCTCCGGGTGCTTCTCGGCGACCAGCAGCCCGATCTCGGTGCAGGAGTGGGCCTCGCCGATGTCGCAGGCGCGGTTCCAGGCCTCGTAGGCCTCGGCCCAGGTCTTCTTGTTGCCGGCCTGAGCCGCGCCCAGCCCGGCGCAGCCCGGCGCGCTGGAGAGCTCGCAGGCGCTGGACCACATGATCACGCTGCCGGGGGCCTCCACCTTGCGGGCGTCGCCGATGCGGCGCTGCTCGGCGCCGCCGACGCAGGCGCTGGCGAGCCCCTCGTCGCAGGCGCTGGAGAAGGTCGTCAGCGCGAGGCCGTAGGCATCCGAGCGGGGCTCGTGGCGGACCAGCAGGTGGGCCGCGCCCAGGCAGGCGCGCTGCTCACCCTGCCGGCAGCTCGCCATCAGCTGCTCCTCGGCGGCCACCACCCGCGGGTTCTCGATGCCCCAGCGGTCGACGTAGTCACCGAGCAGGACGCAGCCCTGCTCATCGCCGAGCGTGCAGCCGCGCAGGAAGGCGTCGAAGTCGTCCAGGTTGGCGGTGGGCACCTCCTCCATCTGGAGCAGCATGCCCAGCTCCACGCAGGCGCTCGCGATCGGGAGCTTCTCGTCCTCGCACTCCCGCACGGTGCGGCTGGCGAACGCCTTGTGGCGGCGGTCGGTGGCCTCGTTGCAGGCGTCCGCGCGCCCAAGAACGCAGGCCTGATCCAGGCTCAGCAGCGCCCGGTCGGGCTGGCCCAGGCTGTCGTACGCGGTGGAGAGCATCACGCAGCCCTCGCCCACGTCCTCCAGGCGCCGGATGCGCTCACCGAGCGAGCCGGACGCGTCCATGGCGCAGGCGAACTCCAGGAGCCCCATGGCCAGCGGGCCGGGCGACTCGGGCTCCAGGGCCAGCCGCCCCTCGGCGACCTCGTGGCAGTCGGCCACGTCGCCCTCCAGGCAGCTCAGCGCCCGCGCGGACTCCTCGGGGAACTCCAGCGCCACCGCCTCGTAGCAGCCGCGGTGCACGCCGCCCATGCAGGCGACGCCGAGGTGCTCCAGGGCCTCCTCCTGACCGCCCGGGAGCGCGAGCAGATCCGCCTGGATCTGCCGGCCCGAGGCGAGGCAGGTCTCCGGGACCGCCGGGGAGCAGGTGGGCAGCTCGAGGGTTCCCCGGGGCCAGTCCACGGTGAGCACCTCCAGGCCATCGGCGGTCTGGAGGACGAGGTGATCACCCGAGACGCCCTGGAAGGTGCGCAGGCGGATGGTGTCCTTGAGCTTCGACTGCGCCCAGGCGGCGTCGCCGTTCTTCACCTCCCCCTCGCGCTCGATGACCCAGTCCGCGCCGGACAGCGCCCACCAGATGTCGGGGATGTCCAGCTCGCTGGTGGGGTCGGTGACGGCGGGGGTCTGGGCGCCGGTGGCGGCGTCCAGGGTCCAGTACCTGCCGCTGGCGTCCCGCATGAGCGGCGCGGCGGCGGCGTCCCGCTCCCACACGCGGGGGCCCCGGGAGAAGCCGTCCGGCCAGGGCAGGATGCCCATCTGCGAGACATAGATCAGCGGGTCGCGGGGGACGATCAGGATCGTCTCCTCAAGCTCGGGCGGCGCCTCGTCCTCGCCGGCCTCGCCGGCCTCGCCGGCCGTCGCTCCGTTGATCTCTCCTGGCTCCTCCGACTCCTCCGGCTCCTCGATGGGGATCTCGAAGTGGAGCTGCACCTCCCGGGCCGGCCCCACGGCGACCTGCCGTCGAGCGGTCTCCGCGTCAGTGAACTCCCGACCATCGATGGCCGTCAGCACCCAGCCGGGCTCGGCGCCCGCGCGGAGGTAATCCTCGGGGAGAGCCTCAGAGAGCACCCAGTGGCCGTCTACGTCATCGAAGGGCAGCGCGATGCCCGGCAGCTCGGCCGCGTTGGCCGCCGGGTTCAGAGCGAGAGCTAGGAGCGCGAACAAGACCGTACCTCCGCGGCGGGCGTCAACCAGCCCGCAAGATGCGGCAGCATACCCCAGACAGACAGGGAATCGCTGCGATGGCAGCGATGGGGGCGTCAGCGTTAAGAGCGCTCCATGGAACGCAGACTGGTCGGCTTCCTCGTTCTCCTCTTCGGCGCGGCCGCGGCGCTGACGTGGCCTGAGCTTCGCCGCTACCGCATGGACCCCGTCCGCTACGATCAGCTCGCCGGCACCGGCGTCCGGCTGGACGAGGTGACGCTCTACCCGGAGGTCCGGGAGGACTTCGCCTACGAGGGCAGCCCGCTCGCCCGCTACCTCACCTACGAGCGCCAGTTCGTGGACTTCGACGAAGCCGCGGTCCTGGCGATGGCTGACCAGATCGCCGAGGATGTGGGCTGGCGGATGATCGTCGCGGCGAAGGTGCCGGACATCCAGGAGGCCGAGCGGCTGCTCTGGGTGTGGGGCGAGGAGGGCACCAGCGGGCCGGCGGGCCCCGGCAGCCTGCCCAATGAGCGCGCCCGGGACATCATGCGCTGGATCGCCGAGGGCCTCATCCAGGCCAACGTCTACTACGGCGAGGAGGCGCTCTTCTCACGCTCGTTCGACACCAGCGTGGAGCGCCGCGGCGACGGGCACGTCGACTGCGATCAGATCGCCCACATCTTCCTGCACGTCGCCTGGCGGCTGGATCTGGACGTGCGCGAGGTGCTGAGCCCGTACCACATCTACCTGGCGTACGTGGGGCCCGCGGACGTCGCGGGCGCCGAGCTTGCCGTCGAGCCCACCGCCTTCCGGGGCCGACACGGTCGACACGGCTCCGCCGAGGGGCTCTTTGATGTCGGGCCGCGCTTCTTCATGATGTCGGACCAGCTCGAGCGATACGGTCACTACCGGGTCGCCCCCGATCTCCAGCGCGCCGCCGGCTACTTCACCCACGCCACCGACCGCGACATGGACGACAGCATCGCCTCCGAGGTCCTCCGGGGCATCACCACCCGGGACGCGCTGAACACACTCGACGCCCCCGGCGACGACGAGGTGCGGGCGCGCTGGGAGGCCATGGAGCGGGTGCTGGAGGGCGCCGAGGCGCGGCTGGAGGGCACGAGGAGCCCCAACCTCGTCAGCAACCTGCGCCTGGATCACTGGCGCGCCTTCCGCTGGGCCATGACCCTGGGCGACAGCGAGCGCGCCGCCCACCACGCCGCCAGGCTCGCCGCCATCCAGTCCGGGTACGCCGCGCTCATCATCGACAACGAGCGGCTGGACGAGGTCGCGGCGGCGCGGCTGCTGCAGGTCGAGGGGCGCGCCGAGGCCCGGGCCGCGCTGCTGAGCCTCTACCAGGAGCGCTACGGCGGCCCCCACGGCACGAGCCGCGGCTTCGCCGCCACCGACGCGCACGCCGAGGTGCTCTGGGGGCTCGCTCAGCTGGGCGACGGCGCCTCGGTCGCGGACCGCTTCAGCCGCTACCTGGGGCCGGTGATGGCCTACGAGGAGCGCGCACGCGCGGACGACCGGCGCTACGCCGCGGTCGCCGCCCAGTGCGTGCGGGAGGTCACCGGCGTCGACCCGGCGCTGGCGAAGAGCTGCCAGGAGATCGTGGACTGGCTCTAGAGAGCCGGCGAGCGCTACCGGCCGAAGCCGGCGGGCGTCCTGCGCCACGCGACGCAGCGGGCGTCGTCCTCGGTCAGGCGCTCCGGGCTCCCGGCGCCGAGGGTCATCACCCCCAGCAGGCTGCGGGTCAGGCGGGCGCGCTGGGCGAGCCGGTCCTCTTCGGGGAGCAGGCTCACGTACTGCTCGATGACGGCGACGGGGCTCTCAGCGTCCACGCAGGCGAGCACCAGCCGCCGACCGTCCTCGGCGAGCGTCAGCGCCGCCTCCGCCACATCGACGACATCGCTGACGGCGATCCAGTCCGGGTCGACCCGGAGGGCGTCGGCGAAGCCGCTGGTGAAGTCGGTGACGTCCACGCCGATCTCCTGCTGGGAGATGAGGCAGCAGGCGTCGTTGTGGAGGTAGCGCTGGCGCTCCTCCAGGAGGACGATGTGCCCGGCGTAGCCCTGGTTCTGTCGCTCGACCAGCGCCGCCATCAGATCGTGTCGGCGCTCGCCGCCCACGAGGTACAGCCCGCTGGCCCGGGGGGCGATCCCCCAGTCGTCGGGGATCTGGAGGGTAGCGAGGCTGGGGAGGATGTCGTGGACGCAGTGGATCGTCAGGGCGAGGTTGCCGCGCTCCTGGTACGGGGTCACCCGGAAGCAGCCGCGCTCCAGGTTGACGATGAACTCGCCGTCGTCGCTCTCGGTCGAGGTGATGGAGACCCGGGCGAGGGTCATCAGCACGTCCGCGACCTCCTGGATCTCGCCCGGCACCAGGCGATCCCCGGACAGGGGGACCAGCTTGCCGTCGACGCGGAGCATCGGGAAGCCGCGGGCCTTCAGGTGCACGCTCGACGCGCAGGCCTTCATGGCGGAGCGCAGGATCTCGCGGGTGAACTCCACGCTGTCCAGCTCGCCGCCGAGCACGGCCGGGCCAGCGCGCCCGGGCACGGTGACCAGCGACGCCACCAGGGGCGCGAGCTGGCGCGTGGGGCGCCCACCGAGGGGCACGACGACACGCGCCGACTCAAACGAAGGAGGAGTCGACAAGGTCACATGATCCGCGTCTTCTTGAATCTCGTTAGCGATCATCATCAGGAAACCTGGGGCAAGCCCACCACCCGCACAGCAAGCGCACACTTGAGCAATGCCATGAGTCAGGTCACTGCAGGGCCGCAACAGTAACCTTTCCTACTCTGAAATCACGACAGCCTCAAAAGCAAGTCCAGATACCAAAAAACACCTGTTTATCGCTGTTTTTCAATCACTTTAAGAGGTGTGACGCCAGGACAAAACAGGGCGCCTGGCACCTCGGCATGTGTGACAGAAAAAGATGTCACATCTGTTCATCCCCCCGTTTGTGCACTTCCCCACGGGAAAATCGGACTTTCCTGAGCGGTCACAAACACCTGTCTTGCAATTATGACTGGGTGGTCATACAATGTGACCGATCAGTCACAAGAGCACATACAATGACGACCTTCCAGATCCTTCGATCGCTCCTCTCCGCGCTCGGCGACAACGAGCGCATCGGTGATGTCGTCGTCCTCAAGAGCGCGCTCAGCAACCAGCGGGCCAGCCCGGCGCTCGAGGCCCGCCTGGCCGACGTGCGCGGCTACCACCCGCGCCTCGATCTGGACGCGCTGGCAGCGCTCCCCGCCGGCACCTTCGGCTACGAGTTCTCGCGCTTCATGCGAAGCAACGAGCTGAGCCCCATCACCGTGACGGGCAACCTGCCCGAGTCGATGGTCGCCGACAACGCCTTCATGGTGCGCTACGGCATCATCCACGACATGGTGCACGTGCTGACCGGCTTCGACACCACCTGGCCTGGAGAGGCCGGGGTGTGGGCCTTCATCAGCGCCCAGGGCTACAGCCGCACCTTCAGCGCCGCGGGCTACGCCGCCCTCCTGTTCGCGCCGCTCATCAGCCCCCTGCAGGTGGGGCGCGCGTGGCGGTGCTGGAAGCGGGGCCGCGAGCTGGGCCGCGCCGCGGAGCTGCTGCTGCCGCTGCGGCTGGAGGAGCTGCTGGAGAGGAGCCTGGAGGAGGTCCGCGAGGCGCTCGGGATCACCGGCGCCGGAGACGGCTATCTCCGCGCCGAAGAGCGCGCGCTCCTCGCCGGCTGATGGCAGCGGGCGGTATCCTCCGGTCCCAGGAAACCGGAGGCCACCGTTGCGCGCTGTTGGAGACTTCTTTGGAGTGTGGGCGCTGGACGCCGACGCCTGCGACTACGGCGATCAGCCCCCGCCGCTGAGCGGGATCTACAGCCTCGTCGAGAACGGCGAGGGCCTCTACGCCCACGCGCGCTGGGTGGACGCGGAGGGCGAGCGCCAGGAGGCGGCGTTCGTGATGATCCCCGATGGTCAGCCGCGCCCCATGCAGGGCGGCCTCACCCTCACCGCGGGGCTGCGCGACGGCGTCCTGGAGAGCGAGGTCAGCCGCGACGGCGAGGTGCTCCACGTCGCCCGGCGCACCCTGAGCGACGACGGCCAGCGGCTGTCGGTCGCGCAGACGCTGGACGGCGGCGCCGCGAACACGCTCGCCAGCTACCGCCGGGTGGGCGTCAAGCAGGTGCTCGTCTACCGCCGGGATCTGAAGATGCGGAAGGGCAAGATCGCCGCCCAGTGCGCCCACGCCTCCATGGCGGTGTTCTTCCAGCGAAATCGGGGCGGCGCCGCGCAGCTCCACGTCCCGCTGGACGGCCCCATGTCCGCCTGGGTCAGCGGGCGCTTCACCAAGGTGGTGCTCTGCGTGGAGAGCGAGGAGGCGCTCCTCCAGGTTCACCAGGAGGCGCTGGCGCGGGGGCTGCCGACGGCGCTGATCACGGACTCCGGCAGGACGGAGTTCGGCGGCGTGCCGACGCGCACGGCCGTGGCCATCGGCCCCGCCGCGACGACGGAGATCGACGTCATCACCGGGCGCGAGGGGCTCGTCCCCACCCGGCTGCCCTGAGCGGCTCACGGCGGCCCCGCTGTCAGGCCGCGAGCAGCTCGTCGAGGGTGACCTGCAGGGTCTCCCGCAGCACCGGCTTGGTGAGGTAGCGATCCATGCCCGCGTCGAGCGCCGAGCGCCGGTCGGTGTCCATGGCGTGCGCCGTCACCGCGATGATGGGCACCCGCCCGCGGGCGTCGGTGGACTCCAGCGCCCGGATGTGTCGGGTCGCCGTGTGCCCGTCCATCACCGGCATCTGGCAGTCCATCAGCACCGCCGCGTAGCTGCCCTCCCGGTAGCGCTCCACGCCCTCGGCGCCGTCCGAGGCGACCTCCGATCGGTAGCCCATGGCGTCCAGCAGGCGCCGGAGGATGAGCTGGTTCACGGGGTGGTCTTCCACAATCAGGATGCACGGCCGGACCGCGTCGGCGGCGAGCGGAGCGGGCGCGGCGGCCGCGGCGCGGGTCGCGGGCGTCGGCGCCGAGGGCATCGGCAGGGAGAGCCAGATGCGGGTGCCGTTGCCCTCCTCGGAGTCTCCGCCGACGTGGCCGCCCATGCTCTCCACCGCGTGACGCACCAGCGCGAGGCCCAGCCCCAGGCCGCCGTGGGCGCGGGTGAGGGAGTCGTCGCCCTGGGAGAGCGGCGCGAAGGCCTGGGCGAAGCGCGCCGCCGACATGCCCTGGCCGGTGTCCTCGACCGAGATCGTCCAGCAGTCCTCGAACCCCTCCGGGGCCTCGGCCCGCAGCGTCACCTCGCCGTGCTGGGTGAAGCGCGCGGCGTTGTCCAGGAGCGCATCCAGCGCGCGGGCCAGCCAGGCCCTGTCGGCGCAGACGGTCCACTCCCCGTCGGGCATCAGCAGCCGCGCCCTGTTGCCGCCGTCGCGCAGCCACGGCCCGGCGGTGCTCAGGCGAGCCTCCAGCAGCTCCCGCAGGTCGAAGGCCTCGGCGGTCAGCTCCACATCACCGGCGTAGATGCGGTTGAAGTCCAGGATGGACTCGATCAGCGCCATCAGGTGCGCCGCGGAGGCCCGGTTGGCGGACACGAGCTCGGCCTGCTCGGCGGTCAGCACCATCTTCTCCAGCAGCTGAGCGCTGCCGAGGATGCCGTTCATGGGCGTGCGCAGCTCGTGGCTGATGGTCGCGAGGAAGCGGGTCTTCGCGGTGGACGCCTGCTCCTCGCGCACGCGGGCCGCCTCCAGCTCCAGGTTCCGCTGCTCCAGCGTCAGGGCCTGCCGCTCCAGCTCCCAGGTCAGGGAGTCCGGGGCGAACAGCGCCCGGAAGAGGCGCAGTATCCGGGCCCAGATGGACTTCGACGGCGGCACGTGGACGTGGAAGGTCAGCTCGCGGCCGCGCACCTCGGAGGTGACCATGGCCCGGGGCATGCCCAGCATCGTGGGCAGCGCCACCATGGTGGCGCCCACCAGCACCGCCAGCTGCGGCATCACCTCGTAGCGATCGTCGTAGGACAGGTGCATGCGGAGGCGGTTCTCGTCGACGTCCTCGTAGCGCCAGTGGACCATGGAGAACAGCTGCGAAGAGACCCACCGCGCGGTGGCCTTGTAGAGCGACTTCGGGCCGGCGAGCACCTGGGTGATCGCCGTGAGCGACCGGTAGCCCGAGGTTCTCATCATCATCCGGGTCGCCCGCTCCCGGAGCGCGTCGTCGCCCCCGGCGAAGGATGAGGACCGCTGCCCGATGAGCACCAGCTCATCCCAGGTGATCCAGTTCCCCTCATCTCTCAGGTAGTCCAGGTTGAGGCCGGTCCCCTCCACCAACGCCTCATGTGGCGTCCCGACTTCGTCCATGACATCGAATAATACCGTCAATAAGCGGCAGGAAGCGTCAGCCATCAGGGCTCCTCTTCAGCCCTTATCGGTACACATCTCAGGGACTTCAATCGACTCCGCGAGAGATGATCGGGTGCTCGGCGGCCGTCTGCCACGGCACCTCGGGCCACCAGCGCTCGACGCGGCCGGGCGCCGCGGGCTGCACGCTCTCCCCCGGACGGGGCATGACCAAGGTCGTTCCTGCCTCCTGGGCCGCGACCAGCACGCGCTCCGCCGGCTCCGTCCAGCCGTGCATGGCCAGGTTCCACATGCCCCAGTGGATCGGCATGAAGACTTCTCCCCGCAGCATCTCGTTCGCCCGAATCGCCTGCTCGGGGCCGATGTGCCAGTCGGGCCAGGCCCGGTGATAGGCGCCCACCTCGATCATGGTCAGGTCGAAGGGCCCCAGCGCCTCGCCGATGTCGGTCATGCCCGGGAAGAGCCCGGTGTCACCGGAGAAGAAGACCCGGTGTCCGTCGCCCACGAGGGCGAAGCCCGCCCAGAGGGTGCTGTTCTGATCGAGCAGGTGCCGCCCGGAGGCGTGCCGCGCCGGGGTGGCCACGACCTTCACGGTCCCGCCCGCGCCCGCCACCGAGACCTCGTCCCACCAGTCCACGTCGACGATGCGCTCCTCCGGCACCCCCCAGTAGGCGAGGTGCGCGCCGACGCCGAGGGGGGCGATGAAGACCGCGTCCCAGTCCTTGATGGCCTCGATGGTGGGCTGGTTCAGATGATCGTAGTGGTCGTGAGAGATGAGCACGGCGTCGATCTCAGGCAGGTCTTCGAGGGCGACGGGCGGGTCGTACCAGCGCTTGGGCCCCGCCCACTCGAACGGCGAGGCGCGCTCTCCCCAGATGGGGTCGGTCAGGATCCGGACACCGTCGATCTCGATCAGGGTGGTGGAGTGCCCGAGCCAGGTGACGCGCAGGCCGCTGGGCGGCGGGCTGGCATAGAGGCTGCCGTCGCCGGTCACCACCGGCAGCGGCTCGGCGGGCTCACCGAAGGGGCTCATCTCGGCCGCCGCCGTGATGGAACCCCAGAGGTCATTCCACAGCGGCTGCGGGTTCTCGAAGCCCCCGTCGGCCCGCTGCGGAGACGCCTCCATGCTGGCCAGCCGCGCCCCGGTCGCCGACGCGCCGAAGGCGACCCAGCCGTCGGCCACCAGCAGCCCGCCGCCGATCACCGCGGCCGCGATGAGCACGCTCAACACCAGACGAATCCTTCGCCACCAACCACCGCGCATCCACGCTCCTCGAACACTCCGCGCGGTGGGTCCGCGCGGCGCCCCCCAAAGCTACCCCGGCGCGCCGCTCAGCGACGCCGAACATCCGGCGCCGCCTCCATCTCCCCCATCTCCAGCCCCCAGTCCGCCTCCACGGCCCGGCGCCGCGAAACGCGGCGACCACCATCCCCCGTGTCGCTCCGAGCTCGCTCAGGGTCTCCACGACCTTCGTGGCGCTGGCGAGCACGTTGGTGCCGATGTCCAGGGGCGGCCCTCGATGACGCGGCGGAGCTGGGCGCGGTAGTGCTCGACGGTAGGCATCCCCGGACTCTACCTAAGCGTCGCGCAGGATGCGCTCCGCCAGCGCCGGCGACAGGCGCTGGACCGCGAAGAGGAGCTTGACCTTGCCCACGCGGACCTCGTCCCGGTCGGCACGCAGCCCGGCCACGATCGCGCCGGCCACCTGCTCCGGCGTGAGCTTGTTCGCGCCCCGACCGGCGGTCATCTCCGTGTCCACGACGGGCGGCAGCACCTCCATCACGCGCACGCCCGTGCCGTCGAGCTGCCAGCGCAGCGCCTTGGTGAAGGAGCGCAGCCCCGCCTTGGTGGCGCAGTAGACCGGGGCGCTGCGCTTGGGCGTGAGCGCGAGGCCGCTGGTGATGTTGACCACCGCGGCCTGGGGGCGGGCCATCAGGTGCGGCAGGAGCGCGTCGGTGAGCAGCACCGGCGCGGTCAGGTTCAGGGCGATCTCCCTGGCCACGGCTCGCTCCTGTGCCGGCGCGGTGAAGTCCATCAGCTGCTGAGAGGCGGCGTTGTTGATGAGACCGTCCAGCCCCACGGCGGTGACCTCCCGAGCCAGCGCGGCCCGATCCCCGGCGTCAGTGAGATCCGCCCGGACGGCGCGCGCGCCCTCACCGAGGGCCTCACAGGCCGCATCCAGCGCCGCCTGGCGGCGACCGCAGATGGTGACGCGGGCGCCGGCGTCCAGCAGGGCGCGGGTCAGGGCCAGGCCGATGCCGGCGCTGCCGCCGGTGACGAGGAGGTGCTTGTCGCGGAGGTTCATGAGGTTCCCGTGGGTTCAGATGGAGACCCGATGTCAGCGGGCGGCGGCCCGGAAGGCGGACGGAGGGACGGCGGCGTCCCGGCGGAAGGTCCGCGAGAAGTGGGCGCTGTCGTAGAAGCCGCAGCAGAAGGCCACGGCGGTGAGGTCCAGCTCGCTCTCCAGCAGGAGGCGGCGGGCGGCGTCGAGGCGGGCGGCGCGCAGCTCGGCGCTCAGAGTGCTGCCCTCGGCCCGGAGCCGGCGCTGGAGGGTGCGGCCGGACATGCCCAGCCGCCTGCCGACGTCCACCAGCGACCAGACGCGGCTCAGATCGCCGCGCGCCAGGATACGCACCCGCGCCGAGGTTCCGACGGCCTCCCCCGAGCTCCCCTCCCCGACGTCGGCGGGGACGAGCCAGCCCGGCGCCCTCCCCTGCCCCGGCCCGCGCCAGCGCCAGGTCCAGACGCCGCTGTCACCGCGGGTAGCGGCGGGGTCCGCGACGACACCGGCGGCGTCGATCAGCAGGCGGGGAGCCTCCCCGAGCCAGACTTCCAGGCCCTCGGCGCCGTAGTCGAGGAGGATGTTGTGGAGGAGGCCGACGACAAAGAGGTCGTCCAGCCAGCCGGCGGGCGGGCCGTCGGGGACGCCGTGGCGGAGGCGCATCCAGCCTCCAGGCCCCGCGGCGCCTGGGTCGCCTGAGCTGCCGTCATCCAGTAGATCCGTCCGGTGGATGCTGTGGAAGCAGCCCTCCAGGCGGCGCCAGCGGCGCATCAGCGCGACGGGGTCGGGCGCGGCGGCGAGCACATCGGTCAGCGGGTGTCCTGTCAGCGCCCGGGTTCGCAGGCCGAGGGTGACGACTGCGCTGGGGCCGAGGCGCGATGCCACGCCGGCGAGCATCGCGGCTTTGTCACGGGCGACGGGCGGCGCGCCCTCCAGCCGTGTGATCTCGTCAATCAGCAGGCCCGTGAGCGAGGGGTTGATGACGCGAGCCTGCAAGCTGACCTCCGGTGACCTCATCAACTTGCTGCGCTCAGCCACGCCCTGCTTGTACGATCGCGCCATACCCGCACAGACGCGCCATCCCCCCTCCTCCACCGCGGCTCCGAGCGGCTTACACGCGCCGAATGGCGCGCCAACTGCGAAGAGGCCCCGTTGAGGAACGTGACGTCCCAGCGTCTCAGGCGAGAGGGTGTTGCGACGTCAGATGCCTCGCCGCAAGGCGACATCAGGAGGCAAGACCTTGCGAACACGTGGACGGTTTTCG
>Ga0316204_10004823_pt1 | contig 23534 bp, 19 predicted proteins | sample 6monrhotite_MG_2_FD_205661 | JGI IMG/M metagenome (GOLD analysis project Ga0316204, IMG submission 205661) | Microbial mat bacterial communities from mineral coupon in-situ incubated in ocean water Damariscotta River, Maine, United States -... | ecosystem: Environmental > Aquatic > Marine >... | reverse complement strand
CCATGACGGCGTCAAAGTGACTGTCGTTCAGCCCTTTTTCGACCAGATGTGCATGTCCCAAACGCATATCCTTACCGGTGTAGCTCGATGGCCCTCCCAAAGCCATGGTAAGAAATGCTTTTTGCTTAGCAGACTGACGATCCATATCAATGCCTTCGAAGAATTGATTAATACGGTCATCGGCCAGGACTTTGCGGTAGAAAACATCGACCGCGGCATTGACAGCGGCATCACCACCAATCTGCTCAAACAATGATTTCTCGCCACCAGACATCGAGGCTTTTTCTTCTTCGGTATAACCCGCCAATACATCAGCGCGCGTACTTTCGGCAATGGCGGCAGCTTGTGAAATTAACTCACCAGGTACACCCAGCTCAGTCAAGGTGGCCCCCAGGTTTTCCATGACGGCGTCAAAGTGACTGTCGTTCAGCCCTTTTTCGACCAGATGTGCATGTCCCAAACGCATATCCTTACCGGTGTAGCTCGATGGCCCTCCCAAAGCCATGGTAAGAAATGCTTTTTGCTTGGCAGACTGACGATCCATATCAATGCCTTCGAAGAATTGATTAATACGGTCATCGGCCAAGACTTTGCGGTAGAAAACATCGACCGCGGCATCGACGGCAGCGTCACCACCGATTTTCTCGTAGAGAGACTTCTCCTCCTCGCTAGCACCTCCGCCAAACAAGCTCTTTAAAAATCCAAACATACTTCGCCTCCTCCAGGTTTGATTTACGATCAGATTCTGTTGCATCCTACTTATATTAAAATATATTGTAAATACATTATTTATATGGCTCGCTTAGTCGACTAAAAACAGCTGACAAGCCGATTAGATGGGACCCGTCCGGAGGAATATCAGTGGTCTTGAAGTTAGCGTAACGAATTGTTTCTTAATACGATTATTCCGTGGCCCTGTGCCAAAGACTGCTACCACCACTTTTTTCAATGAGCTTGATATATTCCTCATGCGAGGCGATTTCAGACGCACTTGCCCGCAAGATTTTCAACGGAGGGCGATTTTTATCTAGCCGCTGTGGTGCAGCCGTGTCTTCAACCCTGTCGCTTTTTTCAACATCCAGTGAAAGCGCTGTTTGCCCTCCCGTCATAGCCAAATAAACTTCGGCTAAGATCTCAGAGTCAAGTAAAGCCCCGTGTAGGGTACGATGGGCATTGTTGATATCGTAGCGCTTGCATAAAGCATCTAGCGTTGCTCGCTGACCCGGATGTTTTTTTCGAGCCATCGCCAGGGTATCAAGCACAGTACAAAAGTCAGCCACCTGCCCCCACTGACTTCCTAGCAAGTTAAGTTCGTTATTGATAAAGCCAACGTCAAACGCCGCATTATGGATAACCAGCTGAGCACCTTTGATGAAATCAAGAAACTCTTGTGCTATTTCCCGAAATTTTGGCTTGTCCACCAAAAACTCATTGGTGATCCCATGAATTTCAATGGCTTCGTCTTCAACGATACGATCTGGATGAATATATTGATGATAATGATTACCCGTTAAGCGTCGCTCCACTAACTCAACACAACCTATTTCGATAATCCGATGACCATCACGCGTTTCAAGGCCGGTCGTTTCTGTATCTAATATTATTTGACGCATAATTTATCCAAAACTTGTAATCGATTTATCTAGCGCTTGGCTAAGAGCTCTTCAACACCCAGATTAGCTAGGTCATCTGCTCGCTCATTCTCCGGGTGACCAGTGTGCCCCCTAACCCAGGTCCATTGAATATCATGAGCTTGGATAGCAGTATCCAAGCGCCGCCATAAATCTTCATTTTTAACGGGCTTTTTGGCTGAATTTTTCCAACCCCTCTTTTTCCAGCCGTCCATCCATTCAGTAATACCTTGGATTACGTACTTGGAGTCGGTGGTTAAATTCACTTTGCAGGGACGTGACAAGGCTTCCAGCGCCATAATTGCCCCTGTAAGCTCCATTCTATTATTTGTGGTATTTTCCTCACCACCATGGAGGGTTTTGTCTTTGCCTTTAAATCGCAATAAGACACCCCAACCTCCAGGCCCTGGGTTGCCTTTACAGGCACCATCCGTGAAAATTTCTACAATTTCAGACATTATTTCGACTACTCCGACTTCTAGCTGAAGGACTTGCTAGCCCGCCTACAATTTTTCCATGAGAACGCCAACGTGGCTTAATGGGGGTTATTGTCGTTACCCGCTTTTTGACAACAAGTAGGTACGCACCTGATAACGCTGGCCAAAATTTTGCGCCAAGAGGCTCCATCAACGTCGCTTTATTTAGAATACTTTGATATCGGAACGGTGGGCGATAAAAATAGCGTTGCACTGAAACCACATCAAACCCCAGTAACGCGACCCAGTCCTTAACTCGCGCTAGTGTTAAAAAATCGCCACACCAGGGAGAGTCCAAACGACCTTGATTAAGCAGTCGTCTTACCCCCCATAGACTCCAGGGGTTAAACCCCAATACCACAATATGGCCCTCCGGTATGAGAATACGGTCAGCCTCTCGTAAAATCTGATGGGGGTCTCGCTCGAACTCCAGCGTATGCGGTAGTAACACAACATCCGTACTATCCGAGGCTAAGGGTACGGCGTCTGGATAGGAAAATATCGTTGGGCTTAAATGTTTAGCCTGTGAATCGGGGTCAAGCAGCACCTTGTGAGGAATCCGGCTACCGCTGAGCATATCACTGCCTAGTAAGCAGCCTATCTGAGCAATGTGATATCCAAATAAGCCACTGAGCACTTCATCAACTTTCTCTCGTTCGAGATCTAACAATGCACGCCCCAGCGGACGATTATACCAAGCGCGAAGATTGGATCGTATCTCATTGATTTCAAAGCGATTCAAGCCCGATATCATATAACAATATCCTCGCTAGGCTTGACCAATAAGGTAAATACGATCAGCATATGAAAATGATAAAAGTCCATGCAATAAAATCACTTATTGATAACTACATTTGGGTCATTCAACCGAATAATCAACACGCCATTGTTATTGATCCCGGCGATGCTGGGCCTGTAATTAAGTTTTTGGCTGAAAAGCAGTTAGAGCCAATTGCCATCTTAGTGACCCACAAACACTGGGATCATGTCGATGGTATCGAAGCTCTCCTGCAGCATAAAGCAGTGCCTGTTTACGGCCCAGCCAATGACCCTGTTCCTTTTTTGGATTTCCCACTTAAATCTGGAGACACTGTGGTATTCGATCAGGTCAGCCTTGATGTCTTGGATGTGCCTGGCCATACCGCTGGCCACATTGCCTATTATGGCCATCACTCCTTGTTTTGTGGCGATACGCTCTTTGGTGCTGGCTGTGGTCGCTTATTGGGTGGGGCCGCAAAACAACTTCACAATTCAATTAATATTTTCAATAAGTTAGATGATAATATTAAAGTGTACTGTTCGCATGAATATACACTAAACAACCTAGCCTTTGCACTTAAAGTGGAACCCGATAATACCAATATTCAGATAAGAATGGATCAGACGCAACAACTCCGAAGCCAAAACCTGCCTAGCCTGCCATCAACGATTGGATTAGAGCGCAGCACCAATCCGTTTCTCCGTTGCGCTCAAACGACGGTTATTGCTAGCGCTGAAAATGCCGCCAAACGGCCTTTGAAGACAACACTTGATGTCTTTACAGCACTTCGGGCATGGAAGGATATTGTCTCTTAAATAATACCTGCCGCCCAGGTATACTAATCGCCTCGTAAGCTATAAATCATTAGTTACTATGTCTAAAAAAAATTCGTTATTAGCCCCCCGCTACGTTGCATTGTTAGCGCTGATTTTCCTTACCTCAGGATGTGCGCTCATCAACCCCACAGGTGAGGCGCAACCCGTCGCATCGACGATAGAATCACAACAAAGTACAACATTAACCGAAGAGGCTGCGCCAGTTCAATCAGCAACGGAATCTTACGACTCCATCACCCAAGCGCGTGAAGTCGCCATATCATTTACCGAAGGCACGACAGCAACCGCAGAAGACGATAGCTTTTCGGCTCATGACGAACTCAGTATTATTCAGGCAAATATCCAGCAGGCACTTAATGCCGCGGCCGCAGAGCAAACTCACGGTACTAGTGAATTATCTGATTTTCTGACGTTAGACACCCACATTATTTCCGACGATCTTCGACTCCCCGATATTTCCTCTAGTTTGTCTGGAGAGATCGCGCCTCCGGCTAATATTTGGGACCGCATTCGCAGAGGTTATGCCTTGGAAGATCAAGGCGAAAATCACAAAAGTGTTTCTAGTAATGCAGAATGGTATGCAAAACACCAAAAATACCTAGACCGCACCTTTAATCGGGCCCAGCCCTACCTACACTTTATTGTTGAAGAAGCGCAGAAACGTGGCATGCCGCTGGAAATTGTACTTTTACCTGTGGTCGAAAGCGCATTTCAACCCTTTGCCTACTCTCACGGGCGAGCATCAGGTATTTGGCAATTTATTCCTGGCACGGCTCGTCACTACGGCCTCAACATCGACTGGTGGTATGACGGCCGCCGCGATATCACTGCCTCAACGCTAGCTGCTTTAACCTATTTAGAACGACTTCATAAGATGTTTGATGGTGACTGGCTGCTAGCTCTGGCTGCGTATAATTCAGGCGAAGGCACTGTCGGTCGTGCTGTACGCAAAAATAAAAAACTGGGTAAAGGCATCACCTTTTGGGATTTAAAATTGCCCAAAGAAACTCGCGGCTATGTTCCCAAGCTACTGGCGATCAGCAATATCGTGGCAGACCCTGAGAAGTACGGAGTGACCTTGGTGGATATCCCTAACGAGCCCTATCTGGCTCAGGTAGACACTGGCTCTCAGTTGGACCTGGCGCTCGCGGCGGATATGGCCGATCTAAGTCTTGAAGAGCTGTATGTTTTAAATCCTGCCTTTAATCGCTGGGCCACATCACCAGACGGTCCTCATCACCTGCAACTTCCCATCGGCAAGGTAGAGACTTTTCAGCAAAAACTAGCCAAACTTTCGAACAAAGATCGAGTTAAATGGGTTCGCCATAAAATCGGCTCGGGTGAAACCTTGGGCCACATCGCCAAAAAATACGATACGACCGTTGGTGCGCTGCAAAGAATCAATAACATCCGCAATCATGTGATTCGCGCCGGCAAACATATACTTATCCCCGTTGCTAGTCGAACGGCCAGTACCTACGCTTTAAGTGAAGAGCAGCGTCTTCAAACCAAACAAAATGTTAAACGCAAAGGTACCAAAATTATGCATGCAGTGCGTTCTGGCGATACCTTTTGGGATCTTTCACAGCATTACAAAGTCTCTGTCGCCTCGCTAGCCAAGTGGAATAACATGGCACCTAGAGACACATTAAGACCTAATCAAACCTTAGTGGTTTGGACACAAAATAAAGCCGTAGCCAATAAATACGCATCAGCCCCCACCACCGGCCCTGGAATAAAAGCAGCACAGCAAAAGATTCAATATAAGGTACGCCAAGGTGATTCTCTAGCGCGCATCTCACAACGATTTAATGTACCGGTAAATAGCCTGCTTAATTGGAACCCGAAAGCCCGTGGCAAATATATCCAGCCAGGACAAATGCTGGTTGTTTACGTCGATATAACGAATTTATCCGAAAACATTTAGCGATTGGCTGATGGCTCAATCTAGTCGTTATTTAGCGCCCCTAGCATTTTTTTCAGTCGCCGTCGCACCAAGGAATTCGATGGCGCTTGAAGCGTTGATGTAGCAAGCATGCGATATACCCAGGAACGATCCACTTTGCAGACAGTATTAGGGTCCAACCACCTTGCTTGCTGCTTAAGTCTGAGCAAGCTTTCTATACCAATTAACATGGGCCATAAGGCAGCAAGCCGTAATCGTATACAGTGCCGTGGAATACCGAGCACATAGTCGATGGCCGCCATATAATGAGCTGCAGCGATAGAGATATAATGGTGTAGGCATTGCTCGACCGACTCGCCCTGCGTGGCATTTTTCAACATCGCAACACTCAAGTCGAATTTACTCAATGACTCTATTGGCAAGTAGCAGCGTCCAATGCGTAAATCTTGGGCCAGGTCGCGCAAAATATTAGTGAGCTGTAATGCCTTCCCTAGTCGAATCCCTAGCTTAGCGTAAGATTGTTTGTCCCAGTGCTTCAAGGCAGGAACATGACTGACGCTCATCTGCGTCCAAAATTCACCAACACAACCCGCCACCAAGTAAGTGTAACGATCAAGCTCCTCCGATGTCGTCAACGCGCTAACATCACCACTTTCCTCCAGGGGGAATGTATCCAAATCAAACACCATGCCCGAGGTGAGCGTGCGGACGACCGTGATGATTTTTTCTTTATCATCCCCAGACTGGCGATGGAGTAACGTAAATAACTCAGGAAGCCGCTGAAGCAGCGTTTGTTCATGAGCATTATCTAATCTGCCTTGTACACAGGCTTGAATCGTTGATAGCACATGAACATCGGCCACTGGGACGACTAATTGATCACGAAATAAATGTAAAACCTTCGATCGCTTTTCGTGAGGAATAGCTGTCGTATCAGATAGGGTATCCGCCGCTCGCGCCAACAAATAGGCCAAACCAATAGGCTGACGCATCGCTGTAGGCAGCACTCTCAGGGTCAAATAAAAACTACGAGAAACACCTTTCAGAGTATGGGTAAACAGTTCGTTAGTCGTCGCCACATCCAACCCTAAAAAATATCCAAGGCATCAGTCAAATGCTCGACGGCAATAATTTCTATATCCAACGTTTGTCCCTTGGGCACATTCGCCTTAGGTACAATGGCTTTTTTGAAACCATGTTTCGCCGCTTCTCGCAATCGATCTTGCCCACCTTGCACAGGCCTAACCTCTCCTGCCAGACCAATTTCGCCAAAAATAATCCAATCCGCCGGAATAGGTCGATTTCTAAGGCTTGATAAGGCTGCCATGATTAAGGGTAAATCTGCCGCAGTTTCTGTGACTCGCACACCGCCCACAACATTAATAAAGACATCCTGGTCATGTGTTGCAATACCACCGTGACGCTGTAATACAGCCAACAACATGGCAAGTCGATTTTGATCCAAGCCCACGGTGACTCGTCTCGGATTGCCCATGTGACTATCAGCCAACAAAGCTTGCACCTCAACCAGCATTGGCCGACTACCTTCACGTGTCACCATGATGACACTGCCAGAGGCACCCTCTTTGTGGCTGGATAAGAAAATAGCCGATGGATTACTTACCTCCCGCAAACCTTTTTCTGTCATCGCAAAAATACCCAGTTCATTGACTGCACCAAAACGGTTTTTTATCGCTCTAACCACACGAAATTGACTGCTAGTATCGCCTTCAAAATACAAAACCGTATCAACCATGTGCTCTAATACGCGCGGCCCGGCTAAAGTACCTTCTTTGGTCACATGACCCACCAAAAACATCACCGTACCCGAACGCTTGGCATAGCGAACAAGGTGAGCAGCTGTTTCCCGTACCTGTGCAACAGAACCTGGGGCAGATTGAAGTTGATCGGTATAAACCGTTTGAATAGAGTCCGCCACAATGACTTGGGGTTTTTCTTTTTGCGCATGGGCAAGAATCGTTTCGACATTCGTTTCCGCCAGCAATCTTACTCGACCGGCAGATAAATTCAGCCGGTGTGCTCTCATACTCACCTGCTGTAAGGATTCTTCACCCGTTACATATAAAACTGACATGCGGTCACTTAGCATCGCCAAAGTCTGAAGTAATAAGGTTGATTTACCAACGCCAGGATCACCACCAATTAATATCACTGAGCCAGGTACCAAACCGCCGCCCAATACACGATCTAGCTCGGATTGGCCTGTGGGCGTGCGTGAAACATCATCAGGCGTAACTTCTGCCAAACTTTGAACTTTGGCCTCGGAGCTTCCGGCATAACCTGAAAATCGAGGATTAGACTTTGCGGCGGCAGGCATGGCTACGGTTTCAATCATGGAGTTCCATGCCTGGCAATCTGGGCACTGGCCTGCCCATTTTGATTGCTGACTTCCGCATTCTGTGCAACTGTGTACAGTTTTTGATTTGGCCATTGAATTCTTTGGAGTAGTGGAAATAAAACTTAGATAATTAATTCAGAAAGCGCGGTATTTTATCACGAATAAATACGCCGTATTCAATCGAAAAATACAATAGTAGAGAAGGAAATACTGGAGTAAGCCAGCTAGCCCAGAGGTGTACTAAGGCTAGCAAAGAAGGTTCAATCAGGGGAAAGCTATAGGATCTATTTATCAATAGCAATATTGCTGAAACTTAAACGTCGCAGCAGCTATGGGTACTAAATCGAACCTATAAATGTAAACCGCATTCAGACTTGGCAGTGTCCACCCAGCGACCACTGCGATCATCCCCTTTACGCGTGCAATGACGACAACCTATTGATGAATAACCCTCAGCCACCAAAGGATGGAATGGCAGGTTATGTTCTTTAATATACGCTTGGCGCTCTTCTTTAGTGACATCGATCAATGGGTAGAATTTAATCACGCCACCTCGATATTCAAACACATCTAAGCCTGCTCGATGCTCCGTCTGCCAGCGCATTAAGCCAGACACCCAAACCCGGTGCTGCTTTTTCACTTCTTCTAGGGGTTCAACTTTATTAATAGAACAGCAAAAATCGGGATCAGATTTATAGGTTTCATCTTTGACGGTGTGTTCATGCTTCCAATCTTCCGCCCTCACATCCTCCACTTTTAGGTGATACAACCTAGTAAGATCTTTTTTATAATCCAAGGTTTCTTGAAAATGGAAACCTGTGTCAATAAAAAGAACTTTTTGTTCTGGTGCAAACGTGGAAAAGACATGTAGCAACAAAGCAGAATTGGCAGCAAATGAGGATGTCAGCATAACCTCATCAGGAGCAAAGTCTTTATAAAGCTGCTGCACACGCTGTTCTATTGTAAGATCACGATAACGCGCATTCAAATCGCGAACTTGATCCTCTATGCTCAATTTAGTGGTCTGCGGTGCGTCTTCTAAAACGGCTGAAGTAGTCATGCTATCGTGCTCGCCTAAAGGTGGTTGGAATGCCGATTAAAATGTCTTGGCACCATTTCTTTAGAAGACTACACTAAATAAAACGGGGTTTTGATACTAAATTCATATATAGTATCCAGGCTTGATATAAACATAAGGAAACTATGGACGCGAGCATTACCGGTGGACTACTCGGTGGACTGGGCTTATTTCTGCTCGGAATGCACCTAATGACCACTGGCCTACGTCTGGCCGCAGGAAAACGTTTAAGCCTCATATTGCACGGTAGCACCAAAACGCGATTACGCGGTGTGCTCTCCGGCATATTAATTACCTCATTAGTCCAATCCTCCAGCGCAACCACCGTCGCCACACTGGGTTTTGTTAATGCCAGCCTCATCAATCTTCGCCAAGCTGTGGCTGTCATTTATGGTTCTAATATTGGCACCACGACCACCGCCTGGTTAGTCACCCTTATTGGTTTTAATGTCGATATTAAAATCTTCGCCCTGCCCGCTATCGGACTTGGCATGCTTGCCCGACTATTGGCAAAAAATAAAGCACTCGGATTTTACGGAGAAGCTATTGCTGGTTTTGGTGTGTTTTTTCTTGGCATAGAAATATTAAAAAATGCCTTTGGTGGACTGGGCTCGGATATACAATTCAGTCAACTCAACCCAAATGGCTTAGGCATCATTTGGTTAGTCGGTATTGGCTTCAGCATGACGCTACTGATGCAGTCATCAAGCGCGGCCATGGCCATTATTCTCACCGCAGTGGGTGGTGGTGTTATTCCCTATGAGGTAGCGGCGGCTATGATTATAGGCGCAAATGTCGGAACCACCTCGACTGCGATATTAGGCGTTATTGGCGCAACACCCAATGCCAAGCGAGCAGCTACGGCCCATGTGGCATTTAATCTCATTACAGGAATAATCGCGCTAACTATCCTGCCATTTATGCTGAATTTTTCACTATGGGTCCAAGTGCAATCAGGCCTGGATTCATCCCCTATGGTGATATTGGCCGTATTTCACACCTTATTTAATCTGTTGGGGGTTACATTAATGTGGCCCCTAACTGATCGTTTAGTTGATTTTCTTGATGGACGATTTCGCAGTCACGAAGAAGATATATCCAACCCCCGCTATCTTGATAGCACTTTACTCGACACCCCGACCCTAGCGCTTGATGCACTTAAAGAAGAATTAGGTCGAATCGGCGCAATCACACGTTCCGCGGCCAAGGCCGTGATCAGCGCAGAGCAACCAGCTGATCCGCAGTTTCGTGCGGATAAACACACTATTAACAAATTAATGCTCGCAGCAGGCGATTTCAGCACCAATTTACAACGCAATAACCTGCCCGAAGAAATAGCCGAAAGCTTGCCTGATGGTATGCGGATATCGGGTTATTACAATAATGTCATGGAGATGGTCGAAGACATTGCCAAACTGCTGCTGCAACGAAAAGATATTGCCGATAAAGCGTTATCGGAACAACTTAGTCAATTTCGCAGTGCTGTAGTTAAACTTATTAACTTGGCCGACCCGATAGACGAGAAATACAATCACGTCGACTACAGCAGCCAACTCACACTATTCGAAACTGACTACCAAAACCTTAAAAGTCATTTGCTTCGCTCCGGAACTACAGGAAAAGTATCCGCCCGCACTATGGTTCACGAGCTAGAAATACTCAGTCACATGCATCGACTCATCCAACAATTGGAAAAAGCGACACACTATCTTTCAGAGTTTGGGCTTAAGCCAGTACCAATAGAAACGCAGCAAGAAAGCACAAGGTCATCAGAAAATATATAAGCGATCAAACACAAGAATAAAAAGTACCAAAGGCCCTGCGAAAAGGCCCTTAAATACCGGCAGCCTTACTATTTAACGCTTACCCATTGTTTTACGTGTTCCACGAGGGGCATCACCGATGCGCTTACCACGGTGGTTAGGCCGTTGCTTTGGAAAAGGAGGTTGATTAGTTTTCTTAGCGATGGCTGCCTTTTTATCAAGTAGCGCTTGAGCTAGCTTTGCATTGGCATCCATTTTAGGCTCCGTAGATTCAGTTTCTGGACTATCAGGAAGGTCGTTCTCTTGAGGCATAATAATTCCAACATTAATTAGAGAGTGAGGTGAATTGACTGATTATACCTGAATGGCCACCCTTAATACTCAAACGATATGAATTCACATAACCAACAGCTTGGCACTACAGATATTTATTGTGCTAAAGACTCCCTATTCAAGCGCCGACATGACATTGAATACCTGTAAAAAATACTACTAGGGACTTTCGATGAAACTATTTCGCTTAATAAGCCTGATTGAAGGCTGTTCGTTACTCATCCTGCTACTAATCGCTATGCCACTTAAATATAAACTTGGTGTGAGTGATGCCGTCTTTTACGCGGGCATAAGTCACGGCATGTTATTTTTGCTATATCTAGTAATGTCATTGATTACTAGTCATCAACAAAAATGGCCCGTCATGAAATGGCTATTAGTATTCCTCGCTGGCACACTGCCTTTTGGGTTTTTAATCGTTGACAGAAGCCTGAAAAATACATTAACTGCCAAAACTATTGGCGCTACGGCATAAGCTGTTCTGGCCAGCAACCATCTGCCGCTCACGCCTTGATTGGTGTAAAATGATCATCCAATTTTTCCCATAAAATCCATAGGTAAACTGTGACTACTCCTTTGTCAGAAACGCTTAACTTAGCTATCGATCTTATTTCTCGCCCATCAGTCACACCTGACGATGAGGGCTGTCAAGCCTTGATGATGAAACGTTTGCAGGCCGTTGGGTTTAATACCGAGCCTTTACGTTTTGAAGATGTTGATAATTTCTGGGCCCGCCGCGGAAGTGAGGGGCCGTTGTTGGTCTTTGCTGGCCACACTGATGTTGTGCCCACAGGGCCCGAAGAAAGCTGGGATGTTCCACCCTTCAAACCAGAGATAAAAGATGGCTATCTTTATGGCCGAGGCACGGCTGATATGAAAGGCAGCTTGGCGGCATTTCTCACCGCTTGCGAGCGTTTTATCGCCAAACATCCAGACCACAAAGGTTCGATTGGCTATTTAATTACCAGCGATGAAGAAGGTCCAGCGACCAACGGTACAGTTAAGGTTGTAGAGCATTTAGAAGCTCGTAATGAGAAAATTGACTGGTGTTTGGTAGGCGAGCCCAGTAGCACCAATAAGGTCGGTGACATCATCAAAAATGGTCGTCGCGGCTCGCTGGGCTGCAGCTTGACCGTGACAGGCGTACAAGGTCACGTTGCCTATCCCCATTTAGCCGACAACCCCATACACCGCGCCGCACCAGCATTAGCTGAGCTGTGCAGTCAGGAGTGGGATCAAGGTAATGAGTACTTCCCCGCCACCACATTTCAAATATCCAATATTCATAGTGGCACTGGGGCAACCAATGTCATTCCCGGTGATGCTGAAATAATATTTAACTTTCGTTTTTCAACAGAAGTGACGGCTGACGAGCTAAAAGCGCGAACTGAGTCTATATTTACCAAACATGGGTTAAATTTTGAAGCCAACTGGAACTTATCGGGCCTGCCGTTCTTAACGCCTAAAGGTAACTTGGTCTCTGGCATTTGTGCCGCCATCAAAACCGTCACTGGTTATGAAACCAAGCTATCTACAGCAGGTGGAACATCCGATGGCCGTTTCATCGCACCAACCGGTGCTCAGGTGGTGGAACTTGGCCCTGTCAATGCGACAATTCATAAGGTCAATGAACGCGTAAAGGTTTCAGATTTGGATACTTTGTCCGCTATTTATGAAGGTATCCTCGAAAACCTTTTAACCGAATAGATTGTTAACCGCTTAATCCTCAAGGAGGAACGTCAGGTGAGCGACACACAGCAAGAAGAACAACGTCAATTTAGCCGAGTGCACTTTGATGCTGAAGTAATCATTGCCCAGGATGAGCAACGATGGGAAACGACCTTGCATGATATTTCTCTAAATGGTGTGTTGCTTGATGCACCAAAAGACAAGGAATTATCGATTGGCGAGCATTATTCACTTGAGGTGATTTTTACTGACGGCGGTAGTTTGATTACTTGTGAAGGCATCGTCGCGCATATTAACGACACTGGTGTTGGCTTCAAAATCAGCAATATAGATGTCGAAAGCGTGGCTCATTTACGTCGACTAATGGAGCTTAATTTAGGTGATCCCGAATTAATGGATAGAGAGCTATCTGCCCTACACTGGCGATAAATTCCTTCCTACAGCACTGATCAACAAAAACTAAAAAGGCGCTAACAGAATTATATCTGGCAGCGCCTTTTTTCGTTATTGAAATTTTTTTATGGCCACCCCGACACTCCTAGTTATCCGTTGCTACGCCCACGGCACGGCAAATCAAATTATTTGAACAATATGATGCACTGAAAACTTAAAACTGATACATCCAAAATCTGGATTCTTGTCATCAATTGGCTTATCAATCTGTTGTTGCCGTTCCAGCGATCATTTGCACCAAGTGTTAAACACAGCACCATAATAATTGACTCAAGCCGGCCATTGCGGCTGCGGTCAAACATCATAAAAAAAGAATAGGCTCTAAAACTGAGAAAATAGATCTGAGCCATACGCCGTCAATCCATAGATGGACTACCCACCTACAGAAGTATTTATCCGGCATCAAATTGGAAGGATTATAACCAGAAGAATAAAACAGACAATCCAACTAAGCCAGTGTGTAGCGCAATACAACCAACAATCGCCAAAGCCCCCGCCACTAGAAATTCCCAAAAGGTAATCAAAGCCAGTTCCGGGCCATAAAACTCACGTTCTGACTCGTCTTGCACGAGAAAAAAGGAGCCCCCATAAAGCCAAACAATTAGCAAATTGGTATTCACCATTCTGGCGACGTTAAAAGGCAACTCAAGGAACATAAAGTTGGCCAAAAAGATTACTGAGGACAACTCAAACCTTGGGCGGTAGTTAGTAAAGTATTTACTACAGCATTATTCTGGTTTTTATAACTAAAGCTTGTGTATTCAGTGCCGAAACTAACCTTATCTGGATGTCATTAAAAATGGCTAATAGGTTTATTGCTTAAGATAATACTAAGTCACGTAACTATAGGAGTATGTGTCATGGATCAGATATTTGGGGGATTCCGTAATTTAAACGTTAGCATTAAGGCTATGATCTCACCATCGTTAACTATAGGCCTGCTGCTAGTGTTAAGTGGAGTGGCCTTAAGCAGTTTGTGGACTATCGAATCCAATGTTAAAGGCATCACTCAGGACCTGGCCCCCGATGCGGGTACCGCCGCGATAATCATGCAGCAGGTGTACCGCAAACGCCTGCAAGTAAAGGACTATATTAAGACCTCCAACAAAAAAGCAATTAGTAATTTTGATAACGCCGAATATGATATGCAGCAAATAATGGCCAAGGCGCGCGAGGAGATTAAACATCCGCATCGGGTTAAACTACTGGATGAAATCGAACAGGATAATAAAGGGTATAACGATGCGTTCCATAATGTCGTTGTCGCTAACATGAATAAGCGCCACGAAATTGTTAATAGTGTATTGAATGTTAAAGGGCCATTTATTGAGCAGTCTCTGTCCAAAGTTATGAAAACTGCCTTTAACGATGGCGATGCCACCGCAGCCTATTATGCTGGTGAGGCCCAAAAACACTTATTGCTGGGGCGGCTATATGCCTTTCGTTTTCTAACAGACAACGATGACAACTCTAAGAATCGTGTTATTTCCGAATTTAATTTGACCAAATCAGGTCTGCAAACGCTACTGTCAAATCTTGAAAATTCAGAACGTCGCCGCCTGACCCAGGGCGCGGTTACAGCTGTTGATGAGTATCAAAAGGCCTTTCTAACAGTTGTTAAAGCGATTAAAGACCGTAATGCCGGTGTTACCAATATCCTCGACAAGAACGGACCCGAGATGGCACTTGCTTCTAGCGAACTGCGCGACAGCGTCTTTGGCTCATTGATGGATCAGGGCAAGATTGTCGAGGAGGATGTTGCTGCCATTGAAAGTAGCATTGGTGTCCTAACGCTTATCGCCGTAGTGATTGGTCTGATTGTCGCCTACGTGGTTATGCGTGGCATAGTTACACCGATTAAGCAAACCAACGCCATGCTTAAGGATATTGCAGAAGGTGAAGGTGATCTGACCAAACGTGTGCCAGTCAATAGTACTGATGAGGTCGGTGAGTTAGGTAATAACTTCAACATCTTCGTTGGAAAGTTACAAGGCATTATCGGCGACATAGCTAGTGCCACTTCTCAAGTAGCAGCCTCTGCAGAACAGATGGCCACCGTCACTGAGCAGACCAGCGCAGGTGTCGCCAACCAAAAACAGGAAACCGAACAAGTTGCTTCTGCGATTACCGAAATGACGGCAACCGTTCAAGAAGTGGCTACCAATGCTGAGCAGGCATCCAGTTCAGCTGCAGATGCCGACGAAGAGGCCAAGGCTGGTAATCAAATTGTCAGTAGTACGGTACTGGCGATTAGCGAGCTGGCAAAAGAAGTGGAAGAATCATCTTCCATTATTGAAAAACTAAAAGGTGATAGTGAAAACATAGGTACTGTGCTGGACGTGATAAAAGATATTGCCGAGCAGACTAACCTGCTGGCATTGAATGCTGCCATTGAAGCCGCCCGAGCTGGTGAGCAGGGGCGTGGTTTTGCCGTAGTGGCCGATGAAGTACGCACTTTAGCGCAACGAACGCAAGAATCGACCATTGAAATTGAAGGCTTAATTGACGCCTTGCAAACGGGTGCTGGAAAGGCAGTGAATGCTATGGACCAAAGCCGTGAACGTGCGACCTCAACTGTAGAACAGGCGCAAAATGCCGGAAAGTCATTATCATCGATTACACTGGCCGTTGAGTCCATTTTTCAAATGAATGCTCAGATAGCGACAGCGGCAGAAGAACAAAGTTCAGTGGCAGAAGAAATTAATCGCAATGTAACCAATATCCAGAATATCTCGGAGCAAACAGCGGCAGGTGCCCAGCAGACCGCCACTTCCAGTGGGGAATTAGCCCGACTGGGTGAGCAACTGCAGGGTCTTGTTAGGCAATTCAAGGTCTAATTGGATCATCGCAGGACGGGCACACTTCTTTGCCCGTCTCTTTACCCAACATAACTGAACGGGTACATTCAAGATAGTGAAGTGTCAAAGATAGGGGCGTAAATAATAGCCCCTCGTATCAAAACTCAGCGCGATAACCTATGTTTAAAATCGTGTTATTAATGTATTGCTGCTTAAATACCCGACTTATACTAACGAAGCCTGCTCGTCCGCCAGGAAGCATCATGCTCACGGAAGCACCTGCATTAAAATAACTACGATCTGGTAGGTCGGTGGACGAATTAAAGCCTAGTGTTGGGTCGACATCAAAAGCACTATTAATTGCGCTTGGATCACGATTAAATTCATATTGCCATTCGATATGAGCCGAGGGAGACAACACACCCCAACAATAGCTCTTTGCCTGCGATACCCGGACGCCCAGAACCGAGACCTTGGAAATAGTATCTTGCTTATCGACGGCATAATTATAAGAACCGGCACCTGTTTCAGTGTAACCATCAACGGTGGTATCTACATACGAAACCCCAAAATAAGGGCTAATTGTTTTATCGCCAACAAAAAAATCAGTACCGCCCGAAACATTAAAACTCCATTGGTCACCATTGGTCTCACCGGATGCCGATGTATCAATGGTCATGAATACAACGTCTCGACGAGTTTTGTAGTCAAAATAGCCATAACCTGCATTCCAATCAACATAGGCTTTGTCGGTATAATATGTGCCGTAAGTCGATAATGCGACGCTGCTTGAATCCATCTGCCCTCGAGCAGAGCCAAACGCGGTATCGTTGTTTGATAAACTTATTGCCCCCCCTATTATCAAATTATTATTCAATCGGTAATCGCCGCCAAGGGATAAACTATTGCCCGACCAATCATAACTTTCTTCAAGGTTCGTTTTTTCTTTGTCGCCGTTATTAAATTGCGCTGTACCAAACACAGCAACGCCCTGACCTAACAAGGCCTCAGCACTCGCAGCGCCACCCACTAACAAGGACGATGAGACTCCCCCAAGCTCTTGGCTATCGGGCTGCTTTGCCAAATCCCTGAGGTTTTGCAAACGATTATGGATCGCCCTACCCTGAGACTTACCTACTAATTGAGCTGATCGCGTGGTAGAGCCCAACTGATTGGGTGTCATTGCTTTGAGCATTAAATTAAATGCTTGCGCATCACCCGCGCCGATATCATTACAAAAATCTGGCGGAACAACTTCGCCGTCAATAAGAATTTCTCTAGCTAACATAGCACTACCTTCAACACTGTCTAAATTGCTAAGTATCGGGTTGATATCAAAACCACAAGCACTGAGCAATGACTCCTCCAACGTGCTCGCGTTAACATTGGACACCAATGACAAACCTATTACGGCCAGCGGGAAGTTAAGTTGATTCTTCATTTTATGATGGTCTCACGCAGTACTTGTAAAGAGGAGTTAAGCTTCAGGTATAAAAAAGAACTGCCCTGTCTCGTGCCCTGCATGCTTGATTGGGGCATATTCTGGCACTTGAGTTACCCCTAATTGAGCTGCTCGCTGCTGTACAGCACCGACCACAGATTGATAAAGCGAATAGCCCTGAACAATGCCGTCTTTATTTTCCAAGGCATTCAAAAAGGCGCTAGCAAACACTGAATTTGCACCGCCACCGCCATCAAGCACAGGTTGTACGCCACCTGACGTCAATACAGTACGCGAACGACTCTTAGCCATTAATTTAAGCCATTTTTGTTGCAGTTTTTCGGGAATATTGGCATCAACACGGGCAACGGCTGTGGATGTCATGGAGCCGGAATAACATGAATCCGCGACCACCATAATGTGTTTAGCTTTGATGGTATTGAGCATGTCGGTGACGGACACGTTAGATATCCAATTAACGGGGTTATCAGCCTCAGCATCCACAGGCAACCAATAGCCACGGTCATTAACACGATCGAGATCACCATGGCCGGCATAATAAACTAATAAATTATCGTCAAGCTCTAATTGTTCTCTCAGCTGATACAGTGCGGAAACAATTTGATGACGATCCGCGTTGACTAAAAGCGTGGTATTGAAACCAAATTTTTCACGCAAAACAGCTTCAACCATTTTGGCATCATTCACTGCAGTTTCAAGCTTAGGGAGATTTGCATAGTTATTATTGCCAATGACTAGGGCGTGATAGCGTCCGAAGGCAACATTCTTACCTAGACTTTTTTGTGAGGTTTTATTGGGTGCGGTAGTTTGGGTCGAGGGCCGCTTGATGACAAATTCCAACGATGCTTGGCGATCATGTTGATCAAGGGCACTCATTTTTACCGGCGTTTCTTCGCCTAACACATCAATCTCAGTTAAAAAACTACCGCTACCATCAATGATAATTTTACTGTCATTAATCATAAAGTATTTTAAACCGGCTGGCGCATTGATTCTGCCGGAGACTTCCTGTGTTTTCGCGATGGAACGCATTCGCACACTGGGCACTCCGCGAGTCAATCGCAGCAGCGGATCAAACAATTCAATGCTAGGCGCTGCCGCCTGGAGTTGTTTATTTTCTAGCGAGGCAAGATCAGTATTATACCGTTGCATATCCTTGGCTAATTTAGCAATCAGATGACGCTGTTTATCTAAGGCGCGCTGCTTTTCACCGATATTCGCCTGGAGTTGTTTAACCTCCTGGGAAGGCGCTTTATTCTTAAGCTCTGTAAATTCACCTTTAAGTTTAAGCAATTCATTTTCTAAAGCATTTTTAGCTTTATCAGCTTTTTGGCTACGTTTTTGGGCACTACTTAATTTCTCTTTTAAACCATCAGCCTCAAATTTTAGTTTTTGAACCTCAGCTTTCAATTCTGCTAGAGCTTCGTTTTTCGACGTCATTTCAATGCTTGAAACAAACTCCAGGTCCTCGGGCAAACCGGAGGCATCTCTATATAAATTCATCGCCTCTGCTAAGTCTTGCTCAACACCTAGACCTTTTTCGTACAAATAACCTAAGGCAAGCTGAGCACGAGAAAAGCCTTGCTCGGCAGCACGTCGGTACCAAATCGCTGCTAATTCGTAATCAGGAGCCGTACCCAGACCCTTCTCATATATCTCGGCGACATAGGTTTGCGCCTCAGCATCTCCAGTCCTGGCTTGTTCCATCCAAATTTTTAGTGCGGTTGCATAATCAGCGCGATCATAGGCGACGTATTCACCGCCACGAATCTCACATTCTAAGGCTGAGCTTTTTATGGCTTGGCGAGGGGCTAGATAAGTCGCCGAGCTGCCCATGCGACGAACTTGGGCCGGAAGTAAGCAATCGACAATAAACATCTTGTCGGTGTCTTTTCGGCTAATAACAATGGCGACGTCTGCCGAGCCGTGTGAATCAGGTTTTACCTGGACACTACCGCAACCTGAGATAAACACAACAGAGGCTGTGGTTAACGCTAACAAACATTGTGCCCAAAATGCACTTCTCATGTTTTTTGATTTGTATGCAACAATAGGTGTCACGGCAAATACCCGATGATGTAAAAAAGTGAGTTAATCATAAACCGTTTATTATGAGTGTCCAATTGCATTATAAAAATGTATCGTTTTTAATACTTATGACGCTCGTAAGCGCCTGCAGCACAGCAAGCCAATTACTTGATAAACGGGCCCAGCACCACGGCTTCGAAAAAGGCCTCATCAGTGGTGATACTTATCAGCATGTCAGCTATCAAAAAAACACCGGCTCTAAACATTTGCATGTCTACCTTGATGGCGATGGGCAGCCCTGGATAAGCCCCTACATCATTGCTGAAGACCCAACACCGCGTCGCTCGCTAATACTGGATTTAATGGCACTGGATTCAAACGACAGCCTGTATCTGGCTCGGCCTTGCTACAACGGTAGTTTTCATGCAGAACATTGCAGTAATCGTATGTGGACAAGTCATCGTTACGCTAACGCAGTTGTAAGCAGCATGACGACGGCGATCAAAAATTATCTCAGCCAACATGACTACCAAGATGTCGTATTAATTGGCCATAGCGGCGGCGGTAGCTTATCGATGCTAATTGCAGATCGCCTGCCGGCAACCACTACCGTCGTTACGATTGCTGCCAATCTGGATACCGATGCTTGGACTCAGCAGCATGGCTATTCGCCATTATCAGGTTCATTAAACCCAACACGTAGGCCACCATTGTCCGTCAATATTTGGCAACTCCATTTAGCTGGATCAGCGGATGATAACGTTCCACCTCAGATTATTCACAATGGCGTCGAACGCCAACATAATGCTGAGCTGCTTATATTTGCACACTATAGCCATCGATGCTGCTGGGAAAAAGCCTGGCCCGACATCCTCAAGGCGTTGTCGAACCAAGAGACTTACCTTCTAAAACAAAAATACACCCAAGGTCGTTAATGTTTTAACTTGAGCTTTAATGCTATCAAACCTTCATGGGATGGCTGCACTTGTAGACCGGTATCGACGTAAGATAGTGTACTTTTTATATCCCCGGAGTCAAAGGCATCCTTGGCAAGCGAGAAGTATCTCTGCGCGATTTTTTCTTTACCATCGAGCGCAACTTGGTTGGTCAAATCAATAGCCAATACCGCATCATAAAGATCAAAGGCGCTGTCTCCCGGTGGTGTGGCCAATTGCCCCAGCTCCATATACAACTCAGCAGTCTCCAAGTAATCATCAATCTTGAATTGCTCTTCGACGCTAAGCTCAATGATGGGGAATTCAGGTGCTTGAGACATCTGGTAATAAAAATAGCCTGTTGAAATGGCCATTAGCAAAACCAGCCCCAATGAGATACGCAAGCCCATTGACAACCTTCCAGGACAAATCCCCTGCAAAAATTCCTCTACCGTTGCGGTACGGGAATCAGGAGAGAACATTAAACCACGCCTTAATGCTAACCACCGTCGTCGACTTAGGTTAACGATGCGTTTTGGCTCAAGACCTTGCTCACGAGCCTGATTTGCAGGCATGCGATTAAATGGGTGTTTACCCGTCAACAATTCGTATGAGATACAGGCTAGCGCGTAAATATCATCTTTAGGATCTGGCGCTACACCGTCGAACATTTCACAACTGGCATAAGTCGGCGTCAGCGCACCCAGTTGGCCAGCATCAAAATCACCCGAAACATTTTTTGCTCGTGCGATGCCAAAATCCAGCACTTTGATAATGCCATCGTCAGTGATAAACACATTTCCTGGTTTGAAATCTGAATGAATAATATCTTTTTTATGCGCATACGCCAGCGCCAGAGACATTCCACTGATGATCGGTGTCGCCTCCTCCATCATCATGCCCTGGGGATGTTCTCGAATCACTTGATCAAGTGATTTTCCATGCAGACACTCCATCGTCATGTAAATCGTGTCGCCATCACGGTCAAAATCGTAAACGGTCACAATGTTGGGATGCGCTAACTTTTGAGCCTTTTGCGTTTCCCGCTGCAAAACCATAAACGACTCGGTGTGCTCTTTAAACTCGTGCCCCAGAACTTTCATGGCGACATGAGGGTTTTGATCTTTGGCCTCCTCCTTGCGAATATCCCGGGCCTTGAAAACAACACTCATACCGCCCGTGCCAATCACTTCTTCCAAGATGAAACGATCTTTTAAAATATCGCCGGGAACTAACGTACGCTGCTGGCTCGCATCAAATGCTGGGGGCGTCTGTTGCGATGATGCACCCGGCTGTACGCGGGTAGCATCATTATTGGCGATAATAGTTTCACCTTCTTTTTCCTGAAGATAAGCGACTAAATCCGCTGCCCGTTGTTTCTGCTCAGGAGACCCGTTATCAGATTCAAGTACACTCTGCTTAAGCTGTGTAAGTAAAGACGGATCTTGGACACATGACTGCTCCACCTGATGAGATAAAACCTCAAGTGATACATCACCCGAATAATAGGCAATCAGTAATTTTTTTATATCTGACATAATTGTTTTTATAGTGGTTGTAACAAAAATTATTTAATTGATTTAGTCATTCGGCCAAACCAATACGCCAAACTAGGCAATAAAAAGATTGCTCCAAGCATGTTCACTAAGAACATAAAAGTTAGCAAGATGCCCATATCAGCTTGGAATTTAAGTGGTGAGAATATCCAACTCATCACACTAATTGCTAGGGTAATGGCAGTAAACAACACCCCTGTTCCTGTATGGCGGAGGGTTTCTAGATAGGCTTCATAGAGCGAGTCTTTTTCTTGGAGGAAGTCTCGCAAACGGCTGTATACATAGATACTATAATCCACCCCAATACCTACACCCAAGGCAACGACTGGCAAGGTAGCCACTTTTAAGCCGATTTCCATCATAGCCATCAAGGCATAGGCTAATAACGACACCAGCGCCAACGGCAACATGACACACAGGACAACAGAGATCGAACGAAAGGTTAGAAAACACAGCGCAATAATTGTGCTAAACAGATACAACAAAATTGGAAATTGCGCCCGCTCAATTTCTTCATTTGCTGCCGCCATAACGCCCACATTGCCCGTCGCTAGCTTAAAACTTAAACCATCAATTACATGTTCAGTACGATAGGCCTTAATCGCATTTACTATCCCTGTGATAGTGCTCGCTTTGTGGTCCTCGGTGAAAATCATAACCGGCATCACGCTGCAATCAGTATTCAACAGACCCGTACTGGTGGGAATATAAGCTAAGGATTGGGCAATGGATGATTCGTGACGCGGCAACACCCGCCATTCCATACTGCCTTCATTCCAACCGGCATTAATGATTTTAACGATATCAGGTAATGCAACCACCGATTGCACACCACTAACGTTACGCATATACCATTCAAATTCATCAATAGCACTGAGTAGCTCGTGCTGCATGCACGCCTCTTCTTTGGCCTCGACGATGACGGTTAAGACATCCACACCGATAGAGAATTTATCCGTAATGATGCTGGTATCAATATTGTACTGCGCATCAGCACGAAGCTCAGGCACCCCAGAATGAAGGTCACCAATTTTTACATCCAAGGCTTTCCAGCCCCCCACCACGGCTAGCACCACACTAATGCCAATGATAATGGCCGCCGGTTTTGGCGTTGCCGCCAAGGCCACGTAATTCCACAAACCATGAGCTTGGCTAACGCGCTGACGCGCACGATCAATACATTTCGGTTTCGGCGTAATGTAGGATAGCAATACGGGTAAAAGAAACAAATTCATGAGGATAATCACAGCAACACCTAAACTTGCCGTGACGGCCATTTCTTGAATAACGCGAATTTCGATAAGATAAATCGTAATAAAACCAAGCGTATCACTGGCCAGCGCTATGGCACTGGGCAACAGTAAACGCCGAAAACATGTGCGAGCGGCTTGCAGCGAACCGTGATGAACTGATATCTCATTGATATGATTCGTCACCATTTGCACACCATGACTAACTGCAATTGCAAATA
>Ga0316204_10004822_pt1 | contig 23541 bp, 25 predicted proteins | sample 6monrhotite_MG_2_FD_205661 | JGI IMG/M metagenome (GOLD analysis project Ga0316204, IMG submission 205661) | Microbial mat bacterial communities from mineral coupon in-situ incubated in ocean water Damariscotta River, Maine, United States -... | ecosystem: Environmental > Aquatic > Marine >... | reverse complement strand
CAATTGTCTCACTTCATTCTACCCATTAGCCCCTAAAACGGCGGATTAGGCTTGATGTATCGTTTCGGCTGCCGCCCATTATCTGTACGTCGGCATAAAATTGGTCAACGAGAGCCGTAAGCGGCAGAGAAAGCCCCCCAGTGCGCGCCTCATCCAGTACAATTGCGAGATCTTTACGCATCCAGTCAACGGCAAAACCAAAGTCAAACTTGCCGTCTATCATAGTCTCCGCGCGATTTTCCATCTGCCAGCTCTGCGCTGCGCCTTTGCTAATCACATCCACAACGGCCTTGGCATCCAGACCTGCCTCCATGGCAAAATGCAACGCCTCGGCCAAGCCCTGCACCGTACCCGCAATACATATCTGGTTAGCCATTTTGGTAAGCTGACCAGACCCCACAGGGCCCAGCAGTTTTACAGATTTAGCATAAGCCTGCATCACAGGTTCTGCTACAGCAAAAGCATCTGCACTGCCGCCGCACATAACTGTAAGCTGGCCGTTAACAGCACCCGCTTCGCCGCCAGAAACCGGCGCATCAATAAATGCGATACCTGCGATTTCAGCCGCTTCGGCCATTTCACGCGCACATGTTGCAGATGCAGTTGTATGATCAACAAATATACTGCCCCCTTTCATGCTGGAAAAAGCACCCTCTTCACCGATGCATATTTGCGCCACATCGGCGTCTGCCCCTACACAGGAAAAAACAATATCAGCATCAGCTGCCGCGCCGGCAGGTGTTGGAGCCGCGTATATTTCAGCGCCGCCCGCATCGCTATAATGTTCAATCCACTGATCTGCTTTGGCGATGGTACGATTGTAAACCGTTACGCTGTGTCCTGCTGCTGCCAGATGGCCCGCCATAGGAAAGCCCATCACGCCCAAACCAATGAATGCTACTTGTGCCATATTTGCCTCTCTATATATTGTAGCTGACACCAGATAGGTCAGCTATTCTTTGGGTTGTTCCTAGAACGCTAACAGGGCCCTGTCCAGCAATAGCTGGCCTTCTTAACATGTGTCAAAAATCCGGCAAAAAACCCCTCAGAAATTTCCAGCAAAAAGATTCCCCTTAACAGAATGGAAACAAAGAGATAATCTGCATAACCAGATGTTAACAGGTACCGTTTAGCCTGAAAGCAACAGCAAAATTAGGATCCCTCGCGTGGCAGATGACGACAATAAAAGGCCGATCATTAAAAAAGTGATCAAAGTACAAGCTGCCGGGCACCACGGCGGTGCATGGAAAGTGGCCTACGCTGATTTCACCACGGCGATGATGGCATTCTTTATGCTTTTATGGCTGTTGAATGTTGCTCCGCCTGAAACACTTGCCGGCTTGGCTGATTACTTCTCGCCCACCAGCAGTAGTACCATTGGCAGCCCAAATGAAGCTTCCAGCCGCATTGCAGACCCCGGCCAAAACCCTTCTCCCATTGTTGTCATCTCAACCCCGGGCGCACCGCCGAGCGGCGAAACCAATGAAGGGGATGAAACAGGCGGCGAAGGTCAGGAAAAACCGATTGATTTTGCCGAAATTGAAGATCAGGCATTCGAGCAAATGCAGGAACAGCTCCGCCTCGCTATTCAGCAATCCCCTGCGTTACAGGACCTTTCCGATAACCTGATCATGGAAATTACTGAAGACGGCATGAAAATACAGCTGATCGATAAAGACCGGCGCGCCATGTTCCGCCAGGGATCTGACCAGCTTTATAATTATGCCTCTGAAATGCTGCGGGAAATTGCCCGTTCAGTTCAAACGCTTCCAAACCGGATCACAGTAGAAGGCCACACAGATGGTGGTTCGTTTACCGGCACTGACGGCGATACAAATTGGGAACTGAGTTCTGACCGCGCCAATTCCGCCAGGCGTGTTTTGTCTGGCTCCGGGGTTACTGACGACCGTGTTTTCGAGATAGTAGGCAAAGCAGGCACTGACCCGCTATACCCTGACCAACCAACAAAAACCGAAAATCGGCGGATCACCATTCTGGTTCTGCGCGAAGCCCCTGTGGTGCCTTCCAGCCTGATGGGCGGCAATTAATTCTACAAGTGTACTTCACATTTTTTCTTGCCGCTTTTGACTTGTCGGCAACCATCAGCGTCTGTAACACTGAGTAAACAACTTGAACCACTTGCAGAAATACACGTTAAAAATCTTGACGTTTAGAAGACGGGGCGAAAACAAAGCTGTATGGAGCTAATTGAACCAACCATTCAAATGTGGCTGACGTTTGCGATTGTTATCGGAGCGATCATTGCCTATGCGTCAGATAAAATCCCCCTTGAAATCTCCAGCATCGCTACTGTCGCATTATTGCTATTTGTTTTTGAGGTAGCACCGCTTTATCTGGACGATGGCAGCCGCGCAATAAGTGGGCGTGACCTGCTTATGGGCTTTGCAGACCCCGCGCTGATTACCATCATGGCCCTTCTGGTTGTAGGGCAAGGACTGGTACAAACCGGCGCCTTGAACGGCCCTGCGCATGTGATCGTAACATTAGGCCAACAATCTCCACGAGTAGTAATCATAGCATGTCTTATTGTGGTGATGCTTATTTCGGCAATTATGAATAATACGCCAGTAGTGGTGATATTTATTCCCATATTGGCAGCACTGGCGGAAAAGCTTGGAAAACGTTCAGCCATGGTGATGATGCCGCTTAGTTTTGCGGCGATCCTCGGCGGCAATATGACCAAAATAGGGTCTAGCACCAACCTGCTGGCTGCTGGTGCCTATGAACAAGCTGGTGGCGGCACCATACATTTCTTTGACTTCACCATTCCAGGCGCGGCTTTGGCAGCCGTGGGTTTTCTCTATGTGGGGTTCATAGCGCCGCGTTTGTTAACCGCCCGGGCAGGCATTGCATCAAAGCTGGCAAGTAAAAGCGGCAAACAGTTTCTGTTTCAAATGGAACTGGCATCCGATAATGGCCTGGTGGGCCGGCGAGCAATCGCGGGCATGTTCCCTGACCTTAAAGATGTTACCGTTCGCATGATCCAGCGCGGCAAAGAAAAGCTTCTGCCACCTTATGATGATTTGGAACTTCAGAAAGGCGACATCGTACTGGTAGCCGCCACACGCAGTGTAATGACCAACCTGCTGAACGCTTCACCTGAAATCGTCTCAAGCGCTGAAGGTGCCGAAGGCAATGAAGATTCTCTTGAAACCGCGGGTGAACGACGTGTAATTGCAGAAGCCGTAATCGCACCCGCTTCAAGAATGGACGGCCGTACACTTGCACAAACCGGGTTCCGGGCCGAAACTGGCTGTACTGTGCTTGGCGTACAGCGCCGAAGCCGCATGATCCGTGCCGCCTTGTCTCAATTACGCATGGAGGCAGGGGACGTTCTTTTGGTAATGGGTAGCCGCACAAATATTTTGGCCATGCGCGACAACCGCGACATCATGCTAATGGAATCCTCCGCATCTGACATGCCCATGCGTGAATATTCAGTGCGCGCCTTAATGATTTTTGTGGGCATTGTCTTCACTGCCGCTTTTGAAATTCTTCCCATTGTTGTAGCTGCTCTTCTTGGGGCCACACTGATGATGATTTCACGCTGTCTAAACGTGCGTCAGGCAGGCCGCGCCATTGACCGGCGCGTTTTTACAATTGTTGGAGCTGCTCTTGCCCTAGGGACAGCGATGCAAGGTACAGGCGGTGCAACGTGGCTAGCGCACAGCCTGATCGTGCTTTTGTCAGATGCACCAGTATGGATGCTGCTTTCAGGCTTCTTCCTGCTTGTGGCCTTGTTAACCAACGTGCTTTCAAACAACGCGACTGCGGTTTTGTTTACGCCAATAGCTGTATCAATAGCCACAGAGCTCCAAATCGACCCGATGCCATTTTTACTGGCTGTGATCTTTGGCGCCAACTGTAGCTTTGCCACCCCCATGAGTTACCAGACCAATTTGTTGGTAATGGCCCCTGGGCACTATAAATTTTCAGATTTTGTGCGCGTTGGTACGCCGCTTATATTTATTATGTGGATTACTTTCACTCTGTTCGTTCCATGGTATTATGGACTTCTCTAAAGCCGCAAAGGGTAGCGCGTGACCGACCAAGGGCTACAATTTCCAAAATTCTATGTGACGGCACCGTCGCCCTGCCCTTATTTGGATGGTCATATTGAGCGCAAGGTTTTTACGGAACTCAGCGGACCAGATGCAAGCGCCCTTAATGAAGCACTGGGTCGCGTAGGATTCAGGCGCAGCCAATCGGTGGTTTACCGTCCTGCATGTGAAAATTGTTCGCAGTGTATCAGTGTACGCGTGCGCGCCAAGGAATTTGCAATATCCCGTTCGCAGCGCAAAGTTCTGAAAAACAACAGCGATCTGAAAGCCGAAATTGTTCCTCCACAGGTAACAGACGAACAATTTTCACTTTTGCAAGTCTACCTAAATGACCGCCACAGCGACGGTTCCATGGCCGATATGACCATGGAAGAGTTTCAGGAAATGGTGGAAAGCAGTCCGGTTACAACTGTTCTGATAGAGTATAGGCGTACCATTGATAATCAACTGATTGCTCTCGCCCTTACGGATGAGCTCAGTGACGGGCTTTCTATGATATATAGTTGCTTTGACACATCCTGTGCCGACCGCAGCTTTGGTACCTATATTATACTTGATCATATTGCACGAGCAGGCATGGCGAATCAGCCTTATGTTTACCTGGGTTACTGGGTTAAAGACAGCCGAAAAATGAGCTACAAATGTCGCTTCAAACCTTTGGAAAAGCTTGGCCCGAACGGCTGGTACGATGCAGACAGTCACGATAGTACGAAATAGTGCGTCAACACTTGCTCCCTAATCATTGCTGCTTATACTGTGCCTCGACGAATCGCTGATACTTCAGTCTCGCGCTTCGATCAATTTCCAGGGGAGTTACCAGTGACAAAAAAAGCCGCACCAGACGTTGCACAGAAAACAAATTTGAGCCGCCGCAACATACTGCGCGGTGCCGGCATTGCTGGTGCCGCTGCACTTGTTGCTGCGTGTGATAATAGTGCGGATACAAAGAGTGGCGGTGGCCCCGCTATACTTAGTAAAAAGCGTTCTCTCAAAATGGTAACAAGCTGGCCAAAAAACTTTCCCGGCACAGGCACCGGTGCTGTAAGGCTTGCCCGCCGTATTGAGGCCCTTTCTGACGGACAGATCACAATAAAAGTGTATGCCGCAGGTGAATTGGTTGGTGCGCTTGAAAGTTTTGATGCGGTCAGCGCAGGCAAAGCCGACATGTATCACGCCGCAGAATATTACTGGCAAGGCAAGTCACCTGCTTTCAACTTCTTTGCAGCCGTTCCTATGGGCATGACTGCAAATGAGATGACAGCCTGGATCCGCTTTGGCGGCGGACAGGAGCTGTGGGATGAATTATCTGGCGGCTTTAATGTTAAGCCACTGCTTGGTGGCAATACCGGCACACAGATGGGCGGCTGGTTCCAAAAAGACATCAACAACATTGAAGATTTTCAGGGCTTGCGTATTCGCATGCCGGGGCTTGGCGGCGAAGTTATGCGGCGCGTCGGTGCTACACCGGTAACCAAACAGGTCGGCGAAATTTTTCAGGCACTGAGCCAAGGCAACATTGATGCTACCGAATGGATTGGTCCATGGAATGATCTGGCCTTTGGCTTTCATACCATTGTCAAAAAATACTATTATCCCGGCATCCATGAACCGGGAACGGCACTAGGTTTTGGCACTAACCTCGATCTGTGGCAGGACATGAGCGCAAAGGAACGTAACATTTTCGAAAATGCGGCCATGGCAGAGAATGATTACATGTACTCGGAATTTAACGCCAATAATGCCCACGCGCTTGAAACCCTTATCAACGAGCACGGTGTTGAACTGTTACGCTTCAGCGATGATATTCTTGAAACACTCGCAAAAGTTTCAGCCGAAGTGGTTGCTGATGCAGCCAATGCTGACGAACTTACCAAGCGTGTGTATGACAGCTTTATGGCGGCGCGCCGTGGCAGTATGCGCTGGGGTGCTATATCCGAGCAAGCTTTCATGAACGCGCGCAGCCTTTCCGAGGCCTAGCCAAACATGCTTGGAATAACTGCTGCAAAAATCGAAGCATTTCTTGAAACCAGCGGACGCATGCTCGGCTTGTTACCCTTACTGCTTATATTGGTGCAATTCACTGTAGTGTTAATGGTTTACGTTTTTTCTTCGGGCAACATTCAGCTCCAGGAAAGTCTGCAATATATTAACGCCCTGATGTTTTTGGGCGGCGCTGGCTATACTGCAATACACGACGAACATGTTCGTGTTGATATTTTTTACAGCAAATTCAACGTGCAGAATAAAGCCAAAGTAGATTTTTTTGGTACACTTTTTCTGCTGGTGCCGTTCCTTGTTTTATTCTGGGCTACAAGTCTGCCCTATGTAACTGGCAGCTGGAAAATACTGGAAAAAAGTGTTGAATCCAGCGGATTGCCGTTTGTTTATATTCTTAAATCAACGCTGCTCCTTTTTGCACTCACGCTTTCCCTGCATGCTATTTCCACTCTGATCCGAAGCTTCAAAACCATGCGAAAGGGTTAGCCGGTGGACATGCAGCTTTTACTTACGCTCAGCATGTTTTTAGTGCTGATAGGCTTTTTGCTTACAGGGTTTCCCGTTGCTTTTACCCTTGGCGGAACAGGGCTGTTGTTTGGCCTGATTGGCACCCTCACCGGCACCCTTGATTTTACCTTCCTTGAATTACTGCCAAACCGGCTTTTTGGTAACCTTATCAAAAATGAACTTCTGTTTGCTGTGCCGCTCTTTGTTGCCATGGGCGTAATGCTGGAAAAATCCAACGTGGCAGAAGAGCTGCTGGAAAACATGGGGCGCCTGTTTGGCTCGCTTAGAGGCGGGCTTGGTATTTCCGTTACCATCGTGGGCGCCCTGTTGGCGGCATCGACGGGTATTGTCGGTGCTACAGTGGTTACAATGGGGCTGTTATCCCTACCCACCATGTTGCGGCGTGGTTATGACCCATCTCTTGCAACGGGCACTATCGCTGCGGCTGGCACACTGGGGCAAATCATACCGCCGTCTATTGTTCTAATTCTGCTGGCTGATGTTATGTCATCTGCGTGGCAACAGGCCCAATTGAACAAGGGCATTTTTTCACCCACCCCCATGAGCGCCGGCGAACTATTTGCGGGTGCCCTATTGCCGGGCCTCGCGCTGGTGGGGCTTTATATCCTGTACCAGATTGCCAATGCTCTTTTTCGGCCAGCCAGTTGCCCGGCCATTCCGCGTGAAGAAAGCGATGTCCTTGGCAGAAAATTCTATCTCAGGCTTCTGGCCGCACTTTTTCCGCCCCTTTTGCTAATTGTTGCGGTACTTGGGTCCATCCTGTCAGGCATTGCAACCCCTACTGAAGCAGCTTCAGTAGGGGCTATAGGCGCAATATTACTCGGCACGGCACGAATAGACAGCCGCAGCCGGAAGGCTGTGCTGGTAACGCTTGCCGCACTCGGCGTTTTGCTTTGGATAGCAGACACTGCTGACTTACGCATGCAGCGAGACGTGGTGCCGCTGTCTGACACCATATTTTACTGGTTGGCAATTGCATTAACAGCCCTGTTTATGTGGGGCCTTGGCCGTGCACTTTGGAAAACGCATAAGAGCGGCGTACTTGGTGAAGCCATGCGCTCTACTGTACGCATTTCCACCATGATTTATACAATCCTGATAGGAGCAGCGCTGTTCAGTTTGGTTTTCCGGGGGCTCGGCGGGGACGTGATTATTGAAAATATGCTGCATGGTCTGCCGGGCGGGCAGTTTACAGCCATATTGCTTGTTATGCTGCTTATGTTCGTCCTTGGTTTCTTCCTTGATTTTATCGAAATCACTTTTGTTGTTGTGCCTGTTGTCGCTCCTGCATTGCTCGCCATGGACGGCACTTACGGCCCTATATGGCTGGGGGTGTTGATGGCAATGAACCTTCAAACCAGTTTTTTAACACCGCCGTTTGGCTTTGCTCTATTTTATCTACGCGGTGTAGCGCCAGAAAACGTGCCTACAACAGCCATTTACCGCGGCGTACTGCCCTTTGTTCTTATTCAAATTATTGCATTGGCCCTGATAGCCATCTTCCCGGATACCGTAACATGGCTTCCGCAGAAAATATTTGGCAACTAGATACAGAAAATCACATCACATTAGGTTCATTTGCGCAGATAGCACACGCCTGATAGGGGCTATGTATGAAATTAAATCTGAAAAAAATCTGGGCGTCTGTTGGTATCAGCGGGCTGATTATTGCCGCACTGTTTGGCAATCTTATCTATATGAACCTGCGCTCATCTGATCCCATTTTACCGGGTTGGGAAGAATTTAATACCGCACGTTTTGAAGAATTAATGACACGCGACGAACCTGTGATGATAGAAATTTATGCACCCTGGTGCCCCACATGTTTACTGCAACACCGGGCATTATTGACGCTGCAAGAAGAAGGTAGAAGCCCAAAAATTCGGGCTATTCGTGTAGATTTTGACCGGGATGTTGCCTTCCGGGAAAAGCATGGTTTTCGACATACAGGTATGATCGTTGTTTTTGAAAACGGCAGAGAAACACACCGCGCGTCAGGGCTGATAACCGCTGACAAAATTGAAGCTTTTATTGCCAACAGCACATCCTCTGCCAGTCGCTAGAAAGCCTATACACCCTTGCATCACTACTATACGAAATTTACTGTTTCCTCCTGACAATTTCTGGCACTCTATGTGTCTAATATGCCGTTCTCTGGCAATATAGCAGAGGCAATATTTTAACACGGGAGCGATAATAATGATTGGCTATACAACAGTAGGAACAAATGACTTTCCAAAAGCCTGCGCTTTTTATGATACGGTTTTGGCTGAATTAAGCGCAAAACGCACCATGGATTTTGGTGACTTTATCGTTTGGGGTACCGAAGATTCCGGGCCAGGTTTTTCAATCGGAAAACCATTCAATAAAAAGCCGGCAACTGTCGGCAACGGTGTGATGATTGCGCTTGCCGCAAAAGATCGCGCAACTGTGGACAAAGTTTACGATGCGGCAATTGCAGCAGGTGGTACTTGCGAAGGTAAACCGGGCCTCCGGGGCGATGAAAGCATGGGCTTTTATGCGGCATATTTCCGCGACCTTGACGGTAACAAATTAAACGCCTTCTGCATGGGCGCTGCTTAATTAGCTATTTTCCACCGAGGACAATGGAAAGGCCGGGCACTATGTCTGGCCTTTTTTATTGAAGCATCGCTCTACTATTGGCCAGCGTGCTTCTTCAACATTTCGGCCATCATTTCATGAATTTTATGAACCGCCTTGAGCGGCCTAAGCATCACTTTAAATTCGCATATTTTATTATCACTGTTCCAGGTGATCATATCGATGCCGTCAACGGTAATACCGTCAATTTCGGTATTAAATTCAATAACCGCGCCGTTATCGGACAAATACTCGCCCACATATTTAAAGCTGTCGTTCGCCAATACCCCGCCAGCGGCAGACAAATACATGAAGGTAAGCGCTTTACCTTCCTGCGGTGTGTGCACCACGGGTGAATGAAACACCACATCATCCGCCAACATATTGCTCAATGCACCAGCATCATGATTTTCAACAAAATCATACCACCGTTGAAGGTTGTCTTTCATCGTTATTTCCTCGCGTTAAAATAAAAAGTGGGTGCCTGCATTTCAGCCCGCACCCACTTTTAACTGGTTCAATTTTGTCCGGGAACAAATCAATCAGCGGAATTTATTATTTCTTGGGAAACCCATTGGCGGCATCCTGCCTGCATTCCCGCGTTTCCCGGTCCAAGGTGTGAGATCGCTTTCTGTACGCCAACGGTCACCGCTACCGCCCATAGGCCACGTAAGGCCCTCGTCCTTGTGGAAAATCAACACATCAGACAAACTGCCGCCTTTGTAACGCTGCAATGCCACACCTTGTCCACGGTTCATGGTTGGTAGTTCATCCAGCCCAAATACCAGTAACTTACGATTCTCGCCAATCACGGCAACGCTATCACCGTCAACAGTGAAACAATGGGTAGCAAATGCTTCGCCCGGCAAATTCAATATCTGCTTGCCACCTTTTTTCATGGCAACACCGTTATCAGTTTCAACCATAAAACCTTTGCCTATGGAAGACGCTACAAATAGTTTGCCGCCTGGCACATACGGCAACAAAGCGATAACTTCATCGTTGGCATCCATATCCACCATCAAGCGCACAGGTTCACCGTTGCCGCGCCCACCGGGCAGGTTATTTCCGCCCAAAGTGAACAGCTTGCCACTGGTAGCAAACAGGAAGATTTTATCAGTGGTATAAGCATGGAAGCGGAATTTCTCTTCATCGCCTTCTTTGTATTTCAACACCTCTTCAGGTTTTGAATGGCCCTTGAGCGCCCGTATCCAACCGCGTTTTGAACAAACAACAGTGATTGGTTCTTTTTCAATCATTGCCTCGATAGGCACAACTTCGCTAATAGGGGCCTCACCGAATCGCGTACGTCGCTTGCCAAGCTCGGTTGATTGCCCAAACTGCTTCTTTATCACCACCAGTTTGTCGCCTACCGCAATCCACTGCAATTCAGGAGAAGCCAACAATGATTTAATCTCGGCGCGCTCGCCTTCCAGTTTGCTGTGTTCGCTACGTATTTCAACTTCTTCAAGTTTTCTCAGCGCCCGCAACCGCATATTCAAGATAGCCTCTGCCTGCATTTCCGTGAGCTTGAAAGTGTCCATCAGGCAAGGTTTAACTTCCTCTTCCTCACGGATTATCCGGATGATCTCATCCAGATTAAGATAGGCAATCAAATAACCGGAAAGGACTTCCAGCCTGCGCTCAATCTTGTCCAGGCGGAAATTGCTACGGCGCAGTAAAACATCAATCTGGTGATCCAGAAAGCTGTCCAGAACCTGCTTGAGCGACAGCACACGTGGGCGTTTGTCGGTTGCTATCACATTCATGTTTAAAGAAAAACGCGATTCCAGTTCAGTAAGCTTAAACAGGCTCTCCATCAGAACCTTCTCATCCACGGTGCGGTTTTTAGGTTCCAGAACCACGCGAATATCTTCGGCGGATTCGTCGCGCACATCGGCAAGAATTGGAAGTTTCTTCTCTGTAATCAGGTCTGCGATTTTCTCTATCAATTTTGATTTTTGAACCTGATACGGGATTTCAGTTATAACAATATTATAAAGCCCGCGCGGTAGTTCCTCTTTTTCCCACTTGGCACGAACCCGAAAAGACCCCCTGCCTGTCTCATACGCATGGGCAATGTTTTCACGTGGCTCAACAATTTGACCACCTGTTGGAAAATCAGGGCCTTGCACATGCTTTAAAAGATCAAGCGTTGTAACCTCAACATCAGGTTTACGGCGTGCTTCAATCAGCATTTGCATGGCATCCACCAATTCGCCCACATTGTGAGGCGGGATATTGGTGGCCATACCTACGGCAATACCTGTTGAACCATTCGCCAGCAAATTCGGGAATGCACCGGGGAGTACCAGCGGTTCCTCTTCTTCGCCGTCATACGTGGGACGGAAATCAACGGCATCTTCTTCAAGGCCGTCCATAAGAACAGCCGCTACTTCAGTAAGACGCGCCTCGGTGTACCTCATAGCGGCAGCGTTATCGCCGTCAATGTTACCAAAGTTTCCCTGCCCGTCTACCAGTCGGTAGCGAACAGAAAATTCCTGCGCCAAACGCACCAATGCGTCATAAACTGATTGGTCGCCGTGCGGATGGTATTTACCAATCACATCACCCACAACCCGTGCACATTTTTTATAGCCGGTTTTGGGGTCAAGTTTCAAAAGCCGCATTGCGTATAAAAGACGCCTGTGAACGGGCTTCAAGCCGTCCCTAACGTCCGGTAATGACCGCGACATGATTGTAGACAAAGCGTAGGCTAAATAGCGCTCGCTCAAAGCCCCACCAAAGGGGGCTTCAACAATATTTTCACTGAACTCAGAATGCATAGACATGGCGCAACTATATCAAGATGATCACGGATGGCTACAAGATGTTGTGGTTATCCACAGTTTCTTTGCCGCATAAGGCAGTTTGGTTGAATTTCAGCTCTTTAATAGCGAAGAAAACAACCGTTCACGGGCGGCAGGCTGCCCCTTGCCGCGCACCACCCAGATATTGCGGTCAAGAAAGTACCCTGTGAGCTGCATTCCGGCGATAACATCATGCTTTTCAAGCGCATCTGATTGGCCTAGCAAGAAAGCGGGCAATGACAGCAATTTCTCTTTATACGGCGCACCGCCTTCGGCACTAACGGCCCTGCCTGATTTAGGAGAAACATAAATCAGGTTTTCCTTGGCGCCCGTGGCTGCGCACTCACTTAAATCAAGCCCGTAACCCAGTTCTTTGAGGATACCCAATTCAAGCCGCGTTAATGCCGCACCCCACGCAGCAGAAGCGCCCTGCTCGTTTTCCATCAAATCAATAACAGCCAAAAGACCGCTATAAACACCCGTATGCGGTTCTCGCTCAGGCATGGTTGTTGCCACTACAGACGTTACCGCAGAAAGTGCCATAAGCCGCGCGCCGTCGCCCAACATCAGCCCAAGCGGGCTATGTAATAATTCTACTGTAAAACGACCAAGGTTTTCCTCAAGCCGTGCGCGCCATGTTACGGAAAGCTGATTGCCAGCTTGTAAATTTGCTTTATTGCGGCGTGAAAGCCCACCTTTGATAAAGCCACGCGCCCGCCCGTGAGACCGGGTCATTACATCTAATAGCGCGTCTGCTTCGCCGTGACGGGTGGCAGAAAGAACAATCGCTTCATCCTGCCACTCCATACTTCCCCCTCAACGCATATCCAGGCTGATTAATCGACGAAATCAAGACCCATATCATTGTACATGCTGCGGTCTTCGGCCCAGCGCTCTGTGGTTCGCACATGAAGGAAAAGATGCACCCGGTGGCCAAATTCTTCTTCCATTTCCTCGCGTGCCATCTGGCCCAGCATTTTCAGCATAGCCCCACCCTTGCCAATAACGATACCCTTTTGGGTTTCGCGCTGCACATGGATAACCTGCTCAATACGAACAGAACCGTCGGGGCGTTCATCCCATTTTTCTGTCTCAACTGTGGTGTGGTAAGGCAATTCATCATGCAGGCGCAGATACACTTTTTCACGTGTAATTTCAGACGCCAAAATTCTGAGTGTCACATCAGCAATTTGATCTTCCGGATACATCCACGGCCCTTCGGGCGCCAACCCTGCCAAATGCTTTTTCAAATCGGAAACGCCGTCACCCTTAAGGGCGGAAATCAGGAAAGTGTCTGTAAATTCAAAGGCATCGTTCAGGTCTTTCACAAACGCCAGCAATCCGTCCCGGCGCATGCCATCAATTTTGTTGATAACCAAAATCGCATCACGTTTGGCTTTTTTAAGCCCGGCAATAATCGCTTCCACTTCTTCGGTTATACCCTTCTGAGCATCTACCAGTAGCAATGTAGTTTCGGCGTCTTGTGATCCTTTCCAGGCGGCATTTACCATAGCGCGGTCAAGCCTGCGCTTGGGTTTAAAAATACCCGGTGTGTCAATGAAAACAATCTGTGTATTTTCGTACATACCAATGCCGGTAATACGGGTGCGCGTGGTTTGCACCTTGTGGGTTACAATCGCAACCTTGGCACCAACCAGCGCATTCAACAGTGTCGATTTACCCGCATTTGGCGCGCCGATAAGGGCAACAAAGCCGCATTTTGTAGTGGGCGTTTCAGCCATCATTTTTCTCCTGACAGGGTCGCATAGAGCGTTTTGGCCGCAGCCTGCTCGGCCAGCCTTTTGGCGGTACCTTCCGCTTCGGCTGTGCCTTTGCCTTCAACAATTACCTGTATTGTAAAAACCGGGCTGTGGTCCAAGCCAGACCTGCCGATAACTTCATATTTTGGTAGTGGCAAGGCGCGGCCCTGACACCATTCCTGCAATAGTGTTTTGTTATCGCGCGAAGCTTCGGTTGCCTCATTCACCAATGGCACCCAGTGCTTTCTAATGAACTCGTCTGCAACCGCATAGCCGCCGTCCAGATACATAGCGCCTATCACGGCTTCACAAACATCCGCCTGCACGGCTTCTTTTTCGCGCGTGCCTTCTGATTCAGCACCCGGCGTTAGTTTAATAGCCTTCACAATCTGCAACTGGCGCGCCATTTTTGCCAATGTTTCCTTACGCACCAGCGCGGTAAAGCGCCGGTTCAAATGACCTTCCGCTTCTAAAGGGTAAGCCTCCAGCAGCCAGGTTGCGATTGAAAGGCCTAGAACCCGGTCGCCCAAAAATTCAAGCCGCTGATAATTATAAGCCCCAGAAAGGGATGGATGCGTTAATGCTTCATCCAGCAAACTGGGTTTATTAAACCGATAACCAACAAGTTCCTGAAGAAGGGCCATAAACGTCTTTCTAAGCGCGCGCTTCATCCATCAAGCGGCGCATTTCAACAATTGACGCTTCCAACCCATGGAAAATAGCTTCGCCAATTAAAAAATGTCCGATATTCAATTCCATAACCTCGGGTATTTCGGCAATGGCGGCTACTGTATCATAGCTAAGGCCGTGGCCCGCATGCATTTCCAGGCCTTTAGCATGGCCGTATTTTACAGCGGTGCGAATGCGTTCCAGTTCTTCCTGCTGAGGCGCACCGGATAGCTCACAGTAAGCACCCGTATGAATTTCAGTTACGGGCGCGCCGAGCGAAAGCGCAGCGTCCAGCTGGTCTTTGTCCGGATTAACAAACAAGCTAACCCTTGTGCCTGCCTTGCCAAGCTCAGAGACAAAAAACTTCAGGCGGTTATGCTGTCCAGCGGCGTCAAGCCCGCCTTCAGTTGTAAGTTCCTGTCGCTTTTCCGGCACTAAACAGCACGCATGCGGCTTGTGACGCAGCGCTATTTCCAGCATTTCCTCGGTAGCGGCCATTTCAAAATTCAACGGCACCGTGAGCACATCAGAAAGCGTCGCAATATCTTCGTCTGATATATGTCGGCGGTCTTCCCTCAGATGCGCCGTAATGCCGTCGGCTCCCGCACGTACGGCAAGGCCTGCAGCTCTTACCGGATCAGGGTGGCGAATACCTCGTGCATTTCTGATGGTAGCCACATGGTCAATATTAACACCTAAACGGAGCTTGTTATTTTTCATATACCATCTTCCGTGCTACCTGCTGCATTATCCGAGCGCAGCTTCCTTCTTTTATCCCGGTTCTCCCTATAGCCTGAAATCAGGCCTCTGAAAGACACATAAAATATTAGCCAGACAAGAATGGCTACCGGAATACCGCCCACAAACAACGGCGGAAAGATAGATGCAAAATACTCAACAGGGCTTTCCCACATCAGGTCCAGGCTAGGCAATTGATCGGTGGCCTCCCTTCCCAGCAAAAAAGAACCAACCTGCCCCGTGAGGGCGTAGATAAGAGGAAACGTCCACGGGTTCCCTATAACTGTTCCAAAAATAGCCGCCAGAAAATTACCCCGAACAAGCCAGGAAATTGTTATGGCTAGTACGAAGTGCAGCCCCAAAAACGGCGTGAAAGACACCGCTGCACCTGATGCAATACCCGCCGCAATACTGTGCGTACTGCCCGGCATCCGTGCTACCCGATGGAACAAATATGTCCAGGCGCGTTTCAGGCCAGCGCGCGGCCATAACCACCCTGTAATTTGCCGCCATATTGGCAAGCTATTTCGACGTCGAAACAACATGGTACCGGGTATCGTTCCTTATGCTTTCATGCCGCGACTGCCGGGCTTTATTGCTGGCAACGCTTTCATTTCTTTAGGCAGGTCTTCCGTTTTATATGTGGGAGCATTGATCGTTGCCAGCGCCGTGACAGGCGCACCAACATCGGCCTTGCCGCCTGACCTGTTGATCAGACATCCGGCTGCAACAACATCACCACCCCACTGGGTGATGGTTTTAATGCACTCACGCGATGACAAGCCTGTTGTGATGATATCTTCCATCATCAATATTTTGGCTCCTGCCGGTATTTCAAATCCCCGGCGCAGCGCAAACTCACCGTCAACCCGTTCACAAAAAATGCCCGGAACACCCAGTTGCCGTGCCACTTCATACCCCACAATCACGCCGCCCATTGCAGGGCTAACCACCAGATCAATCTGAGCACCTGTTACCTTCAGTTTTTCCGCAAATGCTGCACACAACTTCCCTGCTCGTTTGGGGTCCATAAGCACCTTCGCGCACTGAAGATAAACCGGGCTATGCAAACCGGATGACAGCAAAAAATGGCCTTCAAGCAACGCGTCAGCACCGCGAAATTCATTCAATACAGCTTCTTGATCCATTATTGCGTCCTGCCTGTGTATATGGCTTAAGTTTATAGGCGTTCATTCCTGTAGCGCGGATACTGCCAGCAAAGCCCGGCGTCAAGCGAATTACGCAGCATTAACCACATTAATCGAGGCTTCTATTTGCTGAAAGGCGCGTTTACCCCAATACCCTGTCAGCGTGGCTAATAACGCGGCTTACCCTGAGCGCACGCGTAACATCAGTTAAATGTTTTGCATCCCGCACTTCAACATCAATAACCATCACATAAAATTCAGGGTCGCGTTCAGAGATTTCCAAGTTTGAGATATTCCCGCCATTTTTGGAAACAGTAGATGCAATAGCCGCCAATGCACCACGTTCGTTAGTAACTTCCAATCGTAATCTGCCTGTATAAAACGCGTCGCCTTCTTCATCATCCTGCCACTTCAGGTCCAGCCACAGATCAGGATGGTCGTCAAACGCCTGCAGCTTGGAACAATCAATAGTATGTATTTCCGCACCGCGTCCGGGAATACGAATACCTACAATTCTGTCACCGCGAACCGGATGGCAACATTCTGCAAAATGCACTGCCGAGCCCCGCTTAATACCAGATATCGGAATGGCTCCATCCGCCACATCTTCCCAGTCCTGGTGAACCGCAGGCAGCCCTTCTGCGCGAGCATCTTCCTTGAATCCTGGAAAAGCAGCTCGCAGAATCTCTTCTTCTTTTAGTGTGCCTTGCCCCACAAGAGCATAAAGCATTTCGCTATCTGAAAGGTTTAAAACAAGCGCTGCTTCGTCCACAATCTGGGTTGAGAAATCCAGTCCGTTCCGGCGACAGGCTTTTTCAATCAGTGTTTGGCCAAGGCTGCTATATTCGGAATATTGCTGATGCTTTACATGACGACGGATCGCAGACCGCGCCTTGCCTGTTATTGCAAAGTTCTCCCAGCGGAGCGAAGGCGCCTGTCCTTTTGATGTCAGTATCTGGACCTGATCTCCGTTTTCAAGCTGGTGTCGCAGGGGCACCATGCGGCCATTCACTTTGGCACCGACACAGTGGTCACCAACCTCCGTATGCACTGCATAAGCAAAATCGACGGCGGTAGACCCATGAGGCAGGGACACCAATTCACCTTTGGGAGTAAAACAAAACACTTTGTCCTGAAACATCGCCAATTTTGTATGTTCAAGAAACTCTTCTGGATCCTGCGTATGTTCCAAAATCTCCAAAAGTTCGCGTACCCACAAATACTGTGATCCTTCAGCGTTATCGGCTTTCTGTTTGTACTGCCAGTGTGCCGCCACACCAATTTCAGATTCTTCATGCATATCGAACGTGCGTATTTGTATCTCCAGCCGGTTATTATTGCTGCCAATCACAGTAGTGTGGATTGACCGGTAAAAATTAGACTTCGGCGTTGAAATATAATCTTTAAAGCGGCCCGGCACCATGCGGTGTTTCTGGTGAATAATTCCCAGCGCCTGATAACAGGTTGGGATGTCTTTTACTTTGATCCGAAAAGCCAGCACATCAGCAAGTTGCTCGAAAGGAATATTCTGGGCTTCCATCTTGCGCCATATTGAATAAGGGCGCTTGATACGACCGCTTACTCTGGCCTCAATGCCATTGTCAGCCATCAGTTCGCCTAGGGCATCAACCATTTCCTGTTCAAGATTAGGACTTTCGGCTATCAAAAAATCCAACCGTGTCCGAATAGATTCCAGCGCCTCGGAATCCAGATGTTCAAACGCCAGGTGTTCAAGCTCATCTTTAAGCTCATGCATGCCAATACGCTCGGCAAGGGGGGCATAAATCTCCAGTGTTTCAAGGGCAATACGGCGGCGTTTCCCCTCGGTTTTGATGAAACCAAGCGTGCGCATATTGTGGCAACGGTCAGCCAGCTTAACTAGCAGCACCCTGATGTCATTCGACATCGCTAGTAGAAATTTACGGAAATTCTCCGCCTGACGAATACTCTCGCTCTGAAGTTCAATTTTCGAAAGTTTGGTAACACCGTCCACAAGTTCGGCAACTTTGTCGCCAAACAATTCACGAATTTCGTCAATGGTTGCCACAGTGTCTTCAACCACATCATGCAAAAGCGCGGTTGCGATTGTATCACTGTCCAGCTTCATTGCAGTGAGGATACCAGCCACTTCAAGAGGGTGCACAAAATAAGGGTCACCCGAGGCGCGCGTCTGTGAACCGTGCGCCTTCATTGCAAATACATAGGCACGGTTCAGCAAAGCCTCATCGACATTAGTGTCGTAGGCCTTTACCATTTCAACCAACTCAAACTGACGGATCACACGGTGTCCTCACCAAATGAAAATCTAACTGAGAAAGAGATACCCTTTCCCAAAGGGAATTTCAGCCCATTTCTTTGATGTAGAGGAATTTGGTGAAAAAACACCTAAACTGATGTCTGCATTTAGCAAGAAGGGGCTGAAAATGAACGACACTAATTATATCGATGGTTTTCTATCTGGTCAGGTGGCCTTTATCACAGGCGGTGGCAGCGGCATAAATCTGGGCATTGCAAAAAACATGGCGGCAGCTGGAGCCAAAATCGCAATTTGCGGGCGCACCTTCAGTAAACTGGAATCGGCAGCAGAAGAAATTCGGGCCTTCGGTGTGGATGTGTTTCCAGTGGCAGCAGATGTGCGTGACCTGGAAGCCATGGAAAAAGCACTTGCAGAAACCCAGGCCGCACTTGGCACCGTTAGCATTGTGGTAGCTGGGGCCGCAGGCAATTTCATGTGTGAAGTAAAAGACATGACATACAATGGCTTTAAAACCGTGCTGGACATTGACCTTATGGGATCTTTCAACACAGCCAAAGCCGCTTATGAACAGCTAAAGACTAGCAAGGGATCAATGCTTTTCATCTCTGCAGGACAATCCCTGGATGCTCATTCACACCAGGCGCATGTTAGCGCGGCAAAGGCTGGCGTTGATAAATTGATGAAAACCCTCGCCATTGAATGGGGACCAGCAGGCATTCGCTGTAACAGCATCATCCCCGGCCCTATAGATGGCACAGAAGGCATGAAGCGCCTTACCACCCCCGAAACCCTGCCAATGCTAATAAATGCTGTGCCTGCGAGGCGACTGGGTGCTGTGGATGATATTGGCCGGGCTGCCGTGTTTCTTTCATCTGAATTTGCGAGCTATATCACCGGAGCGGTTTTGCCGGTTGACGGCGGCCTGACACTTGGCGGCTCCGGCATGTTTAATTTTGCGGCCCAGCAATTTGGCGGCGGTAAAAAAGCTAAATAACTCCAACCTGACTGGGACGCATGTGATGAACACGATGAAGGCTGTTTATATACAGAAATATGGCCGGTCTGATGTTATGGAGACAGGCGATGTAGCTGTGCCTTCTCTCCAGCCAGATCAGGTGCTTATCAAGGTAAAAGCAGTATCGCTCAATCCGCGTGACTGGCTGTTGATGCGCGGCATATACCCTTTTAAAAAGTTGGCCGAGCCTTTCCCTATTATACTGGGCAGCGATATGTCGGGCACGGTGGTGACTACTGGCGCAGAGGCAACAAAGTATAAAGTGGGTGACGACGTGTTTGGCATGCAGCCAATCAAAGGGAAATTCGGAGCGCTGGCCGAATATGCAGCCATCAAGGAAAGTGCCGTTGCCCTGAAGCCTGCCGCGCTTTCCCACGCAGTCGCAGCGGCCATGCCGTGTGCAGGCATGACATCCTTCCAAACCATTCGCGATTTGGCCAAGTTAAAAACAGGCGAAACCATATTGATAAATGGGGCGTCTGGGGGCGTTGGAACCTACGCTATACAAATGGCAAAAGCGGCTGGCGCACACGTAATTGCGGTTTGCGGCCCCACAAACCAAAAACTTTGTACCAGCCTCGGCGCAGATGAGACAATTGATTATAAGTCAGAAAACTTCGAGCACCGCAGCGATAGCTATGATGTGGTTTATGATGTGATTGGCCGTTCAAGCCCGGCTAAGTGCCAAAAATCCCTAAAGAAAAATGGGCGTTATATTTCAACCATTCCTTCACCCGCCATGTTTCTGAAAGCTAAACTCAGTCAGATGACACGCCTGTTTGGCCTCAATAAAAGCCAAACCTCACATCTGATTTTGGTTAAACCGGACGGCCATGACCTTGCAGCAATGGCACTGCTTATTGAAAATGGAAAAATGAAAAGCGTGATCGATTCTACATATCCATTGGCCGATGTAAAAGCAGCTTTTGATAAAATTCAAAGCTGGCGGGCCAAAGGCAAAGTTATTGTTGAGATATGCAAGTAGGGCCAACAGCCGATCAACAAAGCAGACAATAAAAAACCCGGCGAAAACCGGGTTTAAAATTCATTTGAAGCCAGAAAAAACAAAGCTTGGGTTTAGTCTTCCGCTGGCTTCGCTGAAGGACTATCCATGCCAGCCATAAGGATTGACAGGTCCACTTCTTCGCTCTCGTCTGTTTCAACAACTTTGCGAAGGCCACTAATAACTGACTCGATCAAATCATCTGCCATGATTTTCTCTTCAGCAATTTCACGCAAACTAACAACAGCGTTTTTATCATTGTCACGTTCAACTTCAAGCGGTGCACCAGAAGAAATCTGACGTGAACGCTGTGCTGTAGCAAGCACTAGCTCAAAGCGATTGGTTACTTTATCAACGCAATCTTCAACGGTTACGCGAGCCATTCATATTCTCCAAAATTCCATTGCGGCAAAGCCATAAACCTTCGATAAACATCAGAGGGGCTATCACTGCCGTACAAGCGCCCGCTTATACAAGCGAGTAATCTCTCTGTAAAGCAAGGAATCGCTATAGAATATCAGAAATTTTACGCACATCGCTTGCTTGTACTCTAATGGCAGCATTTTTCACCATCTCTGTAACCGTTATATTAAGGCACGGATGCCGCCAATCAGGGGCCACATCCAACAACGGCACCAGCACAAATGCCCTTTTATGCAGCCGGGGGTGAGGCACAACCGGTTGTTCCAGAAAGGCTGCCGGATCATCACTGTGCACAACAACATTCCAAGCCTGCGGGCTTGGTAATATAACCTGTTCGTATACTAACAGGTCAATATCCACGGTGCGGGCGCTCCAGCGCTCTGCAGGTTTTCGGCCTAAAAGCTGTTCTGTTTCTTTAAAAAGCAGCAAAAGTCCGTCTGCGGATAGGTCCGTATTAGCTGCAAGCGCACAATTGATAAAATCAGGTTGCTCAGAAACCGGAACCGGTGTTGTTTGGTAAAGACCCGAAACACTAATGTTTTCCAGCCCCTCATCGCCCAACACCCTAACCGCCTCGCGCATGGTATCGACAGGGCTACCGTACCCGGACGGCAAATTGCCGCCTAGACCAACCAGAATGTGATGCGAATTACCCATAACTTCCTAATACAAGCTTCATCTTATAGCGGCTCTGCAATGTTCTACCACTCTATACCCGCATCAAGGAATACGATGAAGCTACTTTCTGTTTTTACTAAATTTCGCCGTGAACTGAGGCTTGACCTTCTGCGGTGTAGCATACACTAAACAATCACATCTTGACGCGGCGTGGCACACTGGCCACCTTGGCCATTATTTTTATAATCAGGAATAACAGCTTTGTCTGAAACACATCCAGCAGAACCCGAACCTAATTGCCAACAATGCCCTCGTCTTGTTGCATTTCGTGAAGAGAACAGCGTCGCTTATCCTGATTTTTTTAATGGCGCTGTACAAAGTTTTGGCCCTATCAGTGCCCCGTTTCTTGTGATTGGTTTGGCTCCGGGCTTAAAGGGGGCCAACAAAACAGGCAGACCTTTTACCGGGGATTTCTCTGGTGAATTATTATTCAAATGCCTGCATGCGATTGGCTGGACCAATGACATGAATGAAAACCATGCAGAGGACGGCTTTGAATTAACTACATGCCGGGTTACCAATGCAGTTTGCTGTGTGCCGCCGCAAAACAAACCCACAGCATCAGAGGTTAATAATTGCAGACCCTTTTTGCTGGCGCGTATTGCTTTGATGAAAAACCTGAAAGTTATGATGGCGCTTGGCCGCATCGCCCACGACACTACAATTCGCACCTTTGGTCTTCGTCTGGCTGAATATAAGTTCGGACATGCTGCCGTACATAAGCTGCCTAACGGGTTAACGCTGGTGGATAGCTATCATGTTTCACGGTACAATGTGAATACGGGTGTTTTAACAGAGCCCATGTTCATGGCTGCGCTGAAAACAGTACAGCGGGAGCTTTCCCGGTGATATTGGAAACGGCTCAGCTAACGATAAAGTCCAGCGAAACAACCGCGTTTAAGGCAGCTATGGCGGAAGCAAAGCTAATCATTTCTGCCATGCCTGGATTTATTGATTTACAGGTCAACCCATGCATTGAAATACCAAACCAATATCTTCTACTGGGACGCTGGCAAACATTGGCGGATCATACGGAAGGATTCAGAAAATCAGTGCATTACCAACGTTGGAAAGCTCTCTTGCATCATTTCTATGAACCCTTCCCGGAAGTATTTCACTATGGGGAAGCAACCATTTCAACGTGAATACCGCCCGAGCACAACATAAAGACGGCGGCAACATCAGCTACCGCCGCCCTACTCAAAACAAGGTTACTCAAAACATCAGGAGGTAATTTCAAACGCCTCTACCTGTTGGCATATATGCCTTTAAGACAGATATTGGTCGGCCGCTGTGTTAGTTGGGTTGGCGCGAGAGCCATCCTTGCAGCGCCGCAAGTTCATTTTTGCCAGAAAGTTTGGCGGCAGCTGCCGGACCTGCCACGGCGCGGTAAAAATTATGAGCAGAAGGCGCATCACCGCTTTCAACTGCACCTTTGAGCGCAGCCATCAAAACCGGGCGCATTGCCAACATGGATTTAGCGAACTCCCTAGGTAACAGCGGGGAGCCAAGATGTTCTCTTAACATTGTCCTGTTTTCCTGTGTCATGGTCCGAATCTCCTTCGCACATTGCGCTTATATTACACCATAAATTCCCTAATTTTCCCCTAATGCCACTATATATGGTGGCTCAAGCTCCTAATTTCCATAGGCGCGGTCATAAATATTATTGGTTAAAAAGTGAATTTCACGCCCGTCGTCCAGGTACGGGGTTTTCCCGGCCGCAAACCAATCGGGCGGCGCGCTACTGAATAGGTGACGTCAAAAAGATTATCAATAGACGCAAAGAGAGATACCGCATCTGTAATCTGATAGTGAGCCGACAAGTCAA
>Ga0316204_10004820_pt1 | contig 23545 bp, 16 predicted proteins | sample 6monrhotite_MG_2_FD_205661 | JGI IMG/M metagenome (GOLD analysis project Ga0316204, IMG submission 205661) | Microbial mat bacterial communities from mineral coupon in-situ incubated in ocean water Damariscotta River, Maine, United States -... | ecosystem: Environmental > Aquatic > Marine >... | reverse complement strand
GCTCGCTGGACCCGCGGCGAGCGCGAGGGCGTCGAGTTCCCGCCAGGGACCGACGAATACCGCCGCCTCGAGGACGCGCCCGTAGCCGAGCTAGACCCCGACTCCCCCTTCGCCTGGCTCCACCCCTAGGGTCCGCCGTCCCTCCTCTTGCCACACGCCCCGGCTCCCTACGGGTGGCCTGGGCGCCGCCATGTACGCTCACCTCGCGAGGGCCGTTTTCGGCGTCTGAGCGGGTGGAGTTTCGCGCCCTGAAACGCCCCTCTTTGCACGCGTCCTCGCGGGACACATAACGCAGAGTCCAGCGGCCACCCGGACCGAGGGTTCGAGGAAAGAGCTCCTCGGGCGGAATGAAGCCCTTTTGGGCTCAGTCACCGAGTCGCTCGAGGTGAGCCTTGGCCCGACTCGCCTGCCCGGACCGAGGGTTCGAGGGAAGAGCTCCTCGGGCGGAATGAAGCCCTTTTGGCTCAGTCACCGAGTCGCTCGAGGTGAGCCTTGGCCCGACTCGCCTGGGGGTGGTTCGGTGCGACCTCGAGGAACTTCTCGAAGTCCCTCCTTGCCTTCCTCGGCTTACTCGCTCGTAGGTAGAGCTCGCCGCGGACCATGTAGGGCATGGGCCCCGGTCGTCGCGTCTGCTTTAGGCAGCTCTCCACGTCCTCGAGGGCTCCCTCGAGGTTTTGCATTCGAGCCCGGACCTCGGCCCGGTTTAGCCAGAACTGAGGAGCGTCGGCGTTGAGGGCCAGAGCGCGGGAGAGGTCCTCGTGGGCCCCCTTGAGGTCACCCTCCCCCACCTTGAGCGCACCTCGGTTCCCCCAGGCCATGAAGTGCTTGGGGTTGATCTCAACGACCTTGCTCAGGTCCTTGATGGCTGCCTTGGTATCACCAAGCTGAACGTGGGCAACCCCACGGTAGAACCACAGGTGGTCCCCCCGCTCCTTGAGTTCGAAGGCCCGCTCGATGTCGGCCAAGACCTTGCGAGGCTGCTTGAGCCCGAGGTGAGCGTCAGCGCGAAACACGTAGTTGAGCGGAATTCGATCTGGGTCCAACTCGATGGACTTGGTTAGATCCTCTGCGGCGCCCGCGTGATCGCCCGAGCGAAGCCGAGCCACCCCGCGCAGGTGCCAGGCTATCGGGCGCTTGGGACCGATCTCGACAGCCTGGTCTCCGTCTCGAACCGCATCCTTGGGCCGGCCTAGAGCAAGGAGAGTCTGGGCGTGGCCGACCCAGAATCCGAGCTGACGAGGGTGATCTCGGATCCCCCGCTCGAAGTCCTCGTAAGCGCCCTTGAGGTCGCCCCGCTGCTTCTTGAGGTTGCCCCGATTGTTGAGGGCTGGCGCGTGGTCCGGCTTGAGCTCCAAGACTCGGTCGTAGTCGCGGATCGCAGCGCGCAAGTCGCCCAGGGCGGTGTAGGCCGTGGCGCGCACATGAAGCGCTGTCGTCGCCTCAGGACTTAGCTCGAGAGCCTTGTCGAGGTCCGCGAGGGCTTCCCGCGCCTTCCCGACGGCCAAGAGCTGCTCCCCACGCTCGAGGTAGCCCTCGTAGGTCTCCGACTCGAGCTCGACCCCCTCACCTGTGAAGTTCCCCAGCGCCCGCTCAATGGTCCGGCTGTAGGTGCTGTTGATCCCATAGCGCTTACGGCTCGCGAGGACGATCTTCTCGGCCTCGTCGCCCCCCAAACGACAGAGAGCCTGACCCGCGGCGATCGCCCGCTCCGAAACGACCTCGACGCCCAGGTAGTCGCCTATGGCAGGGACCGCCCCCTCATGAATCCCGATCCAACCCAGGGCCTCCGCGGCAGCGCGAGCGACCACCAACTCCTGGCGTCCCACGGTCGTGTCCAACTTGCCCGCCAGGAGATCCCTGAACCCGACCCAGCCCTCACCCGCCAGCGACTCCCCCTCGGAGTCGTCTCCCGCGTGAATTTGAGTCCCAGCCGCGCGCTCCGTCGCGCGCTCAGCGAGCCGCCGGCGAGCTTTGTGGAGGAGCTCCTGCTGGTCCTTGCTGAGCGAGGTCCCTAGCGCACGCTTGTCGAGGGCGTCTATCGCCTCGACCAGGTAGGCGTGATCGATCCCTTTCTCCGAACCGGGAGGGAGGCTCTCGAGGATCAACTCACGACGCGCAGCCTTGAGCTGCGTCGTGATCGCACGAAGTCGCGCGACGACGATCTTGACCGTCTCGGCGTCCGCCTCGTTCACGAGCCCGAACACGACGCCCTCACGCTCCAGCTTGCCTTCGGCCAGCCCCGCGAGGAGCCGCTTGACCTCCGTCGCCCGCGCCCGAGCGCGGGCCGTGCGCGACTCCTCGACACCTGCGAGAGCCTCCTTGGCCCGCGCAGAGTCCACGCCCAAGTCCGCGGCCTGCTGGTAGGCATGCGTCGCGAGGACCCACTGCTTGGCAGCCTGAGTCGTCTCGCCCAGCGCCATCGCTGCCTCGAAGCAAGCCTCCTTAGCCTCCTTCGACTCCGGCGCGATCGCGCGCCAGCGCAGAGCAGCGTTGTTGAAGTCGAGGGCCCGAGCGACCCGCTCCTGCTCGGCGGCCTGGCGCGCGCGAGCATCGGCTTCTTTTCCTGGGAGCGGCGCAGCCCGAAGCGAAGTCCGCCGCTCCTCGACCGCGCTCCGCGCCGCGCCGATGAGCTCTGCGCTGGCCTGCTCACGACCCTGCTTGAGCCCAGCCTCGCGCTCGAGCTCGGCTCGAACCCTAGCCTCTGTGATCTGGAGGAGCGTCCACACGCCACCAGCCAAGAGCAAGCAAGCCGCCCCGCCTAGGATCCCTACCAGCGCCCGGTTCCGCCGGCCCCAGCTGGAGATCCGCCGCCCCAAGGTCGGCGGCTGGGCCCGAATCGGGAGGTCTCGCAGCCAGAGCCCCAAGTCCTCGCCGAGGGCGCGCGCCGAGAGATAGCGCTGATCAGGCTCCTTTTCCAGACACTTGAGGCAGATCGTCTCGAGGTCACGATCTAGCTTGGGGACGAAGCTCGAAGGCCTAGGCGCCGGATCGGTCAAAACCTGCCGCAAGACATGGATCGGGGTCTGGCCACGGAAAGGCGGCTGCCCCGTGATCATCTCGAACAGGGTCGCCCCTATGGAGTAGACGTCCGAGCGACGATCGACCTGATCGCTGTCGCCCTCGGCCTGCTCCGGCGGCATGTAGGCCGGCGTCCCCATGACCTGACCCGTCACCGTCAACCCGCGCTCGCGAACGTCCTTGGCGAGACCAAAGTCAGTCACGACGGGCTCACCGTCCTCACGCATCAAGACGTTGGCGGGCTTCATGTCGCGGTGCAGGATCGCGTGGGTGTGGGCGTAAGAGAGCGCCTCAGCGAGCTTCTTGGCGATCTCGGCCGCCCGCCGAGGCTTCAGCTTGCCCGAGCACTTGATCGTGTCGCTCAGCGCCTCGCCTTCGACGAGGTCCATAGCGAAGTAGTGACCCGCAGGGTCCTCCCCCACGTCGAAGATCCGCACGATGTTCGGATGGCTCAGGCGAGCTGTGGCGCGAGCCTCAACTTGAAAGCGCGCTACGCCCTGCTCGTTCTGGGATCCCGGGAGGAGGAGCTTGAGCGCGACCTTGCGGTCGAGCTCGGTGTGCTCCGCTATGTAGACGACCCCCATTCCGCCACGCGCGAGCTCCTTCACGATTCGATAGGGTCCGACCTGACCCCCCGCTTGGGGAGGCCCGCTCGAGCCAGTCGCCGGACGCGGTCCACTCGGCGCCTGGTGAACGCCGCTCGAGAGCGGATAGCCAGGTGCCGGGTAGCTGCCTGAGCCTGGGGGAAGGGAGCCCGGAGGGAGGGAGCCCGCGGGCAGCGGATAGGATCCCGAGCCACCGCCAGGCAAGGAATACGCTCCAGACCCTTGGGAATAGGCGGACTGGGGCCCTCCCTGGGCCTGAGGAAAAGCCGCCGCGGGAGGAAAGCCCTCCGCGGACATATCCAGCTTGATCGTCGCCTGGAACTCCGAGCTCCCCTCGCCGAACTTGAGCGTCGCGTCGGCGTCGGGCCCGATCGGTTGTCCCAGGGTGGCCTGAGACATATCGACCTTGAGGGTCGAGATGCTGTCGGCGTCGTCGGTGGCCTTGACCTGGTGAGCCCCTGAGTCCGTGCCTGCGAGGTCCCGTGCCGACGGTTTGGGGCCCCTGAACGCCTGGGCGCCCGCCTGAAGCATGGCTGGGCTGGGTCGCGCTCCCTCGGAGCTGAGGTTGAGGCTGAAGTCGCCCTGAGACTGAGCCAAGTCGTCAATCGAAGACACCTCGGCCGAGGTCGCAGCCTGCCTCATGGCCGACGGGGTCGGGCTGGACGAGAGGTCCGCTCGCGGGGCCGCTGCACTGGGCTGAGCAGGCGGCTCGGCAGGGCGGGCGCTCTGGTCGAGCTTTCCTCCAGGGACGAGGTCAACCGAGACCTCGCCCTTGGCGTAGGCCAAGAGCTCGACGAGCTCCTCGGGGACCCCTCCCTGAGAGGCCGGGGTCGAACTCGCTCCCCCGAGGTCAATGGCTACGTCGCCCTCGTCGTCGAGCCCGGGGAACGAGGCCTCGGGCGACGCGCTGCTAGCGGCGCCTTTGGCCAAGCGCGGATCGACGCCACCCGAGACCTGCGACAAGCGCTCTAGGGTCGCTAGGTGCTCTGTGGTGACGTGACCCTCGAGGTGGGTCAGGAGGGAACCTCCCTGACCCGAGCTCTGGGCGATCTTGCGCAAGACGGCGTCCCGCCCTTGGGCATCGAGCCAGCCACGCTGGACGGCCACCTGCAGGAGAAACTGATCTTCGGCTCTCAGCACGGGCCTACTATCGCGAGCCTGCCAGCTCTCGTCACCCCCAGCTTGCGACTGCGCCGAGGAAACTCGAGCATGGCCCCCTTGGGCGCTGAGACGCGCTGCGTCTCCGAACCCCCAAGAGACCTACTTCTTCTTGGCCTTCTTCTTGGCAGCCGGCTTCTTCTTGGCAGCCGGCTTCTTCTTGGCGGCCGGCTTCTTCTTGGCGGCAGACTTCTTCTTCGCCGACGACTTGCTGACGCGCGCCGAGACCTTCGCGGTTCGGACTGACTTCCGCTTCTTGGGAGTCTTGCGGCGCGGCTTGCGAGGCATTGGGCCCTTGCCGAGCTGGGCGTCGAGGACCGCTAGGACCCTCGCGATCTCCTCGAGGGTGGCCGCGTCGTAGCCCTCGGGCTCGAGCTCGGTCCAGTCACCGATCAACTCCACGAGCTCAGCGGGCGTGTGCTTGGCGCGACGCGCCTGCCAGGCGATCTCGAGGAGCTGGAGCGCTCGGACACGGTTCTCCTCACCCGGACGCTCCCGCAAGAGCAGGCTGGCTCGAATCACGGGGTGACAGGCCGGGTTCTTGCGCAGCGCCAGGCGAACGCTTCGCTCCGGGTCCTCGCAGAGCCTGAAGCAGACCTCCTCCGTGATCTGCGGGTGCGTCGCCACGACGCTCCGGACCTCACGGTGGGGATCGCGACAGAGCGCAGCTAAGACCTCAGGTGGGGCGTCTGCCTGGATCAGCGTCACCCGATGCTGGATCGGGCGAATCTTGTCCAGCACGCCCGCGAGGGCGTGATCCTGAAGTTCGTCGAGCAGAAACTCGTAGAGCTTGATTAGCCCAGGAACGTCTGGGCTTCTGAGAAATTCTTGCTCGTGTAACTCAAAAGGACTGAGTTCGATTTCCGACAAGTGACCCCCTGCGGTGGGCGGCGACTCGGGGCTACATTGCAACCCTGAAATGGCCGCGTAGCATACTCAGCTATCCGAGATCCGCAAGTGAGAGCGCTTTGGCGACGTCTAGTTTGATCGTACTCGTTCCCAACGAGGTGCCCTTCGAGGTCGCCCTCGGTCGGGACGAGATCAACGTCGGCCGCGCCGAGGCGAACGTCCTCCCGCTCCGCGACATGAACGTCTCGCGCCATCACTTCCAGATCGAGCGACGCGGCGACCACTGGCTCCTGAGCGACCTCAAGAGCCGCAATGGAACCCTCGTCAACGGCGTCGCTGTCATGACCAAGGTCCTGACCGAGGGCGACCGGATCCAAGTCGGCAACAGTCAGCTGACCTTCCGCCTCGAGGCCACAGCCCGCGCGATTTCCCTCGACCAAGCGCCCCGGACCATAGCCGCCACTCAGCCCGGACAGCCTCCAGCCCAGCCGGGCTCTGGGCCCATGAAGACCCAGCCCCGCCAGGCTCCGACCCAGAACCAACCCTCCCCCGCTCCCTTGGGGGGGTCCCCGCCGGTCAAGCCCCCAGGCGGGCCCCAGACTGGGCGCCCCCTGCGGGCCCCTGCGGTGCGCCCCCCGCCCGCGGCACCACCCACGCTCCCTTTCACGCGCTCCCGCGTGGCAGCAGGTCCGCCGAACTTGGGCGGAGGAATGTTCGGGCTCTCGCCCGCCCCGCCCCCCGGCTCAGCGCCCCCGACCAAGGGCGACACGCGCAAGTCGGTCCCGCGCCCCAAGAGCAGCGAGCGCCTCGCCCTCTCCAAGCAAGACCTGGAGGGCGGCGATCCACCCGTTCAAGACGAGCGCTGGCGGAAGCTGGCCGAGGTCGCCTGCGCCATCAACATGGTCCACGACCTCGAGCAGCTCCTCGAGGAGACCCTCGACGCGGTCCTGTCCCTGGTCCCCGCCAAGAGCGCCTTCCTGGTCTTGATCGAGGAGGGGGAGCTCGTCGTCCGCGCCAACCGCAACGCTCCAGACGTCGACTTCAGCAGCGAAGGCCACCGCCTCAGCCGCCAGGTGTGTCACGAAGCGATCCAGCAGAAGCGTCCTGTCCTGACACAAGATGCGACCAGCGACAACCAGCTCGGCCAATACCTCTCGGTCGTGAACCTCAAGCTGCGCTCGATCCTCTGCGTCCCCTTCTCCTTTCAAGAGGAGGTCCTAGGCGTCGTCTATCTCGATGAGCCCGGCGGAGACCCCTTCGCCGATCAGGGCGCCGAGGTCGAGCTCGTCGGCGCCTTCGGTGACCTGGCCGGGATCGCCCTGGCCAACGCGCGGATGCTCATAGAGACCCGCGAGCGCGAGCGCATGGCCCAGGAGTTGGCCATTGCGAGCCGAATCCAGCAGGGGCTCCTCCCGGGCAAACCACCGACGCCCAATGGTCTGGAGCTGGCCGGCCGAACCGTCGCTGCGCGTGGGGTCGGCGGGGACATCTACGACTACTTCACCCGCGAGGTCCCGACGACGGACGTCTTGATCTCCATCGGCGACGTGGCGGGCAAGGGCGTCGGAGCGGGCCTCGTGATGGCCAGCGTGCGAGCCCTTCTCCACGCCTACGGCGAGGTCTACGAGCGAACCGACGTCCTGCTGCGACACCTAAACGCGGTCCTCTCGCGTGACCTCCAGCCTGGGATCTTCGTCAGCTTCCTCCTGATTCGCTACGACCCAGCCACAGGCCGAATGCACTACACCGGCGCTGGTCACGAGCACCTTGTCGTCTATCGCCCGAGCACCGGCCAGACCGAAATGGTCCGAGCCGGAGGTGTCGTGCTGGGACTCGTCGAGGACCTCGGCGAGCGGATCAAGGAGGAGACCCTGACCCTGCTCCCCGGCGACGTGGTCTGCCTCTACACCGACGGCGCGACCGAGGCCCCTGACGCCGAGGGCGAGGAGTTCGGCCTCGAGCGCCTCGCAGACGCGGTCCGCGACGGCCCCCTAGACCCGGCCGCGATAGTCGAGCGTGTGATGAACGCCGTCCAAGCCTTTGAGAACGCCCCCGAGAGCCACGACGACCTGACGGTGGTGGCTCTGCGCAAGACCTAGCGAGAGGCCTGTCGAGGGTTCCCGCGCGTCCCTTGGCAAGCGCTCAGCCCTGAGTCACCCTGGCGAAGTTGCCACTTCCCGAACGACATCTGGAGACCGCTCGGCTCGCCCTCGTGCGCGCTGCGCTGACGGGCCTCGTGCTCGGGCTCCTGGCCCTCGCCTACTCGTGGATCTGGAGCCGCTTCGATGTCTTTCGCCTCCCAGGCTCAGCCGTGGGCCCAAACTGGGTCTACGTCGCCTGGTGCGCCTTCCTCGCCCTAGGATTCCCGCTCGTGACCGCTGGAGAGCGGCGACTGGGGCCGCTCCGCGCCAAGCAGGTCGTGATCTTCCTCCTGGCCTGCAGCGCCTTCACCTTCCTCTGGGGACACCAGTATTCGCACCTCGCGGCGATCTCGGAGGGAAGGGGCTGGGCTTCGCTCGTCTCGAACGTGCTCGATCCACTGAGGCGCTACGCGGCCAACTGGAAGACTCTGATCTATCCCCTGGGCTGGTCTCTGACCCTGGCACTTCCTCTCCTCCTCCTCCTCAAGTTGCGCCGAGCCCGAGCGCAGCTCATGGCTCAGGCTCTGCTCCCCGGACTGATGGCCCTCTCACTCGACGTCGCCCTTCGGCTCTACGACGCCCACCGGGCAGGGATCGAGATTCAGATTTCCTTTGGGACCTTCTTCACCGCGCTGCCTAAGGGGTTCAGCTGTGCGGCCTACGCACTCGCTGCGGCCTGGAGCGACCGGCATGCCCTAAAGGCCTGCGCGCAAACGCCTTAGCAACGCCGATCCCCTCGAAGCCCTCGTAGACGCCCCTTTGGGAGCATAGGGACTCAATCGACCACCCCCTGTATCCGCGCTTTCCAAGGCCCGGCTTTGCGGCTAAGGTCTCCCGCCCAACAACCGGAACCTCTGCCGGACTCTCGTCTTATGCGCTATTCCCAGGTCAGCCTGGCCGCTCTGGGGTATCAACTCCCTCCTCGCGTCGTCTCGTCGGCGGCGCTCGAGGATCGTCTGGCCCCGCTCTACACCAAGCTCAAGATGGACACTGGTCGCCTCGAGCTGATTAGCGGCGTCAAAGAGCGACGTTTCTGGGAGCCCGGCACCCGGCCGAGCAGCCAGAGCGTATTGAGTGTCGAGCAAGCCCTCGAGCGCTCGGGCATCTCCAAAGACAAGATCGGAGCCCTGGTTCACACCTCGGTCTGCCGTGACTACCTCGAGCCCGCCACCGCCAGCGTCGTCGCTGGACAGCTCGGGCTGCCCGCCAGCGCCATGGTCTTCGACATCTCGAACGCCTGCCTCGGGTTCATGAACGGGATCGTGGTCATTGCCAACATGATCGAGCTCGGCCAGATCGAGGCCGGGATCGTGGTCGCGACTGAGGCGGGTGAGGCCCTCGTCGACTCGACCGTCGAGCACCTCGTCGAGAAGAGCAAGAACGGCGTCTCGCGCAAGTCGCTCAAGCCTAGCTTCGCCTCGCTCACCATTGGCTCCGGCTCAGTCGCAGCGGTCATTACTCGCAGCGATCTGACCTCTGGCGGCCGGATCCTGGGCGGCACCTGCCACCAGGCCACCGAGCACAGCGAGCTCTGCAGGAGCGCCCCCGACCAGGGCTTCGCCCACGGCGCCTCCCCCCTGATGGAGACTGCCGCCGAGAACGTCCTCCAATACGGCTGCACCTTGGCCCGCAAGACCTGGCAGTCGTTCAAGGACGAACTGAACTGGACCAACGACACCCCCGATCAGATCGTGTGTCACCAGGTCGGCTCCAGCTACCGCCGGACGCTCTTCGAAGCCCTCGAGCTCCCCACTAGCAAGGACCACCCGACCGTCGAGTATCTCGGCAACATTGGCTCGGTCTCGCTCCCGATCTCGCTGGCTCTCGCGCACGACGCCAACAAGCTCTCCGCAGGCGACAAGGTCGCCCTGCTCGGAATCGGCTCTGGGCTGAACTGCGTGATGCTCGGCGTCGAGTGGGCCTAGGCCAGACTCGACATGGGCTTCGACCGCGCCGAGCTCGGTGAGCTCTATCCTTGGACGCCTAAGACCCTCGAGCTAGCGGACGGCCAGACCCTCAGCTACCTAGACGAGGGTCCGGCGGACGCCGCCGAGACCTTGCTCATGGTCCACGGCAACCCGACCTGGAGCTTCTACTACCGGAGCCTGGTCAAGGAGTTCAGCCCTACGCACCGCTGCGTGGTCCCCGACCACATAGGAATGGGCCTCTCCAGCAAGCCCCAGGACTACGCCTACACCCTCGCGACCCACATTCAGAACCTCGACACGCTCTGCGCCAAGCTCGACCTCCAGCGCGTGACCCTCGTGGTCCATGACTGGGGCGGCGCCATAGGCACGGGCTGGGCCCTCAAGGGGGAGAACCTCTCGCGCGTCGAGCGCCTCGTGATCCTCAACACGGCCGCCTTCCGCAGCAAGCGGATCCCCTTCAGCATCGACATCTGCCGGATCCCTGGGTTCGGCGCCCTCGCGATCCGCGGCATGAACGCCTTCGCGCGGGCCGCGGTGATTCGCGCGGCCAAGACCAAGCTCCCGGCCCAGGTCGCGCGCGGCTACACCGGCCCCTACGACAGCTGGGCCAACCGGATCTCGACCCTGCGCTTCGTCGAAGACATCCCTATGCACCCCGGGATCCCCTCCTGGGAGCCCATGCTCGAGATCGAGCAGGGCCTCCCGCGGCTCAAGGCCCTCCCGGCCCTGATCTGCTGGGGCGGCGAGGACTTCTGCTTCAACGACTCCTTCCTCGAGACTTGGAAGGAGCACCTCCCCGACGCCGAGGTCCACCGCTTCGCCGACGCGGGCCACTACGTCCTTGAGGACGCGCGGGCCGAGGTCCTCGAGAAGGTCCGCGCCTTCCTCGGAGTCGCCTCCCCCGCTGCCGGGGCCGCGGCTCCGGCCTGAGCTCATGTCGGCCCAAGCTGAGCCCGCGACCGCGCCGACGCTGAGCGACCCCTTCGCGGGGAACATCGCCGCGCACCTCCCGAGCCAGGCCGCGGCGCGCCCCTTCACGCGGGCCCTCGTGATCCCCCGAGGCCGCGGCAGGGACGGCCGGCGGGAATACGCCCAGGTCACCTTCCAGCAGCTCAACGCGACCACCGACCGCTACGCCCACGCCCTGGCCGGGCTCGGAGTGTCGCGCGGCGACCGGGTCCTGATCCTGATCAAACCTGGGGTCGAGCTGATCGCGGTCATCTACGCCGTGTTCAAGCTCGGGGCCGTGACGGTCTTCATTGACCCTGGAATGGGGCTCAAGAACCTCGTGGCTGGCGTCAAGCGAGTCGCGCCCAAGGCCTTCGTCGGCGTCAGCCGCGCCCAGGGCGCCCTGGCGATCCTGGGCCGGAGCGCCCTCGAGAGCGTCGAGGTCAGAGCCCTAGTTGGCGGCGGGCTAGGCTTCGGCGCGACCGACCTCGACCGCGAGGCGCAGCGAGCGACCTCCGAGCCCTTCCCCCTCGCTGACATGTCCCCGACGGACGCTGCGGCGATCCTCTTCACGAGTGGAAGCACGGGGCCACCCAAGGGCGTCGTCTACGAGCACGGAATGTTCCAGGCTCAGGTCGCCCACATGCGTGACGTCTACGGGATCGCGCCGGGCGAGGTCGACCTGCCCGGGCTGCCCGTGTTCGCGCTCTTCTCGGTCGCGCTGGGGGCGACGACGGTCTTCCCAGACATTGACCCCACGCGCCCGGCGCTCCTGGACCCCAGGCTCTGGGTCGAGGCGATCCAGAACCAAGGCGTGACCTACAGCTTCGGCTCGCCAGCGATCTGGTGGCCGGTCATGCGCCACTGCCGGGCCGAGGGCCTGCAGCTGCCCTCCCTCAAGCGCATCCTGATGGCTGGCTGCCCCGTCCCGCCCGCCCTCCACGAGGGCCTGGCTGAGCTGATCTCGCCGAGCGCGAGGACCTACACGCCCTACGGCGCGACCGAGGCCCTCCCGGTCTCGAGCATTGACGGCCACGCCCTGCGCGAGACCTTCGAGCTGACCCGGAGGGGCGCTGGGGTCTGTGTCGGCGAGCCCCTCCCTGGGGTCGAGGTCAGGATCGCGGCCGTCGACGACGGGCCCCTCGCGAGCTGGGACGCCGCCACCCTCCTCAGCGAACCTGGCCAGCGAGGCGAGATCGTCGTCGCGGGACCGCAGGTCACGAAGTCCTACTGCGAGCTGCCCGAGGCCACGGCTAAGGCCAAGATCCAGGACGTTGAGCGCATCTGGCACCGAATGGGCGACCTCGGCTACCTAGACGACGCAGGGCGGCTGTGGTTCCTCGGCCGCAAGGCGCACCGGGTCGAGGCCAGCGGCGGTCAGCGGATGTTCCCCGTGGCCTGCGAGGCGATCTTCAACGAGCACGAGCGGATCTACCGGAGCGCGTTGATCGGTCAGGGCGAGCAGGGCTCCGAGCGTCCCCTGGTCGTGGTCGAGGCCCTCCCCGGCCAAGCCCCCAAGGGCAAGCAGGCCACCGAGGCCCTCTTCGAGGAGCTCAAGACCCTGGCCCAGGCTCAACCCCACACCGCCGGGATCGAGACCTTTCTCCTCCACCCGAGCTTCCCCGTCGACTTGAGACACAACGCCAAGATCCGTCGCGAGGACCTTCGGGAGTGGGCCCAAGGGCGCGTATGAGCGAACCCACTGCGCAACCGATCCTGGTCACGGGCGGGGGCGGCTTCCTCGGCCGGGCCATAGTCGAGCGCCTCCTCGAGCGCGGCCTCACGGTTCATGTGTTCAGCCGCCGCTCCTTCCCCGACCTCGTGGCCAAGGGCGTGACCTGCGTTCAGGGCGACCTCGGCGACGCCGAGGCTGTCGGCAAGGCCGTGGTGGGCTGCGGGGCCGTGTTCCACGTCGCGGCCCTGGCCGGGGCCTGGGGCAAGCGCGAGGTCTTCGAGCGCACGAACGTGACCGGGACCAAGAACGTGATCGCAGCTTGCGAGCGCCACGGCGTCCCCAAGCTCGTGTTCACCTCGAGCCCGAGCGTGATCAGCGGGACCGAGTTCGAGCACCACGAGGGGATCGACGAGAGCCACCCCTACCCGAGCGAGTATCTCGCCGACTATCCCCGGACCAAAGCCCTCGCAGAGCAGGCCGTCCTGGCCGCCAACAGCGCGCAGCTGGCGACTGTCGCATTGCGACCTCACCTGATCGTGGGGCCCGGCGATCCCCACCTCCTCCCTCGGGTCATCTCCCAGGCTCGGGCCGGGAAGCTCCGGATCGTGGGCGACGGGAAGAACACCGTCGCCCTGACCCACGTCGACAACGCGGCCGAGGCCCACCTCCTGGCCTTCGACCGCCTCACGCCAGAGAGCGCCTGTGCAGGGAAGGCCTACTTCATAGCCCAAGAGGAGCCCGTCGAACTCTGGACCTGGATCAACACCATCCTCGAGGGCCTGGGCGTCCCGGTCATCAAGAAGCAGATCAGCTACCGGGCAGCGTTCCGCCTCGGCGCGACCCTCGAGACGCTCTGGCGCTGGTTCCGCCTCGCCGGCGAGCCGCCCATGACGCGCTTCGTAGCCACACAGCTCGCGACGAGCCACTGGTTCGACCTCAGCGCGGCCCGGCGAGACCTCGGCTACGCCCCTGAGAAGCTCCCCATGAGCCAGGTCAACGCGCGCCTCTTCGCCTACTACCTCGAAGGCGCAGGCAAGGCCCTCTTGGCCTAGAGGGCCAAGGTCCCCGTTCCCGTTGACACCTTGGGCGCCGACCCAGAGAGTAGCCCTGTGACGCCCGCTCCCATTCTCGGCATTGACCTCGGCACGACCCATTCGCTCTGCGCCGTGTTCCGGGCGGGCAAGGCCGAGCTGATCCCGAACGCCTTCGGCCACCTCCTGACGCCCTCGGTCGTCGGGGTCCTCGAAGACGGTCAGGTGATCGTCGGGCGCGCGGCCCTCGAGCTGGGCGTGACCCAGCCCGAGCTCGTGACCCGGGCTTTCAAGCGAGTCATGGGGAGCGACTCCGCGATCAAGCTCGGGAGCCGAACCCTCTCCCCGCCGGAGCTCTCGAGCCTCGTCCTGCGCTCGCTCAAGGCCGACGCTGAGCAGCACCTCGGGACCGAGATCCGCGAAGCTGTGATTACGGTCCCGGCCTACTTCAACGATCACCAGCGCCAGGCGACCAAGGTCGCGGGCGAGCTGGCGGGGCTGGCCGTGCGCCGGATCCTCAACGAGCCCACGGCCGCGGCCCTGGCCTACGGCTATCAAGAGCCAGAGGCCGAGAAGCGCCTCCTCGTGTTCGACCTCGGCGGCGGGACCTTCGACGTGACGCTGATGAGCGTGTTCGAGGGAGCGCTAGAGATCACCTCGACGGCAGGCGAGGGGCAGCTCGGCGGCGAGGACTTCACGGCCCGCTTGACCTCGTGGGCGCTTCGCAAGCAAGGTCTGAACCTCGAGCTCGTTGAGTTGACCGAGCCCTTGCGAGCCTCGCGCCTGCTGGCGGAGGCCGAAAAAGTCAAGCGACGACTCTCTGAGGAGTCCGTCGTGACCCTTCGAATCCCCGAGGCCGACGGTCGCTTCAGCGACGACCCTCCGACCATCGAGGTCGAGCGCGCGGCCTTCGCCGAGGCCGCCGCCAGCCTCCTGACCCGCCTGGAGGGCCCCCTGGCGCGGGCGCTCCGAGACGGAAACTGCGAGCCCAGTGATCTAGACGAGGTGATCTTGGTCGGAGGCGCGACCCGAATGCCGCTGGTCATAGACTTCGTGCGCGAGACCCTCGGCAAGGACCCTCGAACCGAGCTCGACCCCGACCAGGTCGTAGCCATGGGCGCCGCGATCCAAGCCGCCCTCATCGAGGATGACGCCGCGGTGGAAGATCTCGTCCTGACTGACGTGTGTCCCTTCACCCTGGGCGTCGCGATCACCAAGCAGATCGGCAATCAGTATCGGCCGGGCTACTACCTGCCGATCCTGCACCGCAACACGACGATCCCCGTCTCGCGCGAGGAGTCGGTGGCCACGGTCACGCCCAACCAGCAGGAGGTCGTGGTCCGGGTCTACCAAGGCGAGTCGCGGCGGGTCGAGGACAACCTCCTCCTGGGCGAGCTCAAGGTCGAGGGGATCCCGCCGGGCCCGCCCGGCCAGCAGGTCTTGCTCCGCTTCACCTACGACCTCAACGGGATCCTGGAGGTCGAAGCCCTCCTGCCCGCGACCGGCCAGCACTTCCAGACCGTGATCACCAAGCACGTCCGGGGCTTGACCCCCGACGACATTGAGCGCTCGGTCGCCGCGATGCAGGAGCTCAAGTTCTACCCCCGCGACCAGCTCGCCAACCGCGAGCTGCTGCACTTCGCCTCGCGGATCGTGGGCGAGGTCGCGACCTTCCACCGCGACGCCCTCGAAGAGGCCGTCGACTTCTACGAGCACTCGCTCCACGCCGGGCAACCCGAGCTCTTCGAGCGCGCTCGCCAGGACCTCCTACTGGCCTTGACCGGGTTGGGCTTTCCCTACAGTGAGCCCGAGGAGCCGGAGGGCGAGGAGCCTGAGGGCGCCGGCTAGCTGGAGCACTCTTGGAAGGAAGGGTCGGCCTCGGTCAGGGCCTCGGCGGGAGGCGGACTCGCAGCGCACCCCGAGAGGAGCACTACCAGGCACGTCAGTTGAGCGAGAGGGGAGGTCTTCACTACCTCCAGACCTCATGCAGCGCCAGCCTCGTCCGCGCCGTGCCTTCGAGGGCCTCTATGAAGGGCGAGCGCAGGAGGTCCCGCTCCTCGGTCTTGAGCCGCTCTCCCACCCCATAGGGGTCCGGCCCCGTGAGCTGGAGCCACCAATAGACCTCTTCCCCGGTCGGCAAGGTCCGCCGCTCGACGAAGGCCTCGAAGCGAAGGCTCAGCCGGCGAGTGCCGAGGAAGCGCCCGAAGCGCTCGCGAACCGGCCCCTCGATGCGGATCTCGAGGTCCTCCTGCCACTTGCAGCGCTCGCGGGCCCGGTTGATCTCCACGATCAGGCTGGCCCAACTCCGCGTCTCCGCAGAGCAGGGGCCCGCGCGCAGCTTGGCCACAGCGCCCTCGCCCAAGGCGATCAAGTGACGACTGACGCGCTCCAAGAAGGTGTGCAGTTGGGAAGCCACCAGGCGGTGGTCTGGGTCAGTGGGGTAGATCGTCAGGACTTGAGTCGACACGCCCCTAGGTTTAGCAGGAGCGGTGGGTGAGCGCGAGGAGGGGGGAGGTGGAGCGCGAGGGCGAATCGCGGAGCCTGGTCGCCTTCCCCAACGCAGAGGCAGAGAGAAGGACGGGAGAGACCACAGAGGGCACCTCCTGGCGGGGCTCCCCTCGACCCCTCCTCGCCTGGCTCCAGGGCCTCTTGGACCTCTGGTCTCTCTCCGTGGCTCCGTGCTGAATCACGAGCCCACGCCAAGCCTCCGCCCGACCATAAAAAGTTCTCCACCTCGGCACGTGGGCTATGGAGTTGGGTAAGGGCAATTGGGGAGAACCTGTCGAGAGCTTGGGGTTCGGATTCCGTCAGGGGTCTGCGCTACCCTCTCAGGAGCGCTCGGGAGGCGCCTTGGACTGTGGAAAACGCGCGTTTCTGCTCGGAGAGGGGGCCGATCGGAGACGCAGTGGAGCCTCGCCCCATGCGGGTTAGGTTCAGGAGTTCGCGGGATCCGCGAACGATCCGGAGGCTTGGTGGACGACATCAACGGAATGCTCGACGTGGACGGCGGCTACGAAGGCGGCGGCGGTGGCGGCGCTCCCCAGGTCATGGAGCCGGACCCGCTCCTCAAGAACGTCCCCCCGCACAGTCGCGAGGCTGAGCGGGCGCTCCTCAGCTCGCTCTTCGTCGACCCCAAGTCCATAGACGAGGTCGCCCAGATCCTCAGCGACGCCAATCAGTTCTACGACCCTGCCCACCGCATGATCTACGAGATCATCATCGAGCTCTGGCAGCGCAATCAGCCGATGGACGTCGTCCTCGTCAACGAGGAGCTCGACCAGAAGGGGCAGCTCGAGCTGATCGGCGGGACCGGGGCTCTAGCCGAGCTCTCGATGGTCGTCCCCAGCGGCGCCAACGCGGAGTACTACGCCAAGATCATCAAGGACCGCGCGCTCCAGCGCCGCCTGATCGAGATCACCGCCAAGGTCCAAGCCGACGCCTTCGACACCTCTGGGCCAGTGGACGAGCTCCTGGACCGGGCCGAGCAGCAAATGTTCGAGGTCACCCAGCGACGTCTCAAGAACGAGGCCGTCAAGGTCGGGACCGTCGTCGAGGAGGCCTACCAGGCCCTCGTCGCCCGCCAAGAGGGCGGAGAGGTGTCTGGGCTCTCGAGCTACTACTCCGACCTCGACGACCTGACCTCTGGTTTCCTCCCGGGTGAGCTCACCATCATGGCGGCGCGGCCCTCGATGGGTAAGACCAGCTTCGCGCTGAACGTGATCCGCAACTGCGTCATGCACGGACACGCGGCCTGCTTCTTCTCTCTCGAGATGCCGCGGATCCAGGTCACCTCCAACATGCTCTGCGGCCTGGCCAAGATCGACGGTCACCGGCTCCGGACCGGAGCGCTGATGCGGGAGGAGAAGCGAGCCTTCTTCAACGCCTGCGAGATCCTCGAGCCGCTCAACTTCTACATCGACGACTCGCCGACCCTCTCGACCATGGAGCTGCGCGCTAAGGGACGGCGTCTCAGGGCCCAGAATCAGATCGACCTGATCGTCATCGACTACCTTCAGCTCATGACCGGCTCGAGCCGCGCCGCCCGCGAGAGTCGCCAGATCGAGGTCACCGAGATCAGTCGGAGCACCAAGGCCCTGGCCCGCGAGCTCGAGATCCCGATCATTTGCTTGGCGCAGCTCTCGCGAAAGGTCGAAGAGCGCGCCGACAAGAAGCCCATGATGTCTGACCTTCGTGAGTCGGGCTCCATCGAGCAGGACGCCGACAAGATCCTCCTTCTCCACCGGCCGGAGTACTACGACCGCGACAACGAGGAGCTCAAGGGCAAGGCGCACATCATCGTGGCCAAGAACCGCAACGGCCCGACTGGGGAAGTCGAGATGCACTTCCACAAGAACCAAATGCGCTTCGAGAGCCTGACCCGGATGTAGGGGAGTCCACCCTGGCCCCTACGCTCCCGATTTGCCTCGTGCTTCACGGCCCCCTGGAAGGGGTCCGCGGAGAGCTGAGCGCGCTCGAGACAGGAGTCACGCTCGTCGAGCTGCGCCTAGACGCGATCCCAGAGCTCCACGCTGACTCGAGGGCGCTGCGCGAGCTGATCGCAGCCGCGCCCGTGCCGGTCTTGGCGACCTGCAGGCCCCAGCGTGAGGGGGGCCTCTGGACGGGCGCCGAGGAGGACCGGCTGGCGCTCCTGGTGGCCGCGTCGGTGGCCGGCGCGAGCTGGATCGACGTCGAAGCCGACGCCCTCGCCAGCTTGGGACCCCTCTTGCCCGGAACCCGCCTCGTCGTCTCGCGACACCCCGTGGGCCTCGAGGGGGCTGCCTCCGAGCGGCCGGCTCAGATCGCTCGGCTCCTAGACTCCTTGGATCACCCCCGGGCCGAGGTCGCCAAGCTCGCCCTGCCCTGCGAGGACGCCCGCGACGCCTTGACGCTGCTCCGGCTCTCGAGCCGGCGTCAGGTCCCGACCATCGCCATCGGAATGGGCTTCCGCGGCGTCGCGACCCGGCTCCTGGGGCCCTCGGCCGGGGCGCCTTGGACCTACGCTGTGGCGCCGGGGGCTGAGGTCCTTGCCCCCGGACAGCTCTCACCCGACGCGCTGCGCTCGGTCTCCAGCGAGGCCCGAGCCTGGTTCGGCGTGTTGGGTGCACCGGTGACCCACTCGCGCTCTCCGCACCTCATGAACGCCGTCTTCGAGCGGCTTGGCCTCCAGGCGGCCTACACCTGGCTCGAGACCGAGGACCCACGGGGGCTCTTGGCGGAGGCCGACCTCGACCCGCGCTGGCGGGGGTTCTCGGTCACGATCCCTCACAAGTCCGCGCTCCTCGAGGGCGTCGAGCTTGCCCCTGAGGCGGCGGCGGCCGGGGCTCTTAACACTCTGGTTCGCAGCGAAGACGGCTGGCGGGGTCACAACACGGACGGATTGGCCGTGGGCGTCCTGCTCCGGGCTCGCCTCGGTCAGGACCTGAGCGGCCTGCGCGTGGCCCTCTTGGGGAACGGAGGCGCGGCCCGGGCGGCGGCGGCCGTCCTGAGCGCTGCCGGAGCGGAGGTAGAGGTCTACGCCAGGAGCGAAGAGCGCGGGCGCCCCTTCGCCGAGGAGTTCGGCCTGGCCTGGGGAGGTCTCCTGGGGACGCTTCCGCTGGCGAGCCAGGGGCCACGAGTCATCTTGAACGCGACCTCAGTCGGAATGACTCCAGCTGAGGACGCGAGCCCCGTCCGAGACGAAGTGTTCGGACCCGGGCAGATCGCCTACGACCTCGTCTACACCCCACCCGAGACGCGCTTCTTGCGCGAGGCCGCAGCCCGAGGGGCGACGCGGGTCTCAGGCGTCGAGCACTTCCTCGCCCAGGCTCGAGCCCAGCTCTCCCTGTTCTGGGGAGATCGAGCCGGGGCCCTCCCGGACCTCGACGACCCCTGGTGGCTCGAGGCCGCTCGACTCGTCTAGCCCGGCGCCAGGCTGGCGCTGGGTAGCCCAGAGCGCCGCCAAGGCGCAGAGGAAGCCTGTCGAGAGGACCACGGTCCAAGGCAGCGGGAGGAGGACCAGGAATGGCTCGGGGAGGAATCCCTCGGCCCAGGGGAGGGTCGCGACGTAGTGCGTGGCCTGGGTGCTGAGCAGCGTGGCGGGGATCCAGACCTGGAGGAAGTGCCCGATCCGCAGCCGGCGTGAAGGCGCGGAGCCCTTGGGGTAGCGCGAGGCGAACCAAAACCAAAGGGCTAGGACGCCGAGGAGCCCCAAGAGTTCCCAGGCATAGGCCCGAGGGAGGACCCACCACGCGACCCCGCGCTCCTTCTTGATCTGCGGCCCGATCTCGATCAAGGCGCGCTGAGCCTGGCCGCGGAGTTCGGGGGAAGCGCGCGAGTCGCGACAAAGAGCCGCCAAGTTGGAGGCGAGGGGCGCGCTCCTCGCTCCTCGCCGAGTCAGGATCGAGATCAACGCCGACTTGATCCCCTCGTCGTTGGAGGACGCGTCGAGGACCGTGGCGTAGGCGCCCAAGATCTCTGGGCCGAAGGCGTCGAGGAGGTGCTCGAGGGCCAGCCCTGCAGAGCGACGGATCGGAGCCTCCTCGCTCGGGTCCGTCAAGACCGCCACCAGCTTGGGGCGCACGGACTCGGTCCCGCTCAGGGCCCGCTCGAGGCCCTCGTAGCAGGCCGCCCGGGTCGCTTGATCTGGGTCGTCGAGGCCCTTGATCAGGGCGGCAGCGATTGAACCTGTGCCTCGGATCTTCTGGTCGGCGATGGTGCGAGCTGCGGCCCGACGGACGAAGACGTGGTCGTCTCGGAGGGCTCTGGCGAGCACGTGGAGGGCGGAGGTCTCGTATCCCTCGAGGCTCGTGATCACGGCCATTCGAACCAGGAGGTCCTCGTCTCCGAGGCGGGCCTCGAGGGCCGCGAGGTTGGCCTCCAAGTCGCGACGCTCTCCCGGCTGAAGCGGACGCCAGGTCGGTCGCCCGGTCCAAGTCAGGAGCCGGGTCGCCTGGAGCCGAACGCTTGGGCTCGGATCTGAGAGCAGGGGGCTGTCTGGCTCGACGGAACAGCTCCCGTGCTGGATCAGCGCCTCCAGGGCGGCGAAGCGAACCCGCGAGTCGGGATCGTCGCCAGCCAGGTCTGCGAGGACGAGCACGTCGTCGGACGTCGTCGGTCCGCCGAGTTGCGCGATCGCCTGGGCGGCACCCCAGCGGACCCAGGGATCGGAGTCCTCCAGCGCAGGCATCAGTTGGTCATAGGCCCAAGATGCGCGCTCCCCAGCTCTGACCAAGAGGGCCACGGCCTCCCGGCGCTCGGACCTCGATCCTCCGCCAAGAGCGGCGCGCGCCGAGGAGATCGCCGCCATCGAGGGCTCTCCAGCCAACGCTCCTGGCCCCAAAGAGAGCAGCAGCAGCAGGAGGATGGGCAAGCCCTGGGCCAACACTCGGCGAGGCGCCCCGGTGATCGGGATCCGGGGAGCTCGCTTGTTGCGCGGGGAGGTCAAAGGTCGACTCAGCATGGACTAGGTGCTCGCCTGCTCTTCCTCAATGCACAGTCTTGGACGCATCCCGCAAGCTCGAAGTTCTAGGCCCTTCAAGTCTCTTTGAGGAGACCCGAGCCAAGGTCTTGCTCAGGAGCCGCTGATCGCGGGCGCTGGCAAGCCCAGACGGCAGCCATCAGGCACACAAAGCTCGTGGTCAAGATCCCCGTCAGCTCCCTCGGGATCACCGCCAGGAAGGGTTCGGGCAGGAAGTCCTTGGCCCAAGGAATCGTGAGGGCGTGGGCGACCCCTGCTCCTGCCAACAGAGCCGGGAGTCCTCCAACAACGAGGAATTGCGTCGCCCGCTCAGCGCGAGTCTGGAGTCGACCCCGAGGAACGCGCCGCGCCCAGAAGAACCACCCGGCGCCGAGCACAAGGAAGAGAGTGATCTCCCAGGCGAAAGCCCGGGGCAGGACCCACCACCAGAGAACTCCCTGCTGACGGTTTTCCTCGCCAAGTCGAGTGAGGGCCATGGCCGTGTATCTGCGGACGTAGGGCTTGCGAGCAAGATCCACCTGGACACTCGCCAACACTCGCGCACCCTGCGGATCACGCGTCTGCCCAAGGGAGAGGGCGACGTTTCCACGGAACGCCGTGTCCTCCTTCGGGTCGCGTAGGACCCGCGCCAAAGCAGGCGCGGCTAGCTTTCCAGGAGGACCTATCTGACCAAGAGACCAAGCCGATATCCGCCGGAGCTCGGTCGCCTGCCTCTGGTCCAAGAGCACCCTGACCAGCGCCTCTTCCGCTTCGTAGGCGCCGGCCCCGATCTGCCCGAGGGCCTCACTCGCGCAGCTCCTTGGGACGTGCAAGCTCTCGTCCAAGAGAATGGCGACGAGAGGACGCGTCGCAGCGGCCGCCCCGGGGCCGTAGTCTCCTAGTGTCAGGATCGCTCGCAGTTGAACGCCCCCGTCTGAATCTCCGAGGGCCTCGATCAAACCGGGGACCACCAATTCTGCCCTGGCACCAGAGTAGGCAATGGAGTTGGCTGCTGCTTCGCGCACTCCCGCGTCCTCGTCTCGCAGGAGGTCGCTGAGGGCCTTTGCTGTCGGATCCCCTACGGGACAGAGCGAGGAGGAACTGTGGCAACGAGCAGCGTTCGCCCGAACGACAGGATCGGGATCTCCCATGGCCTCCAGCAAGGCGCTCCGGGCGAGGTGAAGATCCGGAACCCTAGCCTCAGCTAGGCGCCGCGAAGCACGACGCCGCTCCTCGAGCGCTCCGCAACGGAGATCGGTCACGAGGTCGAGGACGTCGTACCGCTCGGGGATTGGGCCCAAGACAGGAGGCAGTTCCAGCTCTGGCCCTGGAGCCCGTTGCGCGTCGGCAAGGGTAGGCAGGAAGACGAGCAGCAGAAGCCATGGCGCGCGAGCACGAGTCACTCGCACAGCGTAACCCCTCCCTAGTAATCGTAATCCTGGCCGGCTGTGCGATCGGCGAAGCCCACCGGTTCTTGGAAGCGGACGAGGTCGAGGCGCTCGGGGAAGCCAGGAGTCCCCAGGACGTGCTTGTATTCGTGCCCCGGCCCCGGGAAGGTGCTCGCCGGTAGCATCTCCCCGCGCGAGGCGCGATCTGAGTAGCGAACGAACACGACCAACTTCCCCTGGTAGTCGCGAGTTCCGCGCACGCCGTAGCGAAACAGCCCGCCGTAGCCGTAGCTGGGATCGGAGCCCGGGTTCGCGGCTGACCAGAGCGGAATCCCGAGCGCCACGGACTGCACCAGGAGCGGATCCCCTGCATGTCCCCAGGTGACCTCCTGAACGACGTCGCCGCCCTTGCTGTGGCCGTAGAGGCGGACTTCGCCGACTCCCGCGCTGCGCGCCTTCTCGAGCAAGGCGTGGGTTCGACTGACGCCGGTCCGAAACGAGACCGGATAGGTCGCGAGGGCCCGCGCGTCATTGCCCGCCGCCCAGTCCTGATAGTCGACTTGGATCGCGGGGATCCCCAGGCTCCCCTGAACGTAGAGGGCGTAGGGTCCCATCCAGCCCGAGCGCCGTGTCGGCGTGTCCCGCTCGTGGCCCGCGCCGCTCACGAAGATCGCCAGCGCCCCGCCGCGCGCGAAGTGCTCCTCGAGGAGCTTGGCGTCGACCCCCTTGACTGCCATCTCTAGGGCCAGCTCCCGCGCGGCCTCGTTCTCGCTCGTCGCCGGGTCGTCCAGCCGGCCATACCAGCTCGCCGCTTCCGGTCCCGACGGGACGTAACTAGGGTCCTGGAAGAGCGTCGCGAGGGGTGGCGCCAGAGCGCTCGGGATCGGCGCGGTCGTTCCGCTCGTCACGAGGGTCGGGCCGCTCGCGCTCGTGAGCGAGGCTCCCGAGCTGACGCCGGCCGTGGCGGCCGCGAGCGTAGAGTTCGACCCGCCGCTGCAAGCGGCGAGGGATCCGACGAGGGGCAGGAGCAAGAGTCCGACGGGCGCGCGCGAGTTCATGGAGCCTCCGAGCGCGCCGGTCGTCGTGGCGCGCGAGGGACGCCTTCGCAAGTCGCGGTCCACGGCTCGGGGACAAGGCTCGGGGCTCTCCCTCGCTCCTGAGCCCTCTCGCGCGCCAGACGCCGAGGGGACACACCTCCACCCAGCCACCGATATCGGATTCCGCGGGCGGCGATCGCACGGTGCGCTCTCCGCACGCTCTAGCCGCGCTCGGGCGCCACCTCGCGGCGCACTCGGCCCGAGCGCGATCCGAAGGCGGCTCCCGCGAACGCCCCTCGGACCCGGCGCGCTCGCCCAGATACAACTGGATG
>Ga0316204_10004819_pt1 | contig 23545 bp, 25 predicted proteins | sample 6monrhotite_MG_2_FD_205661 | JGI IMG/M metagenome (GOLD analysis project Ga0316204, IMG submission 205661) | Microbial mat bacterial communities from mineral coupon in-situ incubated in ocean water Damariscotta River, Maine, United States -... | ecosystem: Environmental > Aquatic > Marine >... | reverse complement strand
TTCTAGTGCTAATTGATAATGTTTTTGCTCTTTTTCAGACATCGTGATTACTCCCATAGCTTTAATTCCTCCTAATATTAATAGGATAACAAAACTAAATAAAAATTAATGATGGGTCATAATCGCTAGGAACTGGACGCGAAAGAAGCGTTCAGAAGGGCTCATAATCGCTAGGCTAAAACAAAAATATGTTTAACTTAAAGTTTCCAAATTTAAATACCGATAAATTTATTGGATGAAAATAGTTTGGTCAATCTTCATATTTATAATAGTGAATAGTTATAGCACAGCCTATGCTACAAATCGTAAAACGACTGATTTACTTAAAGATGTTCCATTTTTAAAAAGATGGATGGCCAATCCTTTAATCAAAAGTAAGTCAGGAAACAGTTTTAAAACTTTTAAAAGATTTGTAAGTTTAGATAAACGAGTGTTTCCAGTTGGTTCAATTAGTACCTTCTTTTATAAAACAGTCACAACAGCAGATATCACACAACTTTCAAATAAATTAAAAAAGAGTTTCGTTCATGGAACATTTAAGCAATCTAGCAATGGTTCAAAAATTATACTTACAGGTAAGCTTTTAAAGTTTAATAGAAATGTACGTTATGTACTTTCTTTTAAAAAAAGAAATGGCTTATATCTTTCTTTTGCTACTTATAGAGCTGGTTACTCAGATTCAGTTGAAAGTGAAATCTTATTATTACAATCAAAACTTTATGATCATTTTACCAATAAAAATAATATATCATTTTTAAACTTTATAAGTGACATCGTATTGCCAGAAGTTATTTCTGCACCATTTGCCTTTCCTATCGGAGCTCCAGGAATTGGACAGGGAGCAGGCTCTTCAACCCTTCCACCATCATTGTCAGGACTTAATCCAAATGATGTTGCAAATTTAACAACAGGTATAACTGATTTAAATTCAAACCTTTTAGGTTTACAGGGAGAGCTTAATTCATCTAATACAAATTGGGCTACAACGAATACCCATCTCGCTGATTATAATACAAATATTGAAAATGCTACTAATGTAATTGATAAAAACTGGTCAGACTCAAACAATATCATCGACAAAAATTTGACTGAAACAAACAGGATATTGGATGAAAGTTCAAAAGGAATGCTAGGAGAAGCCAAAAGAGCAAACGACCTTGCTGAAAAGTTATCAAAACCTGAAACTGTCTTTGCTTTAGGAGCTGCCAGTGCCGCGGGAGCTGTTATCGGAGCTTCTATCGCTGGACTAGTTATTGACGGAGTTGTTCTTGCAACAAATAAGATTATAGATATGATAACGGATGCAAGTGGGAAAGAAGAAAGATGGACAAAGTTTTCAGAAGCTATGAAACAGTGGGAAGATGTAAACGCAAAGTTAGCCAATGCAGAAATGGCACTCGATCAATTTTTGTTATCAGGAGAGTTGTTAGCGAAATTAAAAAAAGTAACTCCAAGTAATAATCAAGATATTCTTTCAAATGAAGGAATCCTTATGGAATTGTCATTTCAAGAGTCGGAAGGAAATAGGTTAAAAGAGGAATATTTAGCTCTTATGAAAAATGGAAATAGATCTTGCCGAAGAATTTTTCATAATGAATCTTATAAAATTGAAAAAAAAATAAAAGAACTGCAGAATATTTCATTATTATTAAATAAAAGTACGTTCTCGCCATTTAACACTAATGAGTTTTGTAATGAGCTAAACGGGATAATAGGCAAATTTGCGGAGTCTGAAGCATATATGCATAAACTTCGAATAAATATTTTAAATGGCAAAAACGAATGGCTTGAATTTAATGATAGTCAACTTCAAGAAATGTATGATTCTACAGAAAATGTTAATAATGATCAAAGGCGAAAAGATTATAGAGATAAGCAAATCAAAAATGCAAAAAATCAATATGACCGAGTTCAAAGAGAGATAAGAAATAATAAATCTGAGTTCAATAAAAGATGTCAAAGTATTGATGGTAGAAAAGCAAAATTTAAAGAACAATTAGATTGTCGAAATAGATACAAAAAAAATCGAAAGCTAGCAGAAGTAAGTAGATTAAATCTAGCAATGCAAGCAATGAATCAGTTAATAGAAAAAGCAAAAAGCGATTATATCAGTGGAAAAAATAAAATTATAAATGTAAGTAGCGATGTTCAAAACATGAACACAACAAGTTATCTAGATTTCTTCAAAAAACTTGAAAATCAAGCAGCCTGTGAGTCTGGGACAAGTGATGATTGTTCAAATGTATTAAAAAGCTTTAATTCTCTTAAAAAAGCCAAAATCACTTTTGATCAGATTTGTAATAAAGATTTAATGAATTAAAAAATACATTTCAAAACTACTTTATAAGCTTCTTTGATTTCACGACTTGTTAAATAAGGCCCAACTGTTTTCCATATCATTAACTTATCTTTAAATGGTAAGTTGCATATGCCTTTTGCGGAATTTAAGTAGCAACCTGAATGAAACTTCAATGTATAATCGACAATATATTCACAGGTTTTTTTGTTTGAATTTAAGTTACTGGGACAATTTCCTTTAATTTCACACTCCTCAGTAAGTCCCTTTTGTAAACAGACCATGACTGATTGAACCCATCTTATTCCATCATTTGAAAAATAACCTTTTTTGATATTTTTTACATATTGATTACAGGTAGGCACTGCTAGTTTTGTAAAATAGTTCACATTATAATTTGAACATTTATATTTATCTTCCATACATTTATAGTAGTTACAAGTAGTAGATGGTAGACAGATATTTGTATCACCAAAAGTAGCATTGGGATAAGGATTTTTTTTAACACAATCTCCATTATTATTTAAATCACAAATACCTAAACTTTCTTCTAGTTTTGGGTAATAATTATTTTTTAAGTTACGATTCCAGTAAAGTTTTTCTTCTCTTAAGGTTTGATTACTTCGTTTGTTTTTAGGAATAACTCTGGAAGCCACTTGATCTAGAAGTCCAAACTGCTTAAGATGATCCATTGCCATTATAGCCTTAGGATTTCCCTGCAGAGACATTTTCTTCAGTTCGTTCAAAGATGGCATTCCGGCATAAGCTACTGAATAAATAAGGTAAGTTAATAAAAATATAATACGCATAGTTAAAAACTTATATCATACTTAATATTTTAAACAATATTCTTTGCAATTTTTATAGAGTTACGGCATATTTCTGCAATAGAGTTCTAATAGGTGATTTATTATGTTTTTTGAAGGTGCCGAAAAAAAATTTGAAATGTCTTTTTCTCCTAATATTGGAGACTTGAGGCAAAAATCTGATTTATTTTTTAAAAATTTAGTTAATAAAGCTGATGCTTCAATATTGTCAAAAATTTCAAATGAAACTTGTACCGCTTACTTGTTGTCTGAATCAAGTCTCTTCGTATGGCACAGTAGAATATTAATGTTAACTTGTGGGCAAACTACGCTCGTTAATTCAATAGAATATTTAAAGGAAAGTTTTTCAAATAAAGATATAACATCTTTGGTTTTTCAAAGAAAAAATGAGCTTAATTCTTTCGATCAAAAAACATCTTTTAATTGTGATTTAAAATTTTTAAATAAAATTTTTGATGGAAGTGCTTTTCGTTTTGGAAAAAATCACGGACATCACAACCTTCTTTATCATATAAATAATAACTTTATTGCCTCTAAAGACGATCAAACAATTGAATTTTTAATGTATGAATTAGATTCATCGGTATCAACAATCTTAATGAAGTCAAAATCAGAAAACGAGATTAGAGATTTTTTACAACTTGACACGTATTTTTCTGAATTTGTTAAAAATGATTATATGTTTGAACCTTTTGGATATTCTCTTAATGCAATATCAGGTGAAGATTATTTAACTATTCATATGACTCCTCAAATTGATAGCTCATATATTAGTATTGAAACCAGTTTGTCATTAATAGATCAGCCAAATATTTTAAAGCATTTTTTAGAAATACTAAAACCATCATCTTTTGACTTGATGACTTTTAATATAAATCTTAAAGATAATTTTTTACAAAATTTGTATCAAAAGCGTACTCACTATTATGAAAGTCTCAGCATTGGTTATGATGTTAATTTTGCTCATTACTACAAACAAGAAAAAAATAAGTTACAAGCTTATAAAATTTAAAAGGAAAAGATATGTATTCTAATCTATGGGTAGAAGAAAAATTTGAAGATATTTACGGCATGAGATTTAAAGTCGAAAATGTTCTTTTTTCAGGAAAAAGTAAGTTTCAATCTGTTGATGTCGTTGAAACAAAAGGTCATGGCAAAATGCTTTTAAATGACGGACTTGTAATGCTTACTGAACGAGATGAATTTATTTATCACGATATGATTTCTCATATTCCTTTATTTGTTCACCCTCAACCTAAAAACGTCTTAATTATAGGAGGTGGAGACGGGGGAACAGCCCGAGAAGTTTTAAGGCATTCATTGGTAGAAAAATGTGTGATGGTTGAAATTGATAAAATGGTTGTAGACGCCTGCGTTGAACATATTCCTCAGACAGCCTGTGAACTGAATAATACAAGATTGGAGTTAATAATTGATGATGGTGTAGAATATGTTAAAAATACGAATGAAAAATTTGATATTGTAATTGTAGACTCAACTGATCCTATAGGTCCCGCAAAACCACTTTTTGATGTACCTTTTTATCAAGATATTTATAATTTATTAAATGATGATGGAATTGTTATTTCACAGGGGGAGTCCCCTTTTTATAATCAAGAAATGCAAGAAGTCTTACTTAATATAAAAAATAAACTTTTTCCAATCGTTCAAATCTTAAATTTCTCAAATTTAACATACCCAGGAGGTCTATGGTCATTTTCAATTGGTTCAAAAAAATATAATATGGTCAATGATTTTGATCCAGAGAGAGTAAGAAAATCAAATATTGAATTCCAGTATTATAATGAAAATATACATCGATCATGCTTTTCATTACCAAGTTTTATGTATAATCGTGTAGGTAAGTATTTAAAGGATTAAAATATGGCAAAGCAATACTGGTTGATGAAAACAGAACCAACTGTCTTTTCTATTGATGACTTAATGGAAGTAAAAAGTGAACCTTGGGAAGGAATTCGAAATTATCAAGTTCGAAATATGCTTCGTGATGATTTAAAAAAAGGAGACCTCGCTCTTTGTTATCATTCCAATTCAAAGCCTTCCGGTGTCGCGGGAGTTATGGAGGTCGTTAAAGAAGGATATCCTGATTATTTTGCCTGGGATAAAAAATCCAAATATTTTGACATTAAAAGTGATCCCGAAAATCCCCGTTGGTTTATGGTAGATGTTAAATTCAAAGAAAAATTTAGCCGAATTGTTTCCCTAACTGAATTAAAAGAAGAGAATAAGCTTTCTGAAATGAAAGTTGTTCAGCGAGGTTGTAGACTATCAATAATGAAGATTAAGAAAGTTGAATTTGATCATATTATTAAACTTTCTAAAAAATCTGTTAAGTAAAAAAAACTATTATTATTTTAGAAGAAACTTCAATGTATCTAATTTTCCATCAATTTTGTGATGAATTTTTAATTTTAATATTTCGGCAATAAATGGATAGACATGAATATTTTCAAATGACTTTATTTCACCAACAGATTTTATTTGAGATCCTTTAGCATAAAATATGCCTTTCATATTTGGAGTGAGCTTGGGTTCGTAACCGTGGGTTCCTTTCCTATATTTGTTTTTTATTAAATCAGAAGCTCTTCTTTTCTTTAATATATAGTAATGATTTTTTGCAGAGATTATAATATCTCCAATCACATTACTCTTTTTGTAGTGATAGTCCACAGGAACATTTTTTTTAAGAAACACATTAGCATGTTTTAGATTTTTTAATTTTTTATATACTTTATTAATATTTTTTTTATTTTTGATATAGACATTGAGATGTGAGCCAGAACTCGTAACTATATTTTTTTGGATATCTATAAAGTCACTTAGATATTGAAAGTATTTAGGGGCGATGACTTCTTCCATTCCGTGATCTGACACAATAATAATATTAATGTTTTTTGCTTTTACATTTTTTATCTTTTTAAAGAGTTCTCCCAATGCCTTGTCTACGTTGAGTACTGCTTCCTTCGTTTCTAAAGAATTAGGTCCATAATGATGTCCGGCAGAATCAACATCAGAGAAATATAATGTCAAAAAATGGGGCCGCTTAAATTTATCTTTATTAAGCCATTTTATAACGGTATCGACACGTTCTGAGTTAGGTGTACTTTGATTGTAGTTATAATAGTAATGAGGATGCATTCCCATTATATTGGCATCACTTCCTACAAAAAAATAACTGGCAGAAAGCATTTGGTTTTGTTCTGCAAGTATCCATAAAGGAATACCTTTGTACCAAGTACCATCTTGTACCGTTTTTCTATTTCGCAAAGAATAAAATTGTTTTCTTGTCGGTGAATAAAAATCATTTGAAACTAAACCATGATTTTCAGCATACATACCCGTGGCGATTGCATAATGATTAGGAAATGTTTTAGAGGGGTAAATTGGAATAATACCTTTTGAAGATGTACCATCAGAAATAAATTTTGTAATATTTGGAGGATTATATTTTTTTGTATAATCGAATCTATAACCATCAATAGAAATGAGTAATACTGTTGGTTTATCAATTTGGTCTTTGCCATTTTCGTTATTTGTTTTATCTCTTAATTCATTGTAAGTCGAACAACTGTTAACGAAAATTAAAATCAATAAAAGATATATTTTCATTTAAGTGTTTCTCTAATATCCATAAGGATTTTCTCGTAATAATAACTTTTAGGCAGTTTCGGTTTTCTTTTATGATCAGGGAGTAGTATTAATCCTTTTGTCTTCATAAGGAGTTTCTTTAGCATTGGGTTTTGTTTAATTTTTTCATTCATTGCATTTTTAATAATTGTATAATGAAGCTCTGTACCATCTTTTAAATCTTTGTAATTAAATTGATGGCTTTTATAACTAATCCAATTTATTTTTAAAAGTTTCATGATTTTATTTGCTTCAGACCCTGCGTGTTTTGATTCAAAACCTGAAAGTGTTTTTACTTGATCTCTAGTAAATGGCCAATTGTTAAATTTGAGTCTTTTATCATTTCTAATTTGCGAATCAGGATATTTCATCATTTGCCATAATGCTTCGATTGATTGATAAGAATTTCCGTCAAAAGTAAATGGTGTTTTTGCTAAGTTAGAAAATACTTTAAGTTCTGTTCTTTTAGACAGTATTACTTGTCCCTTTTTAGCGTCCTGAGGAAGTATTTCCCAGCTTTTTGCATTCTTACGAGCAACTTTTTTCCACCAAGATTTTGGATAGGTTGCATTTTTATTTACTGAATAACTTTGAACGGAATATAACGTAAATAGTAAAAATAAAAATATTTTCATTTTAGATTTATTTAATTGAGAAGGATATTGTTACAGGTAGGTGATCAGAATATCCATCATGCAAGTCAGTATCAAATCTAAAGGGAACTTTATTTTTATGCTTATTTATTTGAAACATATAGTCATGAGAGACAACTTTAAATGAATCCCATAATATTGAAATATTTTTATTATTATTTAAAACAAAAATATGATCTAGTGATCCCCATTTACCTTGATGAGAATGAGTTCCTCTTTGATTTGTTGATTCAGGGTACGTGTTAAAGAATTTAGTTTCAGAGTCAATAAATGTATGCTCTCTTGATTCATTTAATAAGTATTCATCAATTCCACTTAATTTATCGTTCTCTACAGTATTAAAATCACCTAGAGCTATTACTAGGTCATCTTTTTTGTTGATAGCTTGATACAAGGTTTTTCCAGCAACTACACGAGATTCATCAGGATGACTTTGACTTGGCCAATGGTTACCAAAAATTGTAATATTTTTGCCATTAATTTTAAAAGATGCTTCAAGGATACCTCGAGTTTCTTTATCAGGCTTTCCATTGTTATCTACTGAGGCTGTATCAATATGATGTAATTTTACTTCTTTTGAAAATTTAAATTTTGAAATGACTCCAATATCAATTCCTCTTGAATCTGGCCCTTCTACTAAAGATACATATTTGTAGCCTTGGTTTTTTAATCCAATATTTACAAGCTTATTTAAGACATTGATATTTTCAACTTCTTCTAATACTAGAATGTCTGGATTTTCACTCTTTATAACTTTCGCAATATTGTTAATTTTATTTTTTAAAATTTTGTCGTCCCAATTTAGGTTAAAACATGCACCTTGGTACCATGATGGAATCCCTAAACAATAGTTTTGAACTTCATCAGAGTTCCTTTTAACTAAAAGTGGTAGATAAGTGTAATCATCCTTATTAACGTCGTGAGTAGTATCGAAGAGATTTTCTACGTTGTAGGTCATAACCTTAACCGTTGTAGCTGTAGCAACATTAGCAATAAAAAGAGAAATAAGTGAGAAAGATTTAAGTTTGCACATAAAATTCATAATACCCTCCTAAAGGATGACAGTATTCTAGGGATTCAATTTTAAAAATACAAATGATTTTGTATAAAATCATATAAATATTTTCCATACGCTGTGTCATTTTTAAGATTTGTTAATTAAATATAAAATTTCAATAGGTTATAAATTTTGCAACTAATTGAAATTACTTTTTTGAATATTCATTTAAATTCCAATTATAATCTAGGTAAGAAATAGATAATTCATTATTTTTAATTTTCTGAATTAAAAGTTTATCGTCAGTTATTTTATTTGCAATGAATTTTTGAAATGAACCATATTTTGATTTAAAATCGTCTCCATACCATTTAAATATTGCTGATAACTCTAGCTTTTTATTTTTGTTATTATATCTATTACGCGTTAAATCTTTTAAAAATTTATTAGCAGAGACCTGTAGTTGAGACTCTAATAGTTCCGCTGTATAGGCTCTTGCTTTTAAAGCGGGACAACCAATAGAAGCACAAACAACAGCAAAGTGAATTCTTGGTTCATTAAACCACTTTCTAATCATTTTATGTTCTATTTTATCAAGATAAGTTTTTTTACCAAACAATCTAAAAAAACGTTTTTTCCAAGGGCTTGAAAAAAATGATCCTAAGTCTTTAATTGATTTAACGGGGTAATTATCTACTATTAATTTTACAGTAAAAGCATTGTAAGCATTAATTAAAAAAGCGAGTTTTTGTTTTTTAGAAAAGGAATCAAACTCTGATTTATTAAGACTCTCTAAAGTATTAATAAATTGATTAAATTGCTTGGGAGATGATTTAATTGAACTGTAATTAACAGAACTAGAAAATGAATTTTCTTTTACATTATCTATTAATATTTTATTCCAAATTTTATAATCATGATCAAAAGCTAAAACATTATAATTAATGAATATTGAAAATATTAATAGGTAAAGAGGCTTAATCATTTTTATTCCTTAGTTGTAATTTTTTTTATTATTTTATTTTCTAAAATTTTATATTCTTTTTTTTTATTAAAATTACTTTTGTAAATTTGAGATATTTTATCAATTTGTGATTTATAGTTTCTACATTTTTCACATAAAAGATAATGTGCTTTTACTTGTAATTTTTGTAATAAATTTAATTTTAAATTTGGTGTTTCTAATTTCGAAATATCCTTACAGGATTTCATTTTGAGTTCCTCTCAACGCATTCTCGTAATTTATTTTTAGCCCGATAAATCAGGACTCCTAAGTTAGTGTTTGAAATGTCTAAAATATTACAAATTTCTTTTGACATTAATTCTTCTACTTGTTTTAAGTTGAAAGCCATTCTTTGCTGTAAGGGTAATTTTTCGATACATTTATTAATAATATCAATACCTTACGATTGTTTCAAGAATTTTTCCGGCCCTATTGGAGCCTGTATCCAATTTCCATTTAAATCAAATTTATCTTCCATTATGTCTTCAAAAGGAGTTGAAGAGGTATATTTATTTCTGTCACGTCTTAGTTCTTTTGATTTATTGTAAAAAATTCCAAAAATATAGGTTCTAATATGGGAACGCCCTTCAAAATGAGATATATTTTGAAAAAATGCTGACCAAACTGATTGAACTAATTCTTCTGAATCTGATTCACCAAAACCTAAACCAAAGGAAGCATTCATTAAATGACTAGTATATTCTTTTACTAGCAATGTTACTGATTCATTGTCTTTATTTTTTAACTTAGATAAGAATTCCTTGCTGCTAAAGTTTTGTTTCATTACATTTTTGAATTTTTAAGCTAATTCTAAACCCTCAATTACGAGTTTTTCAGGAAAATGTTTTAACCATGCTGAAGATAACTTTTCTGTGAATTCTTCAGTGGTCCAAGGCTTTATAAGATATTCAGATGCACCGATATTCAATGCGTGAATTAAGTCTTCAACATTGTCATTTGAAGTTATCATCATGACAGGAATATTATCAAAAGATTTGTTTTTTCTTAATGCTTCCAAGAAGATATCACCAGTTCCATCATCTAGAGTCCAATCGAGTAAAATAATATCAGGCTTTTTCTTTTTAAATTCTATACGTGAACTTTTTAAACTTTCTGCTTGAGCAAAAGGGCCTTCGAATCCAAGTAGATCAAGTTCATCAATAATTAGTTCTCTTATCATTTCAAGATCTTCAATTATTAAAAAATTGAGATTTCGTGGGATTAAGGCGTTATCTAATTTTAGCATCATTTTATATATATAAAGTTTATATTGTTTAAGTATTCTATCTTATCACATTTTTGAATTAATTCAGTGTCAGAAATAGGCACTTTTTCTATATCGTTGATTTTAAATATAATATTAATATTAACCTTATTATTTAAATAATGAATATCCCATTTTTTTATAAGTCGATAAAACTTTTCATCAGAATAATACTTATTTATATCATTTATTATGGCTTTTCTAAGTGGCATTGGTTCTCCAATATCCGAGCGATATGGAACAATAAGATCATCTTCAACGTCAATATGAACTGTTACATCTACGATTGAATTTATAGCTTTCTTAATATTTCTTTCAACCCAAACACCTATTTCATGGCCCTCAGAGACCGAAATATTATTATCAACTTGAATATTTACATCGATGAAAGAGTTAGGACCAACATTTCTTGATCTTAAACTATGAAAATCAATGACTCCTTCTGATGATCTGATAATCTGTTTAATTTTTTTAATAGTACTTTGATCTAAAGAAGTTTCAACAAGTTCTTGAATACTATCACTAATAAATTGCCAAGCAACTTTACCAATAAATAAAACAACAATTATAGCTGCTATTGAATCAAAAATCGGGTAACCAATTAATGTGAAAATTAAGCCAATTAATACAGCAATTGATGAATAAGAATCTGAGCGGTGATGCCAAGCATTTGCAATTAGTATTTGAGAATTGATTTTTGTACCTATTTTAAACTGGTAACGAAAAAGAAGTTCTTTTACCACAATGGAAAATATCGTTATAACAATAGTCATTTTCCCTGGAGTAACAATATGATGTCCTTCATATATTCTGTTTAAAACTTCAAAAAGTAGCGCTCCTGAAGTGGCCATTAATAAGCTTCCAAGAGTTAATGTGCCAAGTGTTTCAATTTTTTCATGGCCATAAGGGTGTAGCTCATCGGGGCTTTCATTTGAAAATTTCGATATAAATAATACAAAAAAATCTGTAACAACATCTGAAAGAGAGTGAAATCCATCAAGAACTAAAGCATGCGAGAAATATTTTAAACCTGTAAATATTTTTAAAATGACAAGTACTATGTCAACAATAGTTCCTATAATAGTGGAATTAATAAAAAGTCTTTTATTCTTATTCATGGGTTTTAACATTAACTATTAGATGATGTTTCTTCGCAATCAGTTTTGCCATTTCTATGACTTCTTGTTGTGGAATAATTATATTTAAAATTGAAAATTTAAGTTCGGCTGTAAATAAACAACTATTTTCACATTTAAAATCTGAGGTTAATATATCAATATTTTCGATTGGTTTTTTGTTTTGAAAAGATGAGTACCACTGCATATAACTTTCTAATTTAGTTTTAATTTGTTCAATTAATTCTTCTTTTTCTGAATCACCCATGTGAAAAATTAAACGGGAAGAATCCATTTTTTTTCCATCAATCATTAAAATTGCAACTCCTGATGGTGCAATGTGTAATGAATTATTAAAGCATTTAGGGCAATACATATACTTTCCTATAAAATAAGTATAAATTGTTTAAATATAAGTAGTTACATTTTAGCATATAATACGAGGATTTTAAATGTTAGGTGATCATAAATTTGTAAAAATGTCAGATGGTGTAGAATTACATTCATTTATCCGTGAAATAGGCGCTCCTAAATGGTTGATCGTTACACATGGGATTGGAGAAAATCTTGAGAGACATAAGTATATAATTGATATATTAGGTCGAGATTTTAATCTTTGTATTTATGATTTAAGAGGACATGGTAGAAGTTTAGGTGAGCCTGCTTACGTTGATCAGTTTAAAACATTTTTAAGTGATCTTGATTCTTTAATAACATTTTTAATTAAAAAATATCGAGTATCAAAGTATTCACTTTTGGGTCACTCTATGGGAGGACTCATTACTCTTGGGTTTGTACAAAAATATAAAGATTTAGAAATTCTTCCATGGAGTGTAATGGTTAATGCTCCGGCTCTTGGTTTTGGTGGAGTAGGGGGAATACTTTCAGATCTACTTTCATTTGATTTTAACAAAAAGTTAGCCAATATTGATTTTTCTGTTCAGCTTGGTGGTTTAGTTGATTTAAAAAACTTATCTCATAACCCAATGGTTAAGGAGAAGTATTTAAATGACACGCTTAATGCTAAAAAATTACACTCGAGACTTCTCCTTCAAATGTCACTTTTTTCTAAAGAAGTGTTATCAAGGCCTATAAATGTAAATTATCCTTTATTTTGCACCGTTGGTAGTTCCGATAAAATTGTAAATTTAAAAGCAATTACTAATTATTTTACAGAAGTTGAAAAAAAAGCTCAATTTGAAATAATAGAAGGTGCTTTTCACGAAATACACAATGAGGTCGATCGATATCGGGCTAAGTATTTTGAATTAATGAAAAAGTTCTTTTTAAAATAAATTACGACTTAATTAATGCATTTGCCCGTCTAACAACAGAAGGATGAGAGTAATAATTTAATGCATAAAGAGGATGTGGGTTTAATATCCCTGAATTTTCTTTTTGAAGTTTAAAAAGTGCCGAAATTAATTTTTCTTTGTCAGAGTATTTACTAGCAAAATTGTCAGCCTCAAACTCATATTTTCTAGAAATATAGTTAAATATTGGTGTCGTCCAAAAGGTATAAACATCAAATACTAAAAAATAGAGAATTATTCCTTTCGTTGTAGATAATCTTGTTACATCGTGAGCGTTAAAAAAGGTTGGTTGTTTTAATAATAAACTTAGAAGGTAAAAGCTAAAGAAGCTAAATATTATACCTTGTATTAAATTTTTTATAACGTGATTTTTCTTAAAATGACCTAATTCATGAGCTAAAACTGCTAAAAGTTCACTTTGAGAGAGAGAATTAATTAAAGTATCATAAAGAACAATTTTTTTTGAAGAGCCAAAACCTGTAAAATATGCATTTGAATGGTTACTCCTTTTCGAAGCATCCATAACAAAAATTCCACTTGAATTAAAGTTTAATTTTTTAAGTAATTGTTCTATTTGTATTTTTAGTTCATTGTCATCTATTTTTGAAAATTTATTAAACAATGGTGCAATAAATGTTGGATATATCCAAATAAGAAGAAATTGAAATAAGGTGATAAATATAAAAGAGTAAAGCCACCAGTTGGTTGGGAATATTTTTACAAAATATAAAACTAAGTAAATAATCGGTAAACCAATTAGTATGGAGATTCCAAATGCTTTTATTTGGTCTTTAAAAAATAATTTAACAGTTGTATTGTTAAAACCGAATTTTTTTTCAACTTTAAAAGTGTTAAAAAGTTGAATAGGCAATGATAAAAAATAGTTAATAATAAAAAATGATCCTATAAATAACAAAGAGTTAAGCATTTCCATCTTTGTTATTTGATGAATAAGAAAGTCTAGAGAATCAAGACCACCAAGCAATGTCCAAAATATTAATACCAAAATATTATAGACGTAAATTGGCGGATCCCATTTTAAACGAAAGGAATTGTATTCGATTGCTTTTTTATTATCCTTTGGTGTTATAAATGGTTTAGCTATTTCTGGTATTTCAGAAGTTGAATTAATTTTATTATAATTAAGTATATTGAGACAGAAAAACCATATTGACTTTAGGTAGATAAAAGTAAGAAATAAGTCTTGAAAATATTTAGTTTCATTCATAATAGTTTTAAATAAGAATATACTATGAAAGAATTAAATACAAAATAGTTTTTCTTGAGAAATATGTTGTTCAAGTATAGAAGTTTAAAAAGTTAACATGGAAAATAAAACAATGATAAAAATAGAGACCATTTTCGCCAATAACTCGCTTTCAAATTACTATTACTTAATAAATAACGAAGATAATGAATTTTTTGTAATTGACCCTTTTGAAAGTGAAGTTGTTACTCAGAAAATCAAGAAGATGAATGGTACATTGAAAAGTATCTTTTTAACTCACGGACACCATGATCACATTCGAGGAGCTCTTGAATTAAAGAATCTCTTTAATTCGAAAATTCTTGGCCACAACATATTAAATACTAAAATAAAAATCGATCAATTTGTAAAAGAAGATGATCAAATTTTATTAACAAATGAAAGGAACGCAAATGGTCATAATTCATTTTTAACCGTAATTGAGACTCCTGGACATACTAAAGATCATGTCTGTTATATGTTAAATGAGAATAATAAGGATCAACTACTTTTTACAGGTGACACAATTTTTCAAGCAGGTGTTGGGAATTGCCACAATGGGGGAGACCCGAAAGTGCTATATAATACAATTTTAAAGCTTAAAAATATTTTAACTAACGATATAAAAATATACTCGGGACACGATTATATTGAAAATAATTTGCTTTTTGCCAAGTCAATTGATGCTGAAAACTACGAAATTGACAAGACTTTAAAATTGATCAGAAGTGATCAATTTATAAATATTGATTATAAAACAACATATGAGCTTGAAAAACGAATAAATGTATTTTTTAAAGCTAAAAATATGGAAGAATTTTTAAAATATAGAGAGTTGAGAAATTCTTGGTAGAATAAATATTTAATATAAACTTAAGGAGTAAAAATGACATTTCCAAAAATTGGCAATATTGCACCAGCATTTGACCTATTAAATCAAAAAAATGAGAGCATTAAATTAAAAGATTACAAAGATAAGAAAATAGTCGTTCTTTATTTTTATCCCAAAGCAATGACACCGGGATGCACCGTTCAGGCAAAAGGCATTACAAAATCAAAAAGGAAATTTTCAGCAAACAATATTGTAGTTTTTGGAGTTAGTCCTGATTCACCAGAAAGGTTACAAAAATTTGAAACCAGAGATAGTTTAAACTTCAATTTATTATCAGATCCTGAACATAAAGTTGCAGACAAATATGGAGTATGGGGAGAGAAGAAATTTATGGGAAGAACCTATGACGGAATTCATAGAATGACTTTTATTATAGATATTGATGGAAAGCTTAAGCATATTTTTCAAAAAGTAAATACCAAAACTCATGACGAGGATGTTCTAATGTGGATAAAGGAAAATTTAAAATGAAAATTGTCATTACTTCATTAATCTTCTTATTCTGCTTACGTGCAAATTCAAGAACTTTTTCAATTTTGAATTACAATGTTGAAAATCTCTTTGATACTGTTCATGACGATTTAAAAAATGATTGGGAATATACTCCTCGAAGTAAGCTTAAAAAAAAGAAATGCCAAAGCATAAAAATCAAAAGATATAAAAAGAAATGTTTACGATCAAACTGGACCAAGGAAAAACTTGATTTTAAAATAAGTCAGATCGTAAAGGTCTTTAAGTCTGCAAGTTTTCCTGACTTTATTAGCATTGAAGAAATTGAAAATAAGAATGTCTTAGATATGTTATTAAAAAAGTTACCATTGTATCAGGGAGTTTTAATTGAAGGAGATGATATCCGTGGGATTGATGTTGCTTTGCTTTATAAGCGTAAATTAAAAAGCAAAAAACATTTACAATTCAAATTATTAAACTGTTCTAATATCTTGCCTAATATTAATATATTCAAAACGAAAAAAACAAGACCTATTCTGCATTGTCGTTTTGCCTACAAAAGTTCAATTTTAAATATTTTAGTTAACCATTGGCCCTCTCTTGGAAATAAAAATATTTATCGACTGGAAATGGCAAAAACACTTAAAAATAAAATTCTATCATTAAATAAGAATGAATTTACTATAGCAATAGGGGATTTTAATACAATTGAGTCATTACACCCTCATCCTTTTTATGATATTTTATTAAAAGAGAGCAATTTAGAAAATATTCATAATAGATTTATTAATATGAAAACTATTTTGTATAAACAAAAATCAATGTTGCCGCCAGGGACCTATTTTTATCCTCCTAAAATGAGTTGGAATGTACTCGACCACATTTTTATAAGTAGGAATTTCTTTGGTTCAAAAACCTTTAAAGTATTAATGGAGAGTTATGACATATTTAATAACTATCAAATGAAGTCTGAATATATTTATTATAGAAAAAATTACTTAAAGGGATCAATAGTTAGGGGAATTCCAAAAAGGTTTAACTATAAAAATAAAGATGGTTTTTCTGATCATTTCCCAGTTACTCTACGATTTGAATTTCTTGAATAGTCTGTATTTTTATTTTTGTACAAATATATTGAAACATTCGTTTAAAATCTTCTATGAAATCTATTGAGCCTTTTATTTCGATATCACGATATCCTTCTTTGAGGGAACTTTCCAAAGTGGAGTAAAATACGATATTTTCATTAGACTCAAGATAAAAGTAAATAGTTGACGAATCTTGTTTGTTTAATCTTATTGTAGTTTTAAATATTTTTTGCATATTTATACATAGAAAATTTGACTTCGGGCAGTCAACTATTAAAATAATAATTGGAGCAGTTTGTTAGATAATAATTATTATGTGTTATAAAATTAGTTTATTCTTTATTTTGGTTATATTTTCAGGATGTTCCTTGTTGAGCAAACGTGGTTCAATTGATGAAAAGAGTCGTGAAGCGGCAGGTAAAAAGAAAAATGAATTTATACACCGTGTTCAATATGATGAATTAAAACATAAATATGATCAATTATCTCAAGAAAATAAAATACTAAAATCAAAATTATCGAGAAACACAAACGAACCAGAAGAATTGATGGATTATTCTTCAACTATTAATAAAACTGTTAAAAGTATAAATTCTAAAGGCTTAGAAGAAACAGTTGATTTGTTTTCTGAAGTTAAGCCGTTTAAGGGCACAAAAACAAACAAAGCTATTAAAAAAAATAACCTCGAAACTTCTGCTGATATTCAATCTCAGCTAGATTTACTGTCAACGGCATCTAGTTTTATAAGCAAGAATGAGTTTGATAAAGCAATGGCAAAATTAAAACTTACTGAGTCATCTAGTATCAATGTCATCGCTGCTGAAAGTAAATTTTTAATTGGCGAAATAATGTTCAAGCAAAATGAATATGATCTTGCAATGCAGTTGTTTGAAGAAATTATTTTTAAATATGCCGAAACTTCGATAGTTCTGCCTGCATTAAAAAAATTAATAATTTGTACACAGAAACTAAAGCTTAGTTCAAAAAATGCTAAATATTCATCATATTATTATGATCTTTTTAAAATGGATAAAAAATGAAATTAATTTTATTGTGTTTTTTTATTCTAAATAATTCCTATGCTGAAAGTGATCTTGAGCTTATCGACCAGTCTGATATTAATATCTTAAATGAAAGTGTTGACACGTCTAAAAACTTTGACGATTTATCAATAGTGCAAGAAGATGATGATCTAAATTCATTAAAAAGTGATCTTGGAGTTGAGATATCTCTTAAAGATGAAGATAAAGATGAAGAATTAAAAAGTGATAAGCCAAAAGAACTAGGATTGAACTCTAAAAAAAATGATTTAAATAAGAACTTGAAGACTCAAGACATTGAATTAAGTAAAAATATATCAAAATTCAATTTAGGTGATGAAGAAAAGCTGCTCCTAGATCTTCTACCAAAAATTGGTCGAAAAATACCTGAAGAAGAATGGAATGAAATTGCAGGTAAAAGTTCTATTACTTCTTATAAAATAGAAGAAGGCGATACTCTTTGGAAAATATCACAAAAATACTTTGGCACAGGTTTTTATTATTCTAAAATATGGTCGTTGAATTCTTATATTGAAAATCCTCATCAAATAGAACCTGGAATGGATATTATTTTTAGCAGTGGAACAAGTTCGAAGTTACCAAGTGTACAGCTAGGAAAGTTTAAATCAAATAAATTAACGGATCAAAATGTTGAATTTTCTTTTGATAAATTTGGAGAAAATATTCGACCTAAATGGATTGATGAGAGAAAAAAATTAATCGAAGATGGCAAATATTTTGTATACGGTTCAAATCAAAGTTACAACGACATTAAAAAACTGGGCAGCGGTACAATTAATTATGAGTATCAAAAATACGAACCACCTGTAAGTAACATTCAAGTCTATATCCCTCAAAATAATTATGATAAGCATGGTTTTGATGTAAATGATAAAATTGTCTTTAATATAAAATCGGGTTTTGCTACCAATACTTTTATCACTTCAAATATTGTACAAGACTTTGGAGAAATTGTTGCCTCCAAAGGAGAGAATACAATAATTCGAAATCAAGATCACGTATATTTAAAGTTTGATCCTTCTATTAAAATTAGGCCAGGTGATCAATTTTCTGTTTATATTCCTTATGGAAAAATTAAAAGTAAATTCTCCGATCGGTCTGGTTTTAAATATTCAATTGGTGCAAATGTTCGAGTACTTAGTAAAAAAGAAAATAAGTGGGAAGCAATTGTCGTAAAGTTATTTTCTGAAATAAAAAGAGGAGATCGATTAACAATACTCACTCCAAAAATTCCAACAATTAAAAAAACTTATAACAAAAGAAAAATTGAAGCTGTCGTACTTGAAAATTTTAAAGGAAAACATTCGAGTATCGCTGCTGAAGGTGATCTTGTATATCTTGATCGTGGTCGATTAGATGGTGTAGAATTCGGAAATGTCTTTAAAATTTATGGTGTAAAAGATAAAGGTCTTAATAAAGCTATTACAAAAGAACCTACCTATGAAACTGGTGAAGCAGTTGTTATTACTGTAACTGACAATTTTTCGACTGCTCTTATTACTAATAGTTCAATGGAAGAAATGAAAGGAATGCTTTCAAAAACTGTTTCTTATGATGAGTATTTATTGGCACAAAATTTAAGAAGAGGTACAAATGTTGCAGCTGCTAAAACAAATAAATTTGATCAGCTTGATAATCTTGACTTAGATTTAAATTTATCTGACGTAAATAGAGACCTTCTTGAAAAGGCAGATAAAATAAAATTATCGGAAGATGAACTTGCTGAGCTTGATAGACAAGAAAAAGAAAAATCCATAATTAAAGGACAGGAAAAAGATTTAGAAGAATTAAATAAGATAGAGAATGAAATTCTAAGTGCTAAAAAATCAATTAATGAATCGATACTTGATGAAGATAAATATCTTGAACAGCAAAATCTTAATCAATTAGAAAAGTCAGCTCTTAAAAAAGATAAGAATGCCTTTTCTTCAATGGATGATTTAGAAAGTGAGATAGGTAAAAAATATTTAGATGAAGATATTAATGCCGAAGAAAACCCATACGGTTTAACTAAATTTGATATTGAAGATATCAATCAACTGTTAGACAAAGAGTCAAAAGAATAAATTCTTTTCTTGTATTCTTATTAAATATGTGAAAAATAGTAGAAAATGTATATTAAGGAGATGTTGTGGCGCAACAAGATGAAGTAAAAATTAAAACTTCTAAAAAAACATCAAAGAAAAAGACGGCTAAGAAAAAAACAAGTAAAAAAACCGCTAAGAAAGTCACCAAGAAAACTACCAAAAAAGTTGCAAAAAAAACTACTAAAAAAACGACTAAGAAATCGTCTAAAAAGATAGGAAAGACAACAACAGGTGGAATCAAAAGACAAAAGGGACCTTACTGTTTAGTTGTTGTGGAATCTCCTTCAAAAGCAAAAACAATTAAAAAATATCTTGGAAAAGGTTTTCAAGTAGTCGCTAGTAATGGCCATATTAAAGACTTACCAAAATCAAAACTTGGTGTTGATCTTAAAAATGACTTTGCTTTAGATATTGTCCCACTTACCAATAAAAAAGATAAAATAGAGCGAATTGTTGAATTAGCCAAAGATGCTGATCATATTTACCTCGCTCCCGATATGGACCGTGAGGGAGAAGCAATAGCCTTTCATCTTTTTGAAGAAATAGGCGTAAGTAAGAAAAAAGTATCACGAGTTGTTTTTAACGCCGTAACCAAAACAGCCGTTAGACACGCAATAGATAATCCTACAATTTTACAACAAGATTTGTATGATTCTCAAAGAACTAGACGAGTTTTAGATAGACTTGTTGGTTATAAGATTTCGCCTATCTTATGGGATAAAATACAACGAGGAATTTCAGCAGGGCGAGTCCAGTCCGTTGCTCTTCGTATAATTGTAGATAGAGAGCTAGAAATTAAAGCTTTTAATCCCGAACAATGGTTTTCAATTGAAGGAGCCATGAATAAAAATGGCCATGACTTTGCTGTAAAGTATTATGGCGAAGAATCTAATAAGAAAATGGAGTTAACAGACGAAAAATTTGTTGATCAAATCATAAAAGATTTAAGTGATAAAACTGTTACTGTATGCAAGGTTGTAAAAAAAGAAAGAAAACAAAATCCAACAGCCCCTTTTACAACTTCAAAATTACAACAAGATGCTGCCAATAGAATGGGGTTTACTGCCAAGAGAACGATGATGGCTGCCCAAAAATTGTATGAGGGGATTGATATCACTGATTACGGAATGCAAGGGCTTATAACATATATGAGAACCGATTCTGTTCGAACTGCTCCTGAAGCACTTGAAGAAGTAAGAGAATATATTTCAAGCACCTATGGTGAAAAATTTTTACCAAGCGAAGTAAATGTTTTTAAGAAAAAAGGTAAAAGTAAAGTTCAAGATGCTCACGAGGCTATAAGACCTACTAGTTTAAAGTTTACACCTGAAATTGTTAAAGGTGACTTAGAACCTGATCAGTATAAATTATATTGTTTAATTTGGAATAAATTTGTCGCTTCTCAAATGACACAAGCGATAATTGATCAAACTTCAGTTTTAATGGAAAAAAATAATCACTTCTTTAAAGCAAACGGCTCGATAATTAAATTTGCTGGTTTTAGAAAAATTTACCTTGATGCTGTCGCTGAAAAAAGTGCTGAATCTGATGAAGAAAAAAATATTGAGTCAGGACTGCTTCCTGATCTAAGTGAAGGTGAATCTTTAACTTTTAAGTCGGGGCCAACAAAAGAAGAACATTGGACTTCTCCTCCTCCTAGATATTCTGAAGCAACTATTGTTAAAGATTTAGAGGAAAAAGGTATTGGGCGACCTTCTACTTATGCTTCAATTATTTCTAATATTCAAGATAGGGGTTATGTAGAAAAAAGAGAAAATCGATTTTTTCCATCTGAACTTGGTATGGTTGTGTGTAAAATGCTCGTTGAAAGTTTTCCAAATATTATGAACGTTGAGTTTACTTCAAAAGTAGAAGAGCTTTTAGATCAAATTGAAGATGGAAACGTTAAATGGAAAAAAGTCTTAAGAGACTTTTGGAAAGGATTTGAAAAAACTTTAGAAGTTGCTAAAGAAGAGATGAAAAATCTTAAAAAGCAAAATATCCCAACAGGTATTAATTGTAAAAAATGTGATGGTGAATACACCATCAAATGGGGAAGAAATGGACAATTTTTAGCTTGTTCAAATTATCCTGACTGTACTTCTACTTTTGATTTTACAAAAGACTATGAAGGTAAAATTACAATTCTTCCCAAAAAATGGTTTAGAGATAAATGTCCTACTTGCGGTTTAAACTTGGAAGAGAAAAAAGGAAAGTATGGCCGTTTTGTAAGGTGCGAAGAATATCCAAAATGCGATACAACCTTGCCCTATACTATTGATGTTACTTGTCCAAAATGTAAAGTTGGTAAATTTGCTGAAAAGAAAAGTCGTTATGGAAAAATATTTTATGGCTGTTCAAATTATCCAAATTGTGAAAATGCATTGTGGTCAATTCCCTATGAATACCCTTGCGTTTCATGTGGTTACGAACTAATGGTTTATAGAGAAACTAAAAGAGAAGGGCGACAATTACAGTGTCCTGAATGTAAACACAAAGTTGATTGGGAAGACACGCCTTTTGATGCAAAAGAAAAACTAGAAAAAGAACAAGCTGAAAAAGAATTGGCTGGAAAAGAAGTCGTAAGTTGAGCAATTTAAATAATGATATTGACCATGTCGACGGCAAAATTCAAAAAATTTATAATTTTCTTCTGTCTGCTTCAGAAAAAACTTGGGCAAGTTATTTATTGTTCGTAGTTTCATTCACTGAAAGTTGTATTTTTATAATTCCTCCAGAAGTTATGCTTTTACCTATGGTTTATGCTAATAGAAAAAAAGCTTGGAAATATGCGTTCATTACAAGTATCGCCTCTGTATTGGGAGCAATTGCTGGTTATTATTTAGGCATGTACTTCTGGGATATGATAGCACCACTCGCCAATCAATATATTCACGGATTTCAAGGCTATTTTGATATAGTTGGGAAAAAATTTGAAGAAAATGCAACTTTAGCACTTTTTCTCGCGGCTTTCACTCCTATACCTTTTAAGGTATTCACTGTTGCTTCTGGTGTTTATTCAGCAAAAATATCTCTAGGTCTACTAGTGGGGTTATCGTTAGTAGGAAGAAGTAGTCGATATTTTTTATTGTCCGGAATAGTTTACGTTTTTGGCCCAAAAGCTCATGAGATAATAGAAAAACATTTCAAAATAGCAACATTAGTTATTGCAACAATAGGAATTTTAGCGATAATATTAAAATTGAATCATTAAATTATGCGGCGTTAGTTCAGCTGGATAGAGCGTTTGGCTTCGAACCAAAATGTCGGGGGTTCGAATCCCTCACGCCGCACCATAAAAAAAACAACTTTTAGTTGTTTTTTTTTGGTTAAGGGAGGGATTCGAGAAGAGAGAACGGCAATGTGAAATTGAGAGCTATAGCGATCAATTTAATATTGTAGATCAGACACGATGTCTGATCTAGAGAACGGCCCCGTCTCCGGACAATATTCACGGATGTGAATATTGTGGAGGAACAATCCCTCACGCCGCACCATAAAAAAAACAACTTTTAGTTGTTTTTTTTTGGTTAAGGGAGGGATTCGAGAAGAGAGAACGGCAATGTGAAATTGAGAGCTATAGCGATCAATTTAATATTGTAGAT
>Ga0316204_10004818_pt1 | contig 23546 bp, 23 predicted proteins | sample 6monrhotite_MG_2_FD_205661 | JGI IMG/M metagenome (GOLD analysis project Ga0316204, IMG submission 205661) | Microbial mat bacterial communities from mineral coupon in-situ incubated in ocean water Damariscotta River, Maine, United States -... | ecosystem: Environmental > Aquatic > Marine >... | reverse complement strand
CTACAGCAACAACAGACAAATCTATTTTGTCAGCATCTGCAACTTATAACGATTCAGGTCTTTACGTTGCAGTTGGCTACGAAAGCCGTGCTGACGAGTCAGCCGCTGGCAAGACAAATACAGGCCTGCGTCTTGTAGGTCGTTATGATTTTAGTGGTGCTTGGATTGGTTTGACTCAAGAAAACTATACTGTAAATGACCAGACTCAGAGCAACTCTGAGTTGATTGGTTCTGTGAAACTAGGTAGCAATACTTTAGCTGCTAGCTATGCTATTGCTGGTGATGTTAACTCTGCGAAAGTTGGCGCAAATCAAGTTAGCTTGCGTTATGGCATGACTATGTCTAAGCGTAGCGAAATATTCTTGGCTTACACAGCTTTGACTAACGATACTGCTGGTACATATGGTTTGTTCGGTAATGATGCAGGTTCTAAGCAATCAGCATTCGGTCTGGGTATGATTCACAAGTTCTAAATTGTCAGCCCTCCTTGCGGGGGTAAGCACTTAGAAATAAAAACGGACACCTTCGGGTGTCCGTTTTTATTTGACAGGCTAAGATTGATTGCCTACATTCACGCCATTAAATAATCTTCGGAGTGCTTTATGTTAAATCTGGATGGATTAATTGTTGAATTCGACAAAGGTCTGCGCACTTTGTTTGCCAAAGCGCCGACTGCACGTCCTTGTCCTGACCTAGGTGTGGATGATGCAACGATGGATGATGCGGAGAAGAAACACGCGGCGGCACTGATGCGCATCAATCATACCGGCGAGATATGTGCTCAAGCGCTGTATCAGGGTCAGGCGCTGACCGCGCATGATCCCGCTGTGCAAGAGAAGCTGGGGCAGGCCGCTTGGGAAGAGACGGAGCACCTTGCATGGACTTCACGGCGTGTTGAAGCCTTGGGTAGCCATCTAAGCGTATTGAATCCGCTTTGGTATACAAGCTCGCTGGCAATTGGCGCGCTGGCAGGTTTGCTAGGTGATAAATGGAATTTAGGTTTTTTGGCTGAAACCGAACGCCAAGTTGGCGCACACCTGCAAAGCCATCTCGACAGCCTGCCCGCACAGGACGCTAAGAGCCGCGCAATCGTGGCGCAAATGTATGTTGACGAGGTGAGTCACTCCGACATGGCGATCAAGCTAGGCGCGGCTGAGCTGCCTTTGCCAGTGAAATTGGCAATGCGTGGTATGTCGGTGGCGATGACTCGGTCGGTGTACTGGGTTTGAGACCGTGAAACGTGAAACGTGAAATGTGAAATGTGAAATGTGAAATGTGAAATGTGGAGCGGACGCATAGCGCTGCACTACGTTTCACGTTTCACAGCTTCATCCTCACGTTTTACAGCCTTTCAAGGCTCCTGAATAATCTCAAAGTCATGCGTGATCTCTGCTGTGGCGCCTAACATAATGGATGCGGAGCAATATTTTTCTGCGGAGAGTTTGATGGCGCGCTCTACTACTTCCGCTTTGATGTCCTTGCCCTTCACCACGAAATGCATGTGTATTTTGGTGAATATCTTTGGGTCTTGTTCGGCGCGTTTGGCATCCAGTTCTACATAGCAATCTGAGACGGCTTGGCGGCTTTTTTTTAGGATGCCGATTACGTCAAAGCTGGTGCAGCCTCCGGCTCCAAGCAGTAACATTTCCATCGGACGCGGGCCGAGATTGCGGCCTCCTGCGGCAGGTGCACCATCCATTAGTACGGCATGTCCACTTTCGGTTTCGCCCAAAAATGAAACCTGTTCAACCCATTTAATACGTGCCTTCATGCAATACCTCATTCGTGAAGAAAGTCATTGTTAATATAGCTAAGCTAGTTGTTGGCTAAGATTTTAACCGATAGTGCAGCATGCCGATTATTTCGTGTATGAAAATACGGCTTTTTTGTAGTGCGGCAGCGTCGGGGATGAAAGTTAATACATTGGTTTGGAAGTTGGTGGTGTAGGCGGTTGCAGCAGGGACGACGGTGAATCCGGCCGTTTGAAAAGCAAGTGCCGCACGTGGTATATGCCAAGCGTGGGTGATTAAATAAATGCGTGTGATGCCTTCCGCTTTTAGTATGGGGTAGCTGAGGTGGGCGCTTTCTAGTGTGTTGTTCGACTCGCCTTCGGTCCAGCGTACTGGTGTGTTGAATTCTTGCTCTAACACCTGTTGCATTTGTTGCGCTTCGGAAACAGTGTTGCCACGCGGCTTGCCGCCCGTAACGAGTATTGGTTTACTTGTTTCACGGTGCAGCTTGGCTGCATAGCGCAAGCGTAGCAACGTTGTATTGCTTACAGTGTCTCCAGCATATTCAGGCGCGTGAAAATAAGTACCTCCGCCCAGCACGACGATTGCATCAGCAGAGGGCTGGTTGGGATTCACGACGTGAATCTTTCCTTCTAGGCTATGCAATAAGCTGTTGGCGAAAAAAGGTGTTGAGAGTAGCCACAATAGTGATATCGCGATAGTGAGCGCGATGCGCGCTAAGCGAGGGTGTTTGTGCCAAATCATTAAGCCGACTGCTGCCAGAATTAATAAATTAAACGGTGGCAGCAAGAAGGCGCTAATGAGGTTGGTGGTGAACCATGACATGGATGCGCGCTCAATAAATAGAGCGCGCATCATACTTCATGCGCGCTACCAGAGAGCGGGTCGATGGATGATGTAAGATTAGTTATTGTTTATTTTTTGGGATACGCGCGTTGTTCAATAAACAAACTGTTGCCCTCAATGCGCTTGGCCATTTTTTTGGCTTGCGTGGCGCTGGACGATACTTCGTTATGCGAGAAACATTGTTGGGCGGCGATAGGTGTCACGCCGATAGACAGACTGGTGAGAGGATGAAATACAAAGTTGTTGCTGCGATCTTCGCTTGAGTAGCCGCCTGCGGATAAATGCTCAGGGGTGAACAGCAGCGAAGCAGCTTGCTCAAATGCCCGCAAAGCTTGTTCAAGGCGCGCCTTCCAGTCGCGGCTTTGCATGATTAGGATGAAATCGTCTCCGCCTAAGTGGCCTATAAAGTCCAGTGTGGGGTCGCAGGCCCAGCTTAGGACGCGTCCGCATAGCTGGATCATCTCGTCACCCTTGTGGTAGCCGTACACGTCGTTATACGGCTTGAAATGGTCTAGGTCGCAATAGCATGCAGCAAACGGCCTCTGGGTGTGCAGGAGGTGCTCAATATGCTGATTGATGGGTACGTTGCCGGGCAATAGCGTAAGCGGGTTGGCATAGCGTGCAGCGGCAATTTGCATGGTGGTTAATTCGCGCAGCAGGTTTTGGCACGAGGAGATGCCCAGGTAGCGGCTTTGTTCGGTAATAATGAATCCGCTGTTGAACTGATCTTCGTCGGCGTTAGCCAGAAACTGGCTCAATTCTTCGATGGGCATTTCTTTGTCAGCAAGTAAAGGCGATGCCTGCATGAAATGTTTACAGGTTTTTTTGCCATGCAATTCACGTTGGAATGGGCGGGAAAAGGTATCCAAAAAGCTTGAGCGATTAATGAGGCCGACGGGAATGCTATTGTCCACAACTGGAATGGTACGCAATGTAGCATCGTTGCAAAAGCGCTCGAAAATAGCATTGTTTTCAGTGCTGGATTGTACTGGTTCAATATAGCTAAGCAGTCGATTAGCTGTTTCGCGCGGAGCCGATAAAAATTCGATTTTTGGTGGAGATGAAGTGTCTGCGGTATTGATAATGCGGCTGGTTTCGCTGGAGGCCAGTAAGGGAGGCGTTTGGCTGGGGCGCGAGATGAAATAGCCCTGTCCAATAGCGATGCCAAGTTCCTTGACGACTTTTAATTCGGCTTCAGTTTCTACGCCTTCAGCGATCACATGGGTTCCGCAGCTCAGCGCGATTTGCTGGATGGATTTTAAGAACTGTCTTTTGACTGGGTCGGTATCAACGCCTTGTACGAAGTGCATATCAATCTTAATAAACTCGGGCCTTAGTTCTGACCAGAGGCGAAGGCTGGAAAATCCTTCGCCTAAATCGTCAATGGCAATCTTAAAGCCCATTGAGCGGTAGTGAAGCAAGGCGCTACGCATTGCAACAAAATCGTAGGTGGGCTGATTTTCGGTGATTTCAATAATTACGCGTTCGGGAGAAATGCCTAGTTGTTGCATAAACTCGAGTGTTTGGCCATTTCTGAAGCTCGGATGGGTAAGAGCTTCGGGGCTGACATTTAAGAATAGACTGCCGGGCAGATTCGGACGCGCAAAGCTTTCTAGTGCAATTTGTCGACACAGCATTTCTAGTTCAAGCGATAGTCCTTGCTGTAAAGCGCTGCTAAATAAATTGACTGGCGAATGTAATGGGCTATTAGCAGGCCCTCGGATAAGTCCTTCATAGCCGAGGAACTCGCCACTGTTGAGGTCAAGCAGGGGTTGAAAGAGTGCGATTAGTTTGCGCTCTTGAATGATTTCGCGCAGCGTTATTGCTTCAAGGCCTAGGGCGTTAGGCTCATTTTCAGTTGCAGTTGAAAGTGAGATGACGTTGGACGCTTGCTGCAAGGAGGAGATGCTGTGCATCGAGATGACCTACGTATAGAAAGTTTGCGACAATGTTGTAATATTTCCGTTACAGAAATATTAAGCAGGCAAAGTAGTGAAGAGTTATTTGACAGAAGCTCATTGTCTCGCATACAATCCGCGCCCTTCGAAGTTTACTAACTCTTTTGTATTAGGAAATGCCATGAAAACATTTTCCGCTAAGCCTCATGAAGTCCAGCACGATTGGCTTCTTGTAGATGCTTCCAATCAAATTCTGGGCCGCTTGGCTAGTCAGATAGCTGCGCGCTTGCGCGGTAAGCACAAGGCTATCTATACGCCTCACGTAGACACCGGCGACTTTGTCGTGGTGGTCAATGCTGAAAAGCTGCGCGTGACTGGCAATAAGGCTGAGGATAAAATTTATTATCGCCATACGGGTTATCCGGGCGGTATTTACGAAACAAATTTTAACAAGCTTCATCAGCGTCATCCACAGCGTGTATTGCAAAAAGCAGTACGTGGCATGTTGCCTAAAGGCCCGTTGGGATATGCAATGTTGCGCAAGCTGAAAGTTTATGCAGGAACGACTCATCCGCATACCGCACAGCAACCCAAACCTATTGATCTGTTAAAGGCATAATCATGAGCGTAACTTATAATTACGGCACTGGCCGTCGCAAAAGCGCAGTAGCACGCGTATTTATGAAGCCTGGTAAGGGTGTAATCGTTGTTAATAATAAGCCAATAGATGAGTTTTTCTCACGCGAAACTGGCCGTATGATTATTCGCCAGCCTCTAGAGCTTACTGAAATGGTTGATAAGTTCGACATCATGGTAAACGTTTTTGGTGGCGGTGAGTCAGGTCAAGCGGGTGCGGTGCGTCATGGCATTACGCGTGCGCTAATTGACTTCAATGCTGAGTTGAAGCCAGTATTGAGTCAAGCGGGTCTAGTGACTCGTGATGCACGTGAAGTTGAGCGTAAAAAAGTTGGTTTCCGCAAAGCACGTCGCAAGAAGCAGTTCTCTAAGCGTTAAGCAACTCTACATTATCGAAAGATATGTCAGAAATGCAGAAAAGACCGCCTTCGGGCGGTCTTTTCATTTATTATTTGTCTTTTGTGTATCAGGTGGGAGTCGGGAATGGTCAAGGTTGGTATTGTTGGCGGGACGGGGTATACAGGGGTAGAATTGCTACGCTTGTTGGCTCTGCATTCACTTGTTGAGCTAAGTGTTATCACTTCTCGTGCGGATGCGGGCACTCCGGTTAGCCAGATGTTTCCAAGTCTGCGCGGTTACGTCGATCTGCCTTTTACTCATCCCGATGAGGCGCATCTAGAACAGTGCGATGTGGTGTTCTTTGCGACTCCCCACGGTATTGCAATGTCGCAGACTCGCGCCTTGTTGGATGCGGGTGTGCGGGTCATAGATCTGTCGGCAGATTTTCGTATTAAAGATATTGCCGAATGGGAAAAATGGTATGGCATAGCGCATGCCTGTCCAGACTTGGTCTCTGAGGCGGCCTACGGTTTGCCGGAAGTTAATCGGGAGCAGATTAAACAAGCGCGCTTGGTGGCGAACCCAGGCTGTTATCCCACTGCGGTGCAGTTGGGCTTTATTCCTTTGTTGGAAGCAGGCCTTGCGGGGGATACACACCTGATTGCGGATGCGAAATCAGGTGTGTCGGGCGCGGGACGCAAGGCGGCAGTGCCGACTTTGTTCTCTGAAGCCTCCGATAACTTTAAAGCCTATGGTGTGTCCGGTCATCGGCATTTGCCGGAAATAGTGCAAGGCTTGAGCAGTGTGGCTGGGAAACCTGTGGGGCTGACCTTTGTGCCGCATTTGATACCGCTGATTCGGGGTATTCATGCGACACTATATGCACAGATCAAGACTGACGTAGATTTGCAGGCTGTGTACGAGCAGCGCTACGCCAAGGAAGCCTTTGTAGATGTGTTGCCAGAGGGAAGTATGCCGGAGACACGTTCGGTGCGTGGTTCAAATCATTGCCGGATTGCTGTGCATCGTCCCCAGGATGGAGATACAGTGGTGGTATTGTCGGTGATAGATAATTTAGTTAAAGGCGCGGCGGGTCAGGCGGTGCAAAACTTGAATATTATGTTCGGGTTCCCAGAAACTACTGCGCTTAATGTGCTGCCCTTGTTGCCATAACTATGATTAGAAAAATGAAGCGGAAATTTAGTATCTCGGCGCCACGTTTAGCTGTGCGCCCGCATGTGCCATGGTATGTGCGCTGGGCCATTACGCTGCCATTTATTCTGGGTTCTGGAATGCTGGTTTGGTGGGCATATGACTCGGGTTTGGAGTTGGCGGGTTTTCATCGCAGCCTCGCTGAAGATGAGCTCAGTAAATTGCGTGAGCGAGTGACTTTTCTTGAGACAGATAATGCGAAACTGGCTAATCTGTCGGCAGCCGATGAACGTAAAGTGCAGATTGAGCATTCAGCTATGCTTGAGACTTCAAGTCAGTTGAAAAGCTTGAATGTAGAAAATCTGCGCCTTAAAGAAGATCTGATGTTTTTTCAGGATCTTCCTCTCAAAGGAGGCAAAGACTCAGATTTGAGTATTCATCGTATGAAGGTTGAGCCAGGTTCTTTGCCAGGCGAATATCACTGCCGCTTGTTGCTGGTGCAGAATGTGCAGAGGCGAGCCAGAGAATTTAAGGGAAATATGCAATTGCTGGCAAACGGGGTGCAAGGCGGTAAAAAAGTAGTGATACAATTCCCTAAAGAAAATTCGGTTGATATTGCTGCACATCGTTTAAGTTTTAAGTATTATCAGCGCATAGATCGAATTTTTACCATTCCAGATGGAATGGTGCTTGAAAGTGTTGAGGTTCGGGTATTTAAAAAGGGGGCTAGTGAGCCCAAAGTTAAACAAACTATTGACCTGAATTAAGGGAGAACATGATGTTTGGTAGCCGACCAAGTAAACCGCAGAATCGTATAGATTCTTTGATCGGTGCAGGTACTAGAGTTAAAGGAGACCTGCTTTTTACCGGGGGTTTGCGAATAGATGGAAAAGTGGATGGCAATGTTATCGCCGATGTTGGTAAACCCAGCACTTTGGTGTTAAGTGAGCATTCCTGTGTGGATGGTGAGATTAGTGTTACCCATCTGGTGGTCAATGGCGCAGTGACGGGGCCAGTACGTGCTTCGGAATATCTGGAGTTGCAGAGCAAGGCCAAACTTACAGGCGATGTCCATTACAAGACATTGGAAATTCAATTGGGTGCGATTGTAGAGGGCAAGCTGATCCACTTGTCAGAGGTTTCTGATAAAGTGGTAGCATTGAAACTGAGCGGGACCGAATCGTAATATTTTTTTTGGAGACAGCTATGAATGCAGTAATGGAAATGCCAGACGTACTTTTGTTTACCGACAATGCGGCTAACAAAGTTAAAGAATTGATTGAAGAAGAGGGTAATGCCGAGCTTAAATTGCGCGTATTTGTGAGCGGTGGCGGATGTTCAGGGTTTCAATATGGGTTTACCTTTGACGAGGTCGTGAATGAGGATGATACGGTGTTGGACAAGAATGGCGTTCAACTCCTGATTGATCCGATGAGCTTTCAATATCTGTCAGGCGCAGAGATTGATTACTCCGAAGGTTTAGAAGGTTCTCAGTTCGTCATTAAAAACCCGAATGCAACAACTACCTGTGGCTGCGGTTCGTCTTTCTCAGTTTAGGGCACCTCTCTAAATCCAAACTACGTCGCGATACTGCGTTGCTCAGAAAGTTTTAACGCTTACATATAGTACATATGCGGCGCGATAAAATTTTCTTCGCGCCTTGCCTCACTTAGTATTTTGAATTTATAGAGGCATCCTTTAGAGGAATTTGTGACTGTAGAAAACGGGAGTGCGAGAGCGCTCCCGTTTTTTATGGAGCTTGCCTTATGCCTGATAGATTGCACCTAGGATGCAGGGGTGGCTTGCTCCCGTTGCTTCCGGTAAGTTAGCAGTCTTGCCTTGTATGGCTTGCTGAGCGAGCCAAGCGAATGCAATCGCTTCGAGCCAGTCAGCGTTAATCCCGATTGCATCACTGGCTTGGATGCTGCACTGAGGTAGACTTGCACTCAGCTGCTTGGTAAGAGCTTGGTTGTGAGCGCCGCCGCCGCACAAATAGACCTCCTGTGCGCCTTTGCAATGTTTGGAAATGGCATCGCCAATGCTGAGGGCAGTTAACGCCAGCAAAGTGGCTTGTACGTCCTCAGGGGCTTCGTCTCCGTGCAGTTGTGCACTCAGCCAATGCAAATTAAATAAGTCACGCCCGCAACTTTTGGGAGGTAGCGCATTGAAGAAGGTTTCCTGCTGCAATCGCTGAAGTAGCGCTGGGATCAGTTTGCCAGTGCTTGCCCAGTCCCCATTCTTATCGTAAGCCTGACCCTGATGTTTTTGTATCCATGCATCCATGAGTAGGTTGCCTGGCCCGCAGTCAAAGCCGAGGATTGTTTGGCCGGGAGCCAACTTAGTTAGATTGCTGATGCCGCCAATGTTTACGATGACGCGATGCATGTCTGGATGGCGTAAAACTTGATTGTGAAAAGCCGGAACCAAGGGGGCTCCTTGTCCTTGTGCAGCGATGTCACGACTACGGAAATCGCTGACTACGGTAATGCCTGTTAGCTCGGACAATAGCGCAGCATTGCCTAGCTGGATGGAATAGCCTAATTCTGGGCGGTGTCGGATAGTCTGTCCATGGCAGCCAATGGCGCGAATGTCGCTAGCAGCGACTCCGGCTGTTTTGAGCAATGCTAAAGTTGCAGCAGCGTAACCTTGGGCTAGTTGATTGGCTATTACTTGCGATTGATGCAGCTCATTGTCACTTGGATGGTGCAGCGTTAATAGCGCTGCTTTTAAGGCAAGTGGGTAGGCTTGGTAATGTGTAGCTAATAGTTTGGGCTGTGCGCCAGGCAGATCAACTAGGGCTACGTCAATGCCATCCAGGCTGGTGCCGGACATAATGCCGATATATAGCGTCGATTCAGTCACTGTACGAAAATCAATTCAGTAGAGCTAAGCGAGTATTGTCCATCATGGACAGCCGATCGTTTAGATAGCGAGTGCTTGCAATAAAGGCAGTTATTTGTGCCTCATTGATAGGTGTCGCATCGGGTAGCGCTACGCGGAGCGGATCACGCTGGATGCCGTTAACTCTGAATTCGTAGTGTAAATGAGGTCCAGTGGCTAGCCCAGTCATACCAACACGGCCGATTACCTCACCTTGTGTTACATGCTGACCTCTACGTAAACCTTTTGTAAAGCGGGACAAGTGTCCGTAAACCGTGGTGTAACGGCCTGGATGTTTGACCATAATGACTTTGCCATAGCCGCCCTTTCTGCCAACAAACGCTACAACACCGTCAGCCGTGACTTTTACCTTGGTGCCAGTGCGGGCGGCATAATCTACGCCTTTGTGCGAGCGCCATTTATGTAATACGGGATGGAAGCGTGACAGGCTAAAGCCGGAACTGATACGTGAAAACGCTAAGGGAGAGCGCAGGAAAGCCTTATGAATACTTTTTCCTTTTGGCGTGTAATAGTCGCCGGAAGAGGCGCTGGTTTTAAAATAGGCTGCGCGATACGTGTGACCTTTGTTGATGAATTCCGCCGCTAAAACGTGGCCTGAGCGAAGTGGCTCGCCGTTGCTATAGGTCTTTTCGTATATGACAGTGAATCTGTCACCTTTACGCAAATCGTGATGGAAGTCGATGTCACCATCAAAAATATCAGCAATTTGATTGGCAATTGGATCGCGTAAGCCCGCTACATCAGTGGCCGCGTACAGACTCGATTGTATTTCACCGCTAGCCATGGAGACTCGTTTTTCTAATTCTGCGGGCAAAGTGATGTGAGTGTAGCTATCGTTGGTCTTTTCGATGACGCTCTGCTCTCCGGCATTATTCAGGTAGCGCAGTGCTAACAATGAGCCGTCCGCCGCAATTTCGCTTTGAACTTCTTTGCCGATGGACAGTTTGCGGAATGACACAGCTTGTCGATTTTTTAATAGATAGTCTGTGGCGGCATCGTCATCAATATTTAATCGCTGCAATAGCTCCGCTACGGTGTCTCCGCGATGCACGTATTCGCTACGCCAAAAAGTGGTGCTTGAATTGCTGCCACTGTTTGCAAGCGGTAAGGTGACTTCTTGCACAACAGTTTTGGCGGCAGAACTATCAAATGTAGTTTGTGGCATGATGCCAAAGGCTGTAACTACACCAAACAAAGGCAAGCTCGACAGGGTGACGAACCAGCGGAGCTTTAATTTGTGTGCTTGCGATAAGGTGTTTTGCGGTAACATTCGCGCCTCCCGAGGCTGCTATTTTTATAGTTTGACGAAGCTTGCTTCGTCGAGTGGGCGCAACTTTAACAGAAACGCGCATTGCTTCAAAATCCGCTGGAGTATTTATCGCGGGGCAGAATGAATGGCTCGTGGGTTTCGACCAGCGGTAGCAAGTGACAGACGAATGGCATGTGTTTTTATGTCACGCCAACCCGATAACATGATGATGATTTAGAGATATGACTCAGCTAGAAATTTTGGAAACCATTAAGCGCGGAGCAGACGAACTGCTGCTGGAACATGAATTGAAACAAAAGCTCGAGCAGAATCGTCCTTTACGTATAAAGGCGGGTTTTGATCCGACGGCCCCTGATTTGCACTTAGGACACACGGTATTGCTTAATAAGATGCGCCAATTGCAAGATTTAGGTCATCATGCTCTGTTCCTAATTGGTGATTTCACCGGCATGATTGGCGATCCCACTGGCAAGAATACCACCCGTCCACCTTTAACTCGCGAACAGGTGCTGGAAAATGCGCAAAGTTATCGCGACCAGGTATTCAAGGTGTTGGATCCGGCCAAAACAGAAGTCGTGTTCAACTCTACTTGGATGGACAAATTCAGTGCGGTGGATTTGATTCGCCTAGCTGCCACCCACACGGTAGCGCAAATGCTAGAACGTGATGACTTCTCCAAGCGTTACAAAGGCAATCAGCCTATCGCTATCCACGAATTTATTTATCCACTGGTGCAAGGCTACGATTCTGTGGCGCTCAAGGCCGATATGGAGCTTGGTGGGACCGATCAGAAGTTCAACTTGCTGATGGGGCGTGAATTACAAAAGCATTTCGGACAGCCTGCGCAGTGCGTACTCACCATGCCGCTCTTGGAAGGGCTGGATGGCGTAAACAAAATGTCCAAGTCACTGGGTAACTACATCGGTATTACTGATGCCCCCCAAGATATGTTCGGCAAGCTGATGTCTATATCCGACAAACTCATGTGGCGCTATTTGGAACTACTCTCCTTTGAAAGTCTGGCAACGATCGCGCAATGGAACGAGGAAGTACTGCAAGGGCGTAACCCGCGCGATATTAAAGTTCTACTGGCGCAAGAGATTGTTACTCGCTTTCATTCCAAGCAAGCGGCCGTGGATTCGCTGGCGGAATTCGAGGCACGCTTTCAAAAAGGTGTATTGCCTGACGATATGCCAGAAATCACCGTTACCTCAACGGAAGGCAGTATTGGTATTGCCCAATTGCTAAAACAAGCCAATCTCGTTGCCAGTACCTCCGAAGCCATGCGCATGATAGTGGCAGGTGCTGTGAAGTTAGACGGAGAAAAGATTAGTGATAAAGCATTGCAAATTAATGCGGGAACGATTCTGGTTGCCCAGGTTGGTAAACGCAAGTTCGGGCGAGTGACGGTGGATTGATTTAATGTGACGAAAATCGTCACTTGAGTGACGTAAATTGCGCTAAAGCGTTATCAGTGCAGTCCGATAATTGGCAAATCTGATTTTATAAGCCCCGTAAGAACGGCTCCGGCTGCGAATATATAAGCTAAATATTAGGATCAGAAGCCGCATTAACAAAGGGAATGTGAGGGGGCAGAGATTAATCAGGAAAGTATTTAGCTTAATCTTGTCGATTCTGGCACGCATCCTGCATTTAATAACTAGCACACCGAGTGTGTACCATTCAACAGCAAAGGAGCTACAAAATGATGAAACAAGCACAAAAAGGTTTTACACTAATCGAATTGATGATCGTGGTTGCGATTATCGGTATTTTGGCTGCGGTAGCGATTCCTGCGTATCAGGATTATATTACTAAAGCTAAACTTTCCAAAATTCCACCTGCTGTGGCTCCCCTTAAGTTGGCGATTGCTTCATTTGCACAAGAGTATGGTGGAGATTATAGTACGATCACAGCTAACGACGCATGGGCTTCTCTCGGCTTGCCTACAGCTGGCCCAAGCACTACAACAGAGGTAAAAACAATAAGCGTTACTGGCTCAACTGGCGCGATTGTAGTAACAATGCAAGGCATCAAAGCTACTAAAATTGATAGCAAAACGGTGACGTTTACACCGACATTTGGAGCAACTGCAACTAGTTGGGCGGTTACTACAAATGCTGCGGCTCCTGAAAAGACCCTTATTCTAAAAACGCTGTCTAAGTAATAGCAAGTGGTTTTTGGTATAAGGAAAGCCCCTCTGCGGAGGGGCTTTTTATTGTGCGTAACTATGCTGGATGGATAGCATGAACACTTTTCCTAATCTATATTTTCCGCGAGACCGCTCTAGAACACTACTGTTGCTGCTGCTGCTTGGGGTGATCTATGTGCCCTTCCTCAATAATCCCTTGGTGTTTGATGACGTTGCTTTATTTAATAGTTCAGTCACCTATTTTGCGGACGCAAATTTCGATTTCATCTTGCGCTGGTTTACTTACACCTCATTTGGGGTGACTTGGGTATTTTTCGGCGAAGACCCGTGGATTTTTCGTATACAAAATCTATTGCTACATGCAGCGAATGTATTGCTGTTGTTGTTAGTGTTACGTTTGTGGATTTCATTGTTTGTGAAAGAGCCTGCTCGGCAGAAAATGGCTGCTTGGGGAGCATGGCTAGGCGCGCTGGGATTCGCCATTCACCCGCTTGCCGTATATGGCGTAGGGTATTTGGTCGAGAGAAGTATTTTACTTGCCACGCTGTTCGTGTTGCTGATGCATCTGGCCTACTTTCGCGGGGTGATGGCAGGAGATAAACGCTATGCCGTGCTGGCAGTTGCAGCCTACTTTTTAGCGCTGTTCAGCAAGGAGCATAGCTTGATGGCCCCCGCAATTCTGCTTCCAATGACTTGGGTGCTTAGGGCGCAGTTCAAACTGTCACACCGTGCGTTGATAGTGACATGGTTAGGGTTCGGTATGGTGGCCCTGATTGTATTGCTGCGTATCAAAGGGGTGCTGGGGCAAGCTTACGAAATTGATGCAGCTGCGCTCATTGGTCAGACAGAGTTGCTCAAAGGGGTGCAGACATTGCACTTGTTAAGTGTACTTACTCAGGCAGGTCTGTTTTTTAAATACTGTTTATTGATGGTAGTGCCTAATCCGGCATGGATGTCGATTGACATGCGCGAAACTTTTATCTTTTCCTATAGTGACTGGACGAACTGGCTTGGAATATTTGCATTTTGTTGCTATGGCATTTTTGCATTGATATGTTCTTTGCGTGGGGGGCGTACTAGCCTGTTGGGTTTTGCTTTGCTGTATCCCTGGCTCATGTATATGCCGGAATTCTCAACGGTACGTGTACAAGAAATTTTTGTGCTGTACAGGGCTTATTTATGGCTGCCCGGATTTATGTTGCTCATCCCTTTGTTGTTGGGGGCTTTGCCCGATAAGAAGATAATATTGATAGGTGGACTTGCAGTGATGTTGTTAGTGCCGCTGTCATGGAATCGTTTGTGGGTGTTCGCAGACAATTATCGTTTATGGGATGACGCAGTGAATTTGTTGCATGGCGAAGATCGTATTGGCGCTCAGCGAACGTATTACAGTCGTGGCTATTACGCATCGCTAGAAAGAAAAGACTGGGCAGGAGCGATAGAAGATTATCAACACTCTTTGAAAATCAACTCGGCGTTTCCTTCGGTGAGACTAGCGTTAGCAGGGGCTTATGTAAACGCGGGGCGCAACAAGGAAGCGCTTGTTGAGTATGACAAGGCAATTGCCCTTAACCCAGAGAATGCAGAAACTTATTATTGGAAGTCTCATTTTTTGAGAAAAATCCGCGATAAGGCCGGTGCAGAGATTGCATTGAAAAAAAGCTGTAAATTGGGTAAGAGTATGGCGTGTTCGCTGTTAAATATTAGCAAGCTGAGAAAATAATGATTGTGTTGATGAGATGAAACTAGAGCGTAGTGTCATGAATTAAACTACCTTTTCTTGTGCTGCGCCGCCGCTATCGCACTAAATTGCTTAAGCTCGGTTTCAATCGTCGAGAGCTCATAAAAATCAGTGCCACTTTGTTTGGCGAGTTTTAGTTGTTCGATAGTGCCGTGCAGGTCGCCGTGTAGGATATGGTAGTAGGCAAGCGCGTGGTGTTCCTCTTGTGTTCGGCCTAATGCTGCAAAGGTTTTAGCTTGCAGCTTATAAAGGCGTGAATCATTGCTGTGTGCGAGAATTTGTTCGTTGAGTAATTTGAGTGCTTTATCAAACTTCTTGTCTTGTATCAAAATGTCAGCATAGTCATAAAACAGTGCACGGTGCTGTGGGAAATTGCGCGTGGCATTGCGGTAGAACTTGACGGCCTCTGCGGTGCTGCTTGCATGGCGCTTTATTCGTCCTTCCAGCGTTGTAATCATGGCGTTGACAGGTGCTTGCTTGCGTAAAGTGGCGAATTCCCGAGTCGCCTGTTGTTCTTGTTTGTTATTCAACAATGCCAGCACCAAACCATAACGGTTAGAAATGGGGTTGCCGAACTTTTGCTTGCCCAAGGCTGATGTGAAGTAAGCGACGGCATCCGAGGCTGATTTACTTGTGACCACCAATTTGGCGCGTACCAACTGGAAATTGAGACTGTCAGGCACGAGGTGAAATGGAAATTGTTGCACGCGGTTACCTACATCGGCAATACGCTCAGCGGTGACCGGATGGGTGAGCAAATAAGAGGGTGTATTACCTTCGTGCAAACGCGTGGCTCTTTGCATCAGTGTAAAGAACGCTGGCATAGCATGAGTGTCGAAACCTGACTTTTCTAGTGTAGACAAGCCGATACGATCTGCTTCTCTTTCATAGCCACGTGTGAAATTTAGATGCCTTTGCATGGTTCCGGCTTGCGCACCATAAATTGCGGCGGTGGCCGCTTGCGGGTTGTTGCGCGCAGCGAGGATGGCGACTGCAATCGCAGCCATTGCAGCGATTGAATCGTATTTCTGTCCTGCAATCATGCGCGCCAAATGGTGCTGGGTGACGTGGGCAATTTCGTGGCTCAGTACTGAGGCGAGTTCAGACTCATTCTCTGCAAGCATTATGAGGCCGGTATTTACGCCGATAAAGCCACCCGGCATGGCAAATGCATTGATAGCATTGTCTTTGATTGCAAAGAATTCAAAATGCTGTGCGGGTTCGCCACTGTTTGCAACCAATAGACTGCCGAGGTGATTGAGGTAATCCGCGACTTCCTCGTCATCTAGATAGTTTTTGTTAGCACGTATTCGCAACATACTTTGCTCGCCGATTTGCCGTTCCTTTTGCGGGGAAATCGTTTCCTGTGATGCATCACCTAGGTCAGGTAGACCATCGGCATAGCAGTTTAAGGTGGCAAAGCAAAGTAGGGGGAAAAGAAGTTTTCTCATAGGCGATATGATAACTGTTTTAGTTGAATTAAATAGCGTTTTCATTATTTACGTTAAATCTAAAAACCTCACCACAGAGACACAGAGGCACAGAGAAAAGCAAAACATCAATAGTTTACAGTTATGGTGGCAATTAATCATCGGGTGAGTCAGAAAGGTGGGAGATGCTGTTGTTATTACTCTGAGCTCTGGGTGCATCAGTGGTGCAGCTGCGGTTTTATGGTTGAATCTAGACATGCGCTACTGAAACCCGCAGAATGCGCGCCCTTAACGGTTTTAAAGATTGATATTGAGCGGAGTGGGATTTATGAGTTACAAAAATATCACAGTGGCGGAATTGCAGCCATTATTAGATTCAGGAAAAATAAAGCTGGTAGATGTGCGTACTGAAGCGGAAATCGCTCACGGATATATCAAAGGCGCAATGAAATTGCCATTACATTTGTTGCCAGTGCGCATTCCCGATATGGATAAAACATTCCCAACGGTATTTTATTGCCAGATGGGTGGGCGTTCGGCGCAAGCTGCGGCGTTTGCAGACAATCAGGGCATGACGGATGTGTACAACCTACAGGGAGGTATCACTGCTTGGGCTCAGTCCGGTGGTGAGGTAACAACATGAGTGCGTTTGACGTAGAGCTTGATGTACGGCAATTGGCTTGCCCTTTGCCTATTCTGCGCGCAAAAAAATCTTTAGCAACTATGCCGGGCGGGCAGGTATTGCAAGTGCTGGCGACGGATACAAAATCACCTGCTGACTTTGCCGAATTTTGTCGCCAGACGGGTAATGAGTTATTGGCTTCGGAAGTGAAAGGTGATGAATTTATATTTCTGATTCGCCGCCGTTCGGTCTAGGGGGCGCAGGAAACTTTTTTGAAAGCCTAAAAACTTCACCACATAACCAGCGACTTGGCTAGTGCTTTTCCAGCCTTAGTCGAGTGGCTAGTAGATTCATCAGAGACACCGAGGCACAGAGAAAAGCAAAGCAGAGAAAAGCGAAACATAACAGCAGTTCAATCCACAGATTACGCAGATTGACGCAGATTTCAATCTCCAGCTGTTTGGTAATGAAACACACATCGGCTGACTCGGAAGTGCAGCATTTGATGTGGTTTAATCGGCGTGAATCGGCGTACCCATAGGGCACAAGAACCTCTTCGAGGTAATCTGATGAAACGAATAGCCATTCGACTAAGCACGATAAAGCCGTGCAAGTCGCTGGTTATGCGGATAAAAGTTTTTTGGGGTTAACCTAGCTTCGCACGCTGCGCCTGTAACTGGTTTAGCGTCGAACTAAAGTCCTCCAAACGTTTCTGTTCTTGAGCCACCACAGTGCTTGGCGCACGGGCGACGAAACTTTCGTTGTTCAGCTTTCCTTCTGCTTTAGCAATTTCACCGGACAAGCGTGCCATTTCTTTATCTAGACGTTCGCGTTCGGCAGGAACATCAATTTCTACTTTTAGCATGAGCTTGAATTCGCCAACAATGGCTATTGCCGCATCGGTATCCGGCAACTCTTCCAGTACGCTCACCTCGCTCAACTTCGCTAATGCCTGCAAATAAGGGGCAAATTCATTCAGCGTATCCGCATCGCCAGCAACCAGCAGTGGCACACGTAAAGCGGGTGAGATATTCATTTCGCTACGCAGCTTGCGGCAGGCGTTAATCATTTCTTGTAATACGCCAACAGTCTCAACAGCAGAAGCTGAGATAAATGCCGAGTTTGCCTTGGGATAAGCTTGCAGCATGATGGTGTCACCTTGCGCACCCGTCAACGGTGCAACCTTTTGCCACAGCTCTTCCGTAATGAATGGAATGATAGGGTGGGCTAGGCGCAAGATCGCTTCTAGTACCCGCACTAGGGTGCGGCGTGTGGCACGCTTTTTAGCTGCGGAATTCTCATCATCAAGCTCTGAGCTCTGAAGTTGCACCTTGGCTAATTCAACATACCAATCGCAATAAACATCCCACACTAACTCGTAAATCGTGCGTGCAGCAAAATCGAAACGATAGTCGGCAAAGTGTGCGGCCATTTCGCTTTCGGCTTTTTGCAACAAACTAACCATCCACTGGTCGGCTGCGGAGTATTCGCGTGGCAAGGATTCATCCAGCCCAACATCTTGCCCTTCGCAATTCATCAGTACGAAACGCGTGGCATTCCATAGCTTGTTGCAGAAATTGCGGTAGCCCTCGCAACGTTGCATATCAAATTTGATGTCGCGTCCCGGTGAGGCGAGGGAGGCAAAGGTGAAGCGCAAGGCATCGGTGCCAAAGGTTGGAATACCTTCTGGGAATTCTTTGCGCGTGTGCTTTTCGATTTGTTCGGCTTGCTTGGGGTTCATCAAGCCGGTGGTGCGTTTTTTCACCAGCTCCTCGATGCCAATGCCGTCGATCAAGTCGATAGGGTCAAGTACATTGCCCTTGGACTTGCTCATTTTCTGGCCTTCCCCGTCGCGGATCAGGCCATGCACGTACACATCTTTGAACGGAATGCTGCCGGTGATGTGCTTGGTCAGCATCACCATGCGTGCCACCCAGAAGAAAATGATGTCGAAACCCGTTACCAGCACTGAGGATGGTAGGTATTTTTGTACGAATTCATTTTGATCCTGAAATGGTTTTTCCGCATCCCAATCCAGCGTGGTGAAGGGCCACAGCGCGGAGGAGAACCAAGTGTCGAGTACATCGTTGTCGCGGTCTAGTTGCCCTGCATAGCCAGCCTCGTCAGCTAGCTGGCGTGCATCGGCTTCACTATGCGCAACAAATATTTCACCGTTTACGCCATACCATGCTGGGATCTGATGTCCCCACCATAGCTGGCGCGAGATGCACCAGTCTTGAATGTTATTCAGCCATTGGTTGTAAGTGTTTACCCAGTTTTCGGGGTGGAACTTGATCTCACCTGAGGCAACGCATTCCAGTGCTTGCTCGGTGATGCTCTTGCCTTCGGGGCCAGCTTTTTTCATGGCGACGAACCATTGGTCGGTGAGCATAGGCTCGATCACAACATTGGTGCGGTCACCTCTAGGTACTTTGAGTTTATGTTTTTCAGCTTTTTCAAACACGCCTTCGGTTTCAAGATCGGCAACGATCTGTTTGCGTGCATCGAAGCGATCCATGCCTTGATATTGCGCTGGGGCATGCTCGTTAATTTTTGCATCCAGCGTTAGGATGGAAATGATTGGCAGCTTGTGGCGTTGTCCCACTGCATAGTCATTAAAGTCATGCGCAGGGGTGACCTTGACCACGCCTGTGCCAAAATCCTTGTCCACATAATCGTCAGCGATGATGGGGATGTTACGGTCGCATAGCGGTAGGCGCACTTGCTTGCCAATGAGATGTTTATAGCGCTCATCTTCTGGGTGCACCATGACAGCGACGTCGCCCAGCATAGTTTCAGGACGAGTAGTGGCAACGGTGAGGTGAGTTAGTCCGCCTATGTTGTCTGAAGCCAGCAGCGGATAACGAATATGCCACATAAAGCCGTCTTCTTCTTCCTGCACTACTTCTAGGTCAGAAACGGCGGTGTGCAGCTTAGGGTCCCAATTGACCAAGCGCTTGCCGCGATAGATTAAGCCTTCATTGAACAGGCGCACGAAGGTTTCTGTAACCGAATTCGATAAGCCGTCGTCCATGGTGAAACGTTCGCGTGACCAGTCGGGCGAGGTGCCCAGACGACGCATTTGTTGGGTGATGGTGGAGCCGGATTCTTCTTTCCACTCCCATACTTTTTTCAGAAACTCTTCGCGGCCTAAATCATGGCGGGTGATGCCTTTTGCATTCAATTGGCGCTCAACGACGATTTGCGTGGCGATGCCTGCGTGATCGGTGCCCGGTTGCCATAGCGTGTTATCGCCGCGCATACGGTGGTAGCGCGTTAGCGCATCCATCAGGGTCTGGTTAAAGCCGTGACCCATATGCAAGGTGCCCGTGACATTTGGCGGTGGCAACTGAATGCAGAAGCTCTCGGCTTTGCTGTCATCTACGCCGGCTTTGAAGTTGCCAGCGCTTTCCCACTTTTCATACCAGTAGGCTTCAGTTGTTTTAGGTTCAAAGCTTTTTGCGAGTTCGTTGGTGTTCATGCTTGTACTATTCTGTTGAGGTGTAACGGACGAGCCTGTCATCGGCTTGTCGAGGAAGGGCGGGATTATACCTAATCTATCCGTATGCGCAGATGCCTGCGATTTGGCAGAGGCGATAAGTTGAGCCCGAATCAGCCCCGGCAGTGCTTGTTGAAGCTCCGGCCAGTCTATATCGGTTTGAAATTCGGAATGTCCAAACAGCCAACCCTCGATGTTCGCAACCAAGGTGGTGGAGAACTCCTGGCATTGTTCGGCTGAAAGCGTGACAGAAATCGCTTCAGTCGCAAGCGTCTCCGAGGCCGGGCTAGCAGGAGGTGCAAGGTCAATCTCTTCCGTTAAGACCGGAATGTCGAGTGGTTCGCCATCGACTACTTCGGTTAGTAAGGGGATGCGGGCATCGTTGTGCATTAGTTCGTTCATCCTAAAAACCTCAGTTCTATCCACATATTTTGCAGATTAACGCAGCTTTTCAAGCGGTTAGTCGCAGAGAGTCCATCGCCTGAAAGGTGCGCCAAAATATCTGGGCAAAAGTTTGTTTTAATCGGCGTTAATCGGCGTAATCTGCGGACAACTGCTTTTTTGAGGTTCATTCCTTACTTTCAACTTTTTTGCGCAGGTCGAAATGGCGCATTTCGTAACCACGATCTTTGTAGAAAACATAGCGTTCGCGCCCGTGTTTGGCATCGGCATCATCCAGCCCGACGATTTCAATCACCCGTTCGAAACGGCTGAAAAACGGTAGGCAGACATTGTGCAAGCTGATGAGTAATTCCGAGTGCGGCAAGCTTTCATCGTGCCCAATAACGATAGGCATCGTGGCGGCATCAGCGTCGTGACTGTAGCAATGTGGTAGAAAGGCGGTGGCAGGATAGTGCCACAGCAACTGATCTAATTTGTGCGCAGTGCTTTCGTCCGGCGTGTGTAGCAACACGCGCAGGCCGTTCTGCATGGCTTTTTGGCTTAGCTGGCAAGCGGTGCGCAGCTTATCTTCGCTGCCAGTGTAGAAATCGACTTTGGTCACGTTGTAGTTTGCGCTGGTTAAATGAGGCTGCTCGATTATAGCAAAGGCTGAGGCGGCTTCATGATGATCTGAGCCAGTGTTGAGCATCGATGTGAAATTTACTCACCGCGAAACTCGCGGCGATAGATGGATGGCTTGATGTCGAACGCTTTCCCAAAACAGCGTCGAAATAGAGCTGGCGAAGCAAATCCCGCTGTTTCTGCAACGATTTCAATTGGCTTGCCTGTCGTTTCAAGCATGCGTTGCGCTAGGGATAAGCGCTGATTGAGTAACCACTGCCCTACGGTTGTCCCAGTAATTTGGCGAAAGCGTCGGGTAAATGTTCTGCGACTCATCAACGCACGTTCAGCCAGTTCGTCTAAAGTATGCGTGCGAGCTAAGTTTTGCGTCATCCAGTCCATCAGTTCAGACAATCGGTCAGGTGTGGTCGAGCTGATTGCAGGTTGCTCGATGAATTGAGCTTGTCCTCCTTGCCGGAAAGGAGGGACAACCATGCGTCGTGCAATGTGGTTGGCGACTTCCGCACCGTGTTGGGTGCGCACCAGATGCAGGCAGCAGTCAATGGCGGCGGCGCATCCTGCCGAAGTAACGATTTTGCCCTCGTCTACGTATAAAACATCAGGTTTAACATTTATGCGTGGATAGCGTTCCGCCAATTCGGCGGCCCATTTCCAATGCGTAGTCGCACTGCGCCCGTCCAGCAATCCTGCCGCAGCCAGCACGAATGAGCCGAGACAAAAGCTGACAATTTTTGCGCCGCGTGTATGCGCTTTGCGCAAGGCATCCAGCAAAACTTCGGGCGGCAATTCAGAGGTGTCGCGCCAACTCGGCACGATGACAGTAGCCGCGTCTTTTAGGTCGTCAAGGCTGTGTGTAGCATGGACAGAAAAACCAGCGTTGGTTTGTATCGGAGAAGGATCAATCGCACACACCTTGACCTCATAGTTGGGCACCTTCGCATTATTGGCATCTGGGCGAAAAATGATGCACGGCACCGACAAATGGAAAGGGCTAATGCCATTAAAAACGATGACGGCAATTGAATCTGGATGACATGTAGGTTTTTTCATGATTGGCCCAATTATATCTAAAAGCGTCACTTAGGCCACTGTTGTAATAATCTCAGAACAGAAATAATGCACTCAGTTTGGTTTACTTGATTAATAAGGAGATGCCCGTGTCACGCCGCGCTTTGATTGTTGTCGATGTTCAGAATGATTATGTTGGTGGAGCGTTGCCCATTGAGTTTCCCGATGTGCACAAGTCATTAAATAATATTGGCAAGGTGATGGATGCCGCCAGTTCGGCTGCAATTCCAGTGGTTGTTGTGCAGAATATTTTGCCTGCTAACGCGCCAATTATGGCGGAAGGCTCTGCTGGAGGCGCGATTCACGAGATGGTGGCTTCACGCCCGCACGATCATTTCGTTGCCAAAAAAATGCCCAGTGCATTTGCTGGAACTGACCTAGAAGAGTGGCTGCGACTAAATGCTATCGACACGATCACAGTGATCGGATACATGACCCACAACTGTAATCTATCCACTATGCTGCACGCCTTTCATAGCGGCTTCGCCGTGGAATTCGTTAGCGATGCATCCGGTTCAGTGCCATACGAAAATCGTGCTGGTAGCGCAAGTGCCGAGGAAATACATCGTGTGATGAGCGTGGTGCTGCAATCGAGGTTTGCAGCGGTGATGACATCTGCCGAATGGATAGCGATGTTGCAGCAGGGCAGCACGCCGGAGCGTGATTCGATATTGCTGTCTAACCAGCGTGCCCGTGGCATTGCAGTGTAAACATAAATTTAGTCAAACAAAATAAACGCTTAAGTCCAGATGTTTCATTCGCAGGAATCCAGCCAAGAAAACACCCCGCGTACAAAAAAATGTGGTCAGGTCTTGCCTTTTGCCATATGAACGCGCGGCGGAGGCAAAAGGCAAGACCTGTAACAGTTAGGCATACTGTTTATGGTTCAACAGGCTCTTTGACCAGATTAATTTCGGCTTGGGTAACGATATTTGTGCCAGCGACGAAATTGCGAAGAACCTTGAAAATCGGTAAATCTTTGCCTTTGTTTTCTTTGTAAAACAAATATGCGCTCATTGGTTTTCCCAGATCTGGATTTTGCTGATAGTCATTTGCTGACTCAGAAAAATGGGGTCAAGTCTTGACATAATGCTTATCGATTCCCTTTTATTATTTTGCTCACTGCAGAATAGTGAATTCCGAGCTTACTGGCAATCGCCGCCATGGTATAGCCGTATTCTAGATAAGCTTTGCGTATCGCATCGTTGCGCACTTTCT
>Ga0316204_10004817_pt1 | contig 23550 bp, 22 predicted proteins | sample 6monrhotite_MG_2_FD_205661 | JGI IMG/M metagenome (GOLD analysis project Ga0316204, IMG submission 205661) | Microbial mat bacterial communities from mineral coupon in-situ incubated in ocean water Damariscotta River, Maine, United States -... | ecosystem: Environmental > Aquatic > Marine >... | reverse complement strand
AAATCATCCGGTATTTAACGCAGTGGGTGCAGAGAAAAATACGAGAAACTTTGCGTCCTCTACGATCTCCGCGTTTATAACACGTCATTTGTCAGTGCCACGACGACATAACCTCCCTTAATGTACTAAGGGATGGAAATTAAATAACTTATACAATTGGCATCTCTGCTTCAGCCCGTCTTCGCCCGTTCTTCAATCGCAAAAGCTCGAAATAAGAGCGACTATTCCTACACTTTTGCTCAATCAGAACGAACAAATACGGACTAAATCAGAGCGCCACTTGTATAAGTTATTTAATTTCCATCCCTAAGGTGCTTATCCAGAGGTTTAAACCCCTGGATTCCGACTAAAAACACGCAGGAATGACGGTGTTCTCAGTAAAAAATGCTAACAGAGCGATTCAGCCCTTAACGCACATTATAGGGCGAAAAGCTTTTGATTCTTCTCTTTGCGTTGTGCCCTATGTATTTTTGCAGACAGTACGCTCACAACACACAACTTGCCAGTGCCCCAACAACGGCACCGCTTATTGGTTTACACAGGAACCTGTCTTATATACGTTGCAAATAATTATGCATGCTTAACTCGACGTTTCTTCCTGCCCTTTTTTTTGCTCTTTTTTGTCGTTTTACGATCATAATCCTTTTGCCATTTTGACAGGAAAATCGCAACGGCCTTTTCTTTGGCTTCTTCCATTTTGCGCTCAATTTCAGCCAGCCTTACAGAGTCTTTTAATGTCTGTTCTATTTCACGCGCTTTGACTTTGCTTGCCGTCAATGCTGCTTTTGCTTTTTTCGCTGCATTTTTAGCCGTAACGACAGCACGTTTGGCAGCAGCCGTTTCTTTACGTGTGGCTGCACGTACTGCTTTTTCGACTTTGCCCATGGTAACTTCCAACGCTTCTTCAGCAGCAACAACCTTTGCCCCCAGCTTTTCTGCTTTGTCTAAAGTGGCTCCAACCACTTTTAAGGTTTTTTCATGCGCTTTGCTCAGTGGTTTTGAAGCAGAAACACGTTTCGGGCTGCGTTTTGTTTTTTTCTTTTTGACCATGTTTTTCTCCACAGAAAAATCAATTAACTATCAAATAGAGTGATAAACAGTTTTGTGCAAAAATCGTACACATAATCAAGTGTATCTTTTTTTTATTGAATAACAAGTAAAAAGCGTATTTATCCTATTTTTACTTTATAAAAATACTCGTGGTGTTTGAGATTCAGGTATTAAGTGTGTGTCATATAGCGTGTGGAAATAAAAAATATTGAATATGTAACGAAGGCGTCGCAGAAAACACAAAGAAAAATACCAACAATTTTATGCTGCCACATTTACAATACTGAAATGGAAATTAAGCGCTGAAAACACGTCACTCTTAAAAAAATCACCGAGTATTTAATGCCGAGGTTTAAACCTCTGAGCTCCGGCTAAAACATGCCGGAATGATGGTGTTCTCAGTAAAAATGCTATCAGGGTGATTTAGCCCTTAATTCACATTAAAGCTGATTAAACTTGATATAAAGCCAACAGTTAAAACATTCAGCTTTTATTCCGGCATGAGCATTTGTGAATACTCATCGAGCTTGCCCAGCAATGCCAATTGCACAGTATTCAAATCGCCACTATCTCGCAGCTGTGTAATGCATTCATTGTACTCATCAAAACTGATGCCTGCACCTGGGCTGGCACCTGTCAGTCGCTCCATTCGAAATTCCTCCCAGCGATTTTTTTCAGCATCATCCAGCGTATTCGGGTAGTTTCGGGCACGATAACGAAACAACATTTCTACTAGACGTTTGTCTTTAAATGGAAGATCCAGATTCGCCAGATTTTCAGATGGCGTACTTCGAATATCTTCCATACGTGCTCGATCATCGTTGGAAAAAAAGCCGCCGCTGTAAAGCATAAAATCCGGGTCATTGGTGGTTTCAAATACCGGGGCGCGATAAATTTCCTGTAATTTTTTAATAAACGAGGGTTGTGCCAATAATTGAGCAAGATGTTGCTGAGCCAGTTGCGGATCAAGTTGCCAACGTGCAGCAGCAGCGGATGTGAGTGTATTTGCAGGAACCACCACTGGACTCCTGTTAATGTGAATGGTTTTAACCGGCAAACGCATGCAACCTTCGGGAAGCTCATTCTGGCGGGTAAACAGACGGTCTTTCAATTCATTTTCATTCAGTGCAAAAAACTGCGTGGGATCAATTCGCAAGTCGTAAACAATGATTTCATTTTTATTCATCGGATGCTGTGCCAGTGGTGCCACAAGGCTGATGCAACCACGTTCAACCGGGTACATGGAGGAAACATGCAACACGGGTGTGGGTTTGATCACATTCAGTCGTTGTGCTACATCCTGCTTGGCGCGATACGTAAACACATAATCATACAATTTAGGCTGTTTTTCACGAATCAGGCGCGCCATAGCAATCGTTGCCAACACGTCCGATACAGCATCATGCGCAGCATCATGTGCAATGCCATTGGCGGCAGTCAGTTGCTCCAACCGAAAACTGGTTTTTCCATTTTCATGTGTTGGCCAATTGATGCCCTCTGGCCGCAAGGCATGGGTTAATCGTGCCATATCGATAATATCCCAGCGTGAATTGCCGTTTTGCCATTCTCGTGCATAGGCATCAAAAAAATTTCGATACAGGGTAAAACGTGTCACTTCATCATCAAAACGCAGGTTGTTATAACCCACAACACAGGTATTTGGTTGGGAAAACTCATCATGAATCTGCCGAATAAATTCCGCTTCGGGCACACCTTCTGCCAGCGCCTGTTGCGGGCTGATACCCGTAACCAAGCAGGCTTTTGGATGTGGCAGAAAATCATTGGCCGGTTTGCAAAAAATATTTAAAGGCTCGCCGATGACATTCAGTTCAAGGTCGGTACGGATACCCGCAAACTGCACGGGACGGTCACGACGCGGATCGACACCAAAGGTTTCATAGTCATGCCAATAGAGGCTGGGTGCATTATCGTTTTGCTGCCGGTTTGGACGGGTTATTGTCATCGTATTCGTTTTCACACCTGTTTATGTGTTGTGAAAACGAATATATCGGAAATTGTTTTTGTGGGGAACAAAAGTGTAGGAATAGTCGTTCTATTTCGAGCTTTTGTGATTGAAGAACGGGCGAAAACGGAATGCAAAACAGGGACGTTATTTCGCGCGCGTTCCTTAATCATCATCCGTAACAACAGCCGTCACTAACAATGCAGTGATATTGTCGATACCGCCATTGTTCAGTGATTTCTGAATCATCAAATCCACTTTTTGACTTTCGTTCAACTCCATTTGGAGAATTTCAATAATCTCTATGGTCGATACTTCACCCGATAATCCATCACTGCACAACAATAATTGTTGGCCATGTTGCAGACACCCCTGCACACGCCCTACTTCCAGTTTATGCAGGTCGGACATGCCAATTGCCTGGGTAATATAATTGCGTTGTGGATGCACCAGAGCTTCTTCGGGAGTAATGCGGCCATCATCCACCATGTGTTGTACCAGCGAGTGATCTTTGGTGATTTGCGTGAGCTGTGTGCCATCCCACACATAAGCCCGACTGTCTCCCACCCATACCACATCAAAATCGCCATTATCCAGTTTCAACGCTACTGCGGTAGAACCCATCCCGGGTTTACCTTCGCCATTATCTGCAGCCTTGCGCACGGCATAATGTGCCAATACCAGTGCTTCAGCCATGGGTTTACCGTTGCGAATTTCACGGCTGACACAATCCACCACAATACGACTGGCAATCTCACCGCCTTCGTGACCGCCCATACCATCGGCCAGCACGCAAAAATTGGCATCGGCATCCACTTCGTAACAGTCTTCATTATGCACACGCACATTACCTACATGGGTAACATGTCCACAGGTACTAAATGCCATAAATTAATTTCTCATTGTTGCTAAAATCAGGCCAAAGATTGTTATTAACTGAATAATTGATAAGCCTGACTGTCAATAAATACATCGACTAAAATCGGATCTACCTTACCGGTATTAGCTTCATGATGCAGGATGTCCAACGCCTGTTCCACGCCCAAACTGCATTTGTAAGGCCGATCACCTGCGGTAAGCGCATCAAAAATATCCGTCACGGCCATTATGCGTGATTGAACGGGAATCTCCTCCCCGATCAAACCTTGTGGATAACCCGTACCATCCAGTTTTTCATGATGGGCATGGGCAATATCGGCGACAGCGGATAGCGACTCTGTCCACGGAATATGATTCAAAAACGCAAAAGTGTGGCTCACATGCGACTGAATTTCCAAACGCTCGTCCGGTGTTAAACTGCCACGTGCCAGGGTCAGTGCATCCAGCTCTGGTGTCGTCAATAGTTGCACAGGTGCGCCATCATTGCCGGGGAAAATAAAATCCGCCACTGCGCGTAAATCGTCTGTCACTTCATCATCCAGTACCGATGGTTCATTCGCGTGCTTGATCATTGCCATAAATCGCTGCAATCGTGCTGTTTCCCAAGCCAGACGTTTGTCCATGGCCACACGGTGTAACTTGAATTCTGCAGGCGATAATTCTCCATGCTGGTCGATCAGCTCGCGGTAAGCCTGTCGCTCCAGGCTGGCGTGCGCATAGCGAAACCGCGCTTCCAGCACATCCATTTCTGAATGATACAGCTTTCGGGCCTTAATCAATATGTGCTCACGCACGCCCACCTTGCCAAAATCATGCAACAACGCGGCGTAACGCAGTTCCTGCATCTGGTCCCGGTTAAAATTGATATCACGTAACATTTTCTGCTCGGACCGGTCCACCACAGTCGCCAGACGTTGCGAATATTCGGCGACACGAAATGAGTGGCCAGCAGTGGTAGGATCACGTGCCTCGATGGCATGCACCGACGCAGTGACAAAGCTTTCAAACAAATGACCAATATCTTCGTACAGCCCAAAGTTTTTCAACGCAATGGCGACCTGCGCGCCAATGCCGGTAAGAATTTGTAAATCTTCTTCGCAGAAAGAATGCGTCTCACTATGAGTGTCAATCTGAATCAGCCCCATGACCTCGTTGTCCACCAACAACGGTGCGCACATCATGCTGCGAATCCCCAAACTCAAGATAGACTGATTATCATCAAACCGATGGTCATCGGCGGCATCATTCGACAGGATGCTGCGACGCTGGCTCACCACTTCATCAACAATGGCTTCTGATAAAGCCAACACTTCCCCCTCTCCAGATGGCTCACGCGTGGAAGCGGCGGCGGGTTTGAATTCCTGAGATCCTTTGTCACGTAATACCACAAAGGCACGTTCAGCGGTGGGGAAAATCACAAAAATAAAATCCATGATTTTAGCGAACAAGGACTCCCTGTCATGCTCCCCACCAAGGCCGATGCTAACCTGTGCCATGGCCCGTAAACGGCGTAGATCATCACTCTCTGAGGCTTTTTCATCATCCGTTATCGCCTCACGCAAGGCATCCACCACTGCTGGAGCATCCAGCACCACACTGATTTCTGGCTTAGGCAGATCGACGGGGCAAAACAACATGGAAATATCGGCTTGTGATGCACCGACATCCGGGTTGGCAGTAAGCGATAAGTCAAACACTTCTTCATTCAGGCCAATTTCGGACGCCCAGGGCGCGCTGGCATTGCTGTCATCGAGGGGTTCTGTCGAAGTCAGCGCCGGTCGAAAACGCATGTGCACTCCTCCCACCTGCACATTGCTGCCTTCACGCAATACACAAGGTGCGCCTGACTGCAAGCGAAAGGTGTTAAGAAAGGTACCGTTTGTGGACTGACAATCTTCCAGATAATACCGGCCACGCTGGATATAAATGCGTGCATGCCTACGACTCACCCGAACATCCGGCAGATTAATATCATCTTCCTGTAACGGCACATCTTCGTCATCACGGCCGATGATAGTCTCTGCTCTTAACGGAAAACGGGTGCCCACCAAAGGTCCGTTAAGGACCTCCAAATAGGCTGTTGTCAATTGTTGAGCTGGCTCGTCGTTCATGTTAACTCGCATTTTAGATGCTACTATTGTCTGGCCTAGAGGGTGATAACACTCTCTAGGCTCTGCAAATAATTGTGCTCGCAAGATCCAGGCCCGAAGGTAACCAGCTTGTCCCGCGGACGCAATAGCTGTTATATGTTTCGTATTTTTCAACCGTTATGTTGGCCAGAAACGAAAAACAGATGACAAGCTGGTGTTTTTACACAAACGCTCTGGAACAATCTGGAACAACTATACGTATAATAGCGTCGGTGGATGTAAACTCGTAAATGTAGACCTGTGTTAAAACAAAGGGCTGGCTTGTGGATAACGATACACTGAAAGTACCCAAAAAACTGCGTCCCGTCACCCTGTGGGTACACCCGGAGGGTCGCGTCATCGGTTCCATTTATTTGTGTACACAAAGCCCAAATCATGCTGGTAGTGAACAGCCGCTGGAAGCATTGAATGCCTGCGAGAGCTTTCTAGTATTTAATCGCACCGAACCTGCTGAACTGCGCTTTTATAACATCAAATCAGTGATCCGCATTGAATACGAAGCAACGAAAACGGAAGATGCTGAAGCCTCCGATAACGATACCACAAATAACGCCATGCACTGCCACTTGCAGTTAATGGATGGCGCGTATATTAATGGTAGCATTCGTGAATCCTTGCCACCCGATCATGCCCGCCTGCTGGATTACCTGAATCGTAGTGACGAGGCTTTCATCAAAGTGCATATGGAAGACGGGCTGATTTATCTCATTAACAAATCGTACATTAATCACGTTCACGTCGATGACATCGTTACCACTCATGCTGAACTCCAGGGAGCTGACTGAGGTCTTTCCTGTGGTTTTCATTCTGTCCTTTACTGTCTCATTCCTCGGTTGCGCACGGAGCAACCGGTGAGCCTGCTGTCCGGCTTCAAAACCAGTCGCGCCATCGCCGTCATCCTCGCCGAAGATGCCGGGGCCACAGCGGAAGGCAAGCGTGCCCTGTACAAACTCAAACAGATTGGCGAGCCAGCCGTTCCCAAACTCATCGAGGCGCTGGGAGATACCCGTCACACCGCCACGCTGGAACAGTTACTGGTGGGTTTTGTCCGCAGCAGCAACCTGCCGTTGTTTCTGGTCGGCCTGGCCCATGGCGACCAACACATCGTCGATGGTGTGACTCGTGTGCTCATACGCGCCCAGGATTTCAATCCCAACGAGCTGTTTCCCTACTTCAATCAGCCCTTGGATGGCGAGGAAGTCTCCAAAACGGCCTTAGGAAAAGTGCTGATCGCCCACGTCGGGCGCGTCAATGCCAACATATTACTAAGTCTGCTGGATCAGGTAGACAGCAAGGTACGGCCCATTTTATATCGTCTGCTGGACAGCATCGCCAACGAAGCCCTGGTACCCGACATCAGCCAACGGTTGGACAGCAATCAACCCTTGGTACGCACACATCTTCTTCAACTGTTATCCCGCTTTGACACAGCTCTCAGCCACGAGAGGCTGGTCAAAGCACTGAGCGACCCCAACAAAGCCGTGCGACAAACAGCACTCAATGGATTGGCCAGCCTCCGTGCTGAAGAAAATATCGGCGATATCTGCGTCCTGTTGAGTGACAATGACCTTACTGTACAATCGACAGCCATCGAAACTCTGATCAAAATTCGCTCGCCTCACACCATCAAACATCTGATCAACGTATTACAGGACGAATCCGAATATGTGCGCCGCGCCGCCGTGGAAGTGCTCAACGAGGTAGGAGACCAAAATGCGGTAAAAGACCTGCTTAATGCCCTTCGCGATGTGGACTGGTGGGTAAAAGTGCGCGCCGCCGATGCACTAGGTGCCATCGGCGGCCCGAAAGTATTTGATGCTATACTGGCGTTGATCACCGACAAAGACGAATTTCTACGCCGCACCGCAGTGGAAATCCTCAATACCAGTAAAGACCCACGCGCAGTGGATCGACTTATCGAAGCCCTGCGTGATGAAGACTGGTGGGTGCGAGAACGTGCCGTGGATGCCCTGGCGGCCATCGGCGATAGCCGTGCCGTGCCACACCTGATCACTATGATGGAAGAAAATCCAGAAGCTGGCCAAGTGGTCATTCGTGCCCTGTCTACCCTGGGTGACAAGCAGGCAGTTGCGCCTCTGCTCAAACAACTCGACAATACTAATAACGCTCTGCGCAAAGAAGCCTTGCGGGCGTTGGAAAACCTTACCGATGACAGCAACGTCCAGAGCGTGCAGGAAGCGGCTACCCAGCTGATCAACTCTCGTACTGACGATGTGCGCACTGTGGCCAGCGAAACCATGCAAAGCCTGATCATGCGTTTCGGGGATCGCACTACTGCTACGCACAGCCCTCCCCCTGTCAACAACCCTACTTCGTCCGCCCCCATGGAAATGGATATTCAGGATCAGCCTACGTTGAATTTCAACAGTCCTTCGGCTGCCAACACCTCGGGGCAGACGCAAGCCATGCATACCAGTGGCTCTTTCACATCCTCCGGCAGCACGACAGCTCACGGTGAGCAAGGGCAACACTTCGCACACATTTTTGACCCCTCACAGCTGGCCCCCAACACTGTGCTCATCGATCGTTATCACATCATTCGTAAAATCGGCGAAGGTGCCTTTGGTGTGGTGTGGCTGGTGGAAGATGTCATGGTGAACGACCAATTTATTCTCAAATTCCTCAACCCACACGTGGCAGCAGACCAGAGCATGATCGAGCGTTTCATGCATGAGCTACGCTATGCTCGCAAGATCACCCACGAAAATATTATTCGTATTTATGACTTGGTGACCATCGACCGCTCCTACGCCATTTCCATGGAATACTTTCCTAGCCATTCCCTGGCCGACGAACTGAGTAAACGCAAAAAGCAAAAGCAAACCTGTGACGTTCGCCGCGGCATACAACTGATGTGCAGCATTTGCCGAGGCATGGCTCAGGCACAAACTATGGGTGTGGTACATCGTGACCTCAAACCGGCAAATATCCTGATTAACGATGACGATTTAGTGAAAATCGTTGACTTTGGCCTCGCCGCCGCCGCGCGCAAGGTAGATTCGCGACTCACCAAAAGTGGTATTTTGGTCGGCACTCCTACCTACATGGCCCCCGAACAAGTACGCGGCCGCGCCATTGACTCACGTACCGACATCTACACATTGGGCATCATCCTCTACGAAATGTTTGTGGGTGCAGCGCCCTACACCGGCGACGAATCCATGGCCATCCTGTTTCAGCATGTGGAAGGCTTGGCAACCCCGCCGCGCAAAATCAACCCGGAACTGCCCGAGTCACTGGAGGCGATTATCATCAAAGCCATGGCTATCAATCCCGAGCAACGATTTCAGACTTTTGACGAATTGCGTAAAAAACTGGAAACCGTGCTGGAGGCGCTCTAAATGCCCAGAATCGACGCCTTCCTGAAGCTCGGCCGCGAGCAAGGTTGTACCGATATTCACTTTGCCGTCGGCAGGCCACCTTTATTACGCAATCTCGGCGACCTTATCCCCATCAAATATCGGGATCTCACCGATCAGGAACTGGAAAGCCTGATCTTTGAAATACTGGATAGCCACCAAAAGACCCGTTTTGAGGATGGCCAGGACATCGATTTTGCCTATCACAGTGATACTGTAGGACGATTCCGCGTCAGTCTGTTTCGCAAGGTAACCGGCATGGGTGCCGCCTTCCGGCTGGTGAATACCGACATCCCTTCTCTGCATGAGCTGGGCATGCCACCCATCGTCGAAAAATTTATCGATGCACACCAAGGGCTGGTGTTAGTCACGGGTGCCACGGGAACCGGCAAATCCACTACTCTGGCCTCCATGCTGGACCGGCTCAACCGTAACCGTCGGCTGAATATCATTACGCTCGAAGACCCCATCGAATACATTCACCACAGCCAGAAATCCCTGGTGGTACAACGTGAAATAGGCAGCCATGTCGATACCTTTGCCAATGGCCTGCGCGCCGCTTTGCGCGAAGACCCGGATGTGATTCTAGTCGGTGAGCTGCGCGACCCGGAAACTATCATAATGGCCATGACTGCCGCCGAAACGGGCCATTTGGTGCTGGGTACCTTGCACACCACCTCAGCCACCAAAACACTAGACCGTATTATCGATGCTGCCCCCATCGAGCAAAAAGCCCAGGTCAGCAACTTTCTTGCCCAACATTTACAAGGAGTCATCAGCCAGAAACTGGTAAAAACCATAGATGGACGCGGGCGCAAAGCCATTGTGGAAGTGTTTGCCAACACCCCCGCCATCGCCAACCTCATCAGCAGCGGCAAGATTTTCCAGATCCCCTCCATTTTGCAAACCGGGCGTGACAAGGGCATGCAGACTATGGATCAGGCATTGCTGGAAGCACTGCAAAACAAGACGATTGATCCCGATGACGCCTACCTGCACGCCACCAACAAACAACAGTTTCAACGCTTTGTGACAGACCCAGATCTGCTACCGCAGATTGACCTGGCCGTCAGTTAAACGGATGAACACCATACCATGAGCCGCATCAACGCCTTTCTTGAATTGCTGATCAAACAAGCCGGATCAGACCTGCACTTGGTCTCTGGTAATCCACCGCGCATCCGCCTTTACGGCGAAATCCACCCGGTCAAGTATCGTGAACTGAGCGAAAACGAAACACAGAATCTGTTATTTGAAATCATGCCTGAACGGGTCAAACAAACCTTTGAACGCCTGGGTGGTGCCGATTTTGGCTACGAAATACCCGGAATATCGCGTTTCCGCGTCAACGTCTTTCGCCACCTCGGCGGTACTGGTGCCGTATTTCGCGCCATCCCCAGCGCCATCACCAGTCTGGACACCCTAAATATGCCGCCCGTGCTCAAAGCACTGGCCCGACAACGAAAAGGACTCATTCTGGTTGCAGGCCCCACCGGTTCGGGCAAATCCACCACCCTCGCGGCAATGATTGATTTCATCAATGCCGAACGCAAAGGCCACATCATCACCATCGAAGATCCCGTGGAACATGTACACATGCCCAAAGGCTGCCTGATCAGTCAACGCGAAGTAGGCGACCATACCGAAAGTTTCGCCTCCGCCCTGCGCTCTGCCCTGCGCGAAGACCCGGACGTTATCCTCGTCGGGGAAATGCGCGACCTGGACACCATCAGCCTGGCAGTCACCGCAGCAGAAATGGGCATTCTGATCTTGGCGACTTTGCATACGAATGGAGCTGCAGCCGCCATTGACCGGATAATTAATGTTTTCCCTCCTGGCGAAGAACCCTACATTCGTGCCATGCTATCAACCTCGCTGTGTGGCGTTATCTCGCAACAGCTAGTAAAAACAGCGGATAATCGCGGCCGACTTGCAGCCGTGGAAACTCTGATTAATAATTCGGCTGCATCCAACATTATCCGTGAAGGTAAAACTGAACAATTAGAAAATGTAATACAGGGCGGTGCCCTGCAAGGCATGCAAAATATCGATACCGCACTGCGCCGCTTACTCGACGAAAAATTGATCACCGGTGAAGAGGCCTATCGAAAGGCTCGGTTGAAATTGAACTTCGAACAATATAGGGAACAAGATGAGTCAACCAATCCAGCGTCAGCCAACAAATTCCAATAACGTCACTGCCCTTCCCGAATTGGACAAAACACGCCCCGTACCACCAAAGCACGAGCCATTGACACAAACACCACCAACCAATGTTGCCCAACCAGAGCGCAAGCTGATTCTCACTCTGGAAGGTAGAATTCTTCGTGAATTTTCCATCGGCGACCACAACCTGAGCATCGGCCGCAAACACGGTAACGATATCCAGTTAAACGACCTAACCCTGAGTGGCCGCCATGCACTGATTTCCAGCATTCCCGATTATGTCTTCATCGAAGACTTGGGCAGCACCAATGGCACCCTGGTTAATGGCAACCATGTGAAAAAAGTCGCGCTTGAGCATGGTGATGTTATCCAGGTTGGTCACCATCAGCTTACCTACGTGTATGAACTGGAAACCCGCTACGAACCCACCATGTTTGTAAAAGCAGAACTGGATGAAACACAGTTTATTTATGGTGAGGAAATCAATCAGTCACTAGTCACCGGCCTCGCCCTGGGTGGCCTGCGCACCATTAATGGACTGACCCCAAAACCCGTCATGGAATTACGCAAAACCTACAACACCATCGGCTTTCAAGGCAAACGCATGGCACTGATCACGCGCGGCTCCGAAGGCTACAGCATCACTTCAGTGATTGCTACCCACAGCCGTCGGGCCAGTGACGTTCCACATATCAATGGAAAAGAACTGGGCACCGAACAGCTTTTATTAAATGAAGGTGACATCATCAACATCGTCGGATTTGAAGTGCAATTTTATTACCTGAGTTGAAAGTATTGTTGATCACATAAACCCGGCTCGGCCCTCATCGACACGCCCCGCCACAACTCATCTAGCAAGGAACCTGTCTGCATGAACAGTAAACTCATCCTCACACTAGACGGTGAAATCATCGATGAATATCCGCTGGAGACTGAAACATTCAGCATTGGTCGTAAACACACTAATGACGTCCAGCTCAATGACCTAACGATGAGCGGTCACCATGCGCTGATCAGCCGTATCCAATCAAGTCAAACCTTTATTGAAGATCTTGGCAGCACCAATGGCACCCTGGTCAACGGCAATCACGTCAAAAAAATGGCGCTGAAACACGGCGACATTATCCAGATGGGCCATCATCAATTCACCTTTCTCAACGAAGGCGGCGCACAATATGAACCCACCATGTTCATCAAAGCCGAACTGGATGAAACCCAGATGGTACTACCTGAATGGGAGTCTCGCGAAGAAAGTATTAAAGGACAACCACTGGCCGGCCTGCGAACACTCAACGGTCCGCTGGCACGCGCTGTAATGGAACTACGCAAACCATTCAGCACTATTGGTTTTCAAGGCCATAAAATGGCACTGATCAGCCGAGGCCTGGACAACTACACCATCAGCCCGGTAGCCGCCACCAAAAGCCGCCGTTCATCAGCCCATGCCCTACTTAACGGCGAAGAACTCGGCCCAGCCGCCGTCACCCTCAGATCGGAAGACATCATCAGTATTTCTGGTTTTGAAGTTGAATTTTATTTTATCCACTAAAGAATATTTACAATACAAAACACAGCCAGAATGTGTCGATATACCCATAGCGATTAAGACTTAAGCACTGATTGAATGGCAGATAAAACCGCTGAATCAATACACTCGGCTTATATCAGCATGTTAATTACGTATTGTACCCAACAAAAATTCAACAGCATGGTAACGATCAGAAAAGCAATATCCAATGACGGAGCTGAGCTTGTCAAGTTGTTTAACGCACTGGATCAAGAAACTGAGTTTATGTTAATGGAGCCAGGAGAAAGGAAACTGTCTGTTGGAGAGCAGGTGGAAATTATAAATGCGTCATCAAACTCCAAGTCCAAAGCGTTATTTGTCGCCAGTGAAGAAAATGTCATTGTAGGTTTTCTTGGTGGCAGCGGAGGTACAGCCAACAAAAATAAGCACTCTATCCATATTGCGATGGGTATACTAGCTCCATTCTGGGGAAAAGGAATTGGCGGCCAACTACTCCAGACTTTCATTGCCTGGGCAACAGAAAATCAATTTCACCGAATTGAACTTACCGTTATAGAAAACAACACCAAGGCCCGGTCGCTCTATAAAAATACAGGCTTTGAAACCGAAGGTATAAAGCGAGATTCACTTAAGATTAATGGTCATTACGTTAACGAACATTACATGGCAAAATTGATATAGCGCAGGATGACTGCCGTGGAAACGCGATAAAACTAAAGGTTTCCAAAAACCCGCAGATGGAACTTCACTCCACGCGCCCGTAAAAGCGCGACCAACATACAGAGTTCTGAAAAATAGAGGGTACAGCTTTCCCTTTCTCGATACCAGAGAACCCAGCATTTTCTCTCCACGCTAGACACATTCATCAATCACATTGAGCGGCACTCTGTCTTCATTTTTTATGCTGGCATTATGCACAGCAATTATTACCATCCACAAATGCAATCGGAATATTTTCCCACTTTGAGGTGTTTCCACTATTCAATATCCCGGTCATATTCCAATATTCCGCCAGAAACAAATTGCACAAAAAAACAAACAAATTAAAATAAAAAATGCCCTGTGTGGTATCCCTAAAGTGACTTATTTGCCACACACAATATCCCGTAGCCATTGAACCTAGATTCCTCAGTTGACCGCTCGCATTAGAGGGTAACTAACTGTTTGGTAAATAATTACAGTCGATTCATCTTTTCACCCAACAGGTGAGTCCCGCTACGAGCTGAATTGCACGTTTGCGGCGGCGTATCTCTGCGTTGTAACTCCTTAGAATAGCGGGCTATTCCGCGTCGTTACGCCTTGATCTACACCACCGCAATCGCACACTTCAACTCGTCCAACTGAGGATTCTAGGTTGAACGAAAAACACTCATGACAAATAAGCATGGTGAAATAAGGCATTGATTATTTTGTAGATTTGCTGGAGGATTTGGCAAATCCGAGGATAATTAGCGAACAAATAACCAGGTTCTGGCGGGGTTATCCTTCACATTGGGGTCCATTAACGTTAGGCATTTTTCGGGTTCTTTTGAAACAACCAACAAAGAGGAGGAATTATGTATATTAGCGATGTTAGAAAAAGTACCGGGCCATGGCCCATTTTTTTGGTTGTTATAGCGTTACTAGCGTTTAACGGTTGTACGGTTAAGTTCGTTGCAGACTATGATGCTACAACGTATGAGGAAATTCTTCGAGTGGGTAAAGAAGTTGATAAGTTTTATGGGGATTTTTTAGAGGAAGACGAAGCCAATAGAAGTTATCAAAAATACTCGGAAAGATATGTAGAATTAGAAACTGAGATGAGGTCTCTTTACACTAGAAATAAATCTAGACCTCTAAATGAAAAATCTACGAAGATATCAGATTCAATTCTCGGCCTATGGTTGAAATATAAGAGAAATCATAAGAAAAATGATGGATATAAATCAGGGCCAGCAAAACTAGATAGAAAAAGGTTTGGGCGTCTCTTTGTTTCGGCAGCTAGCGCTGAAGCAGCTAAGAACTTAGATCCAGATGATAAAGATAGCGCAAAAGAAAGTAAGAAAGACGCTAAATAAAATCCATAGGAGACTACCAGATAGGGGACTACTAGTATGTCATTTGATATAGATACAACTATTACAGGTATGATCAGCGCGATTTCCGAGGTTATACCAGGAGACTGGGAGGGTGTTAAGGATTGCGTTGAAAAAGCTCTCAAAGAAGAAAAAGAAGCTCTTTCTGATATAGCAGCAGCTAGGCTTGCGGGGGATATCAACGATGAGGAAATGAAGTCCCAGCTAGAAGATGAAAAAGTGGCATTAGAAGCGGCATTTTTAGCATGTCAGGTAAAAGCTAAGGTTATGGCGCAAAATGCGGCAAATGCCGCAATTACAGTGCTAAAAAACGCTATAAAGGCTACCATCTAAACTGAGAGAGTAGAGGAGCCGGTCACCCAGACTCCCCCCTCGTTAGAAGCCAGCGTGCCCTATTTGGCACTAGGCTCAAGACAAAACCCTTCACGCAGCTAAAGAACCGTAAAGAGAGTGATATATTTTCACTCGCGGCAATGGAAACAAACGCATGAAATGTAATAGTTTAGACTTAATCTGACACCTGACTTGAAAAAGTGAAGGTTACCGGTTTTGATGGAAGTGCGAACTTTCAATTAAAACCACATAGAGGTAACACTCATTATTAATAGTAACGAACTCTAGCTCTTCTGAAGAAGAAGAGAAGGGGTTAGGCCTGCATATTTGCATTTCCTCCATGGCTAGCAATAACGCATGCCTGACCCTGTTTTCTGATATAGAACAAAAAATCATTGACTCTGACACGATTGATTGGGCCTCATTGATTGTGGTAACAAGAAGGAGACAAATATGGAAATAATAACTGCTATCTTAATTGTATTTTCTCTAGCTCTTCTGTGGCTAAACTTCCTTGCATCACTGGCAATAAGGCATGACCACATACTAGAGAAAGTGCAAGTAATAGGGCAGTTGTTGTTTGTTTGGCTGATTCCTTATTTCGGTGCAGTGTTTGTATTAAAGTTGGTTTATGAGCATTCACCGGAAGCTATTCCAAAAGCTTGGATTCCGTGGCCATTTAAAAATATTGTTTTTGGCATACCAATAAGAAATAGAGGTGGCGAAGGTGGCATAGAGATTGAGCCAGCCGGTTCGAGAAGTAATTCAAATCGTGATAATCATAGTGATTCTGGTGGTGATAGCGGTGGTGGCGGTGGAGATTAACAATCAATTACTTTGCCCCCATTGATTACCAACTCCACACCCTGCTGGCGATATTCTCCCATAACATGAGGCCTTTTCCCTCTCTGCACACCGCAACGGCAGAGCCTTTTCGTGTCTCGCTACCAAAGGCGGTGGTTTATCCAGATTTAATTATAACAAGCCGCCCCGTTCAATACTGTTACAATCAGCGATCATGTCAACTTGACTTCATTACTGGCTGAGAAAATTCAAATATTTTAGCGGTGAAACTGATTGAATTCTTGCAATTTCCTGAAATAATGGCCATATAAAATATGACACACCAATCCACGACATTAGGCAAGTAAATGCTCAATACATTGGCAACACTTCTTAAGGTACTCAATTCCGAAACCCGGCCTAGCCAAATCAGCCTGGCATTGGCGTTTGCGATGATTATCGGTTTTACACCCTTATTCAGCTTACATAACCTGCTGGTCATTTTGTTAGTGCTGGTCATCAGAGTCAACCTTGCAACATTTTTCCTCGGCTTTGCTTTATTTTCGGGTATTGGCTATTTGCTTGATCCACTGTTCCATGAATTTGGCCAACTTGTACTAAGCAACGAAGCCATGCAATCACTCTGGGTAAGCTTGTACAATTCCACTGTCTGGCGGTTGGCGCATTTCAATAATACGATCGTCATGGGCAGTTTACTCATCTCCCTTGCGTTATTCGCTCCAGTTGTATTGGCAGCCAATTATTTAATTGCCAAATATCGAACGTCACTACTACAGTGGGTAAACAAAATTAAAATTGTACAGATTATAAAAGGCTCGAAACTGATTACTGTTTATAGGTCACTAACAAGGTTGGGCAGCTGATGAAAAACTGGATACGCTGGCCTGGGTTCCTAGCTTTTTTATTGTTTACCATTTTATTGGTGGGAGGGCTCTATTTTTTCGCCGAGACTTTATTAAAAGCAGCCATTGAGCATACCGGTACCAAAGTGGTCGGCGCCAAAGTGGAGCTTGACCATGCCGACATAACAACTTCACCACTCGGTGTTGAATTACACAACCTACAAGTCACTAATCCTGAAGACCCAATGGTCAATGCCGTGCAGATAGGTCGTATCAAGCTTCATATGCACACACTAGCGTTATTAAGACGAAAAGTCATCGTTGATGAAATGCACGTAGAAAAAGTCAGGCTAAACACTCAACGCACCATCTCCGGTGCAATTGCCGAAAAACCGATTAAAGAACCCAGCTCGGAGACAAACGAATCATTCGATTTTCCCATGCCCTCCGTTGAGATGCCTGATGTAAAAGATATCTTGGCCAAAGAAACACTTGAATCAGAAAAAATAGTTGATAAGGCTCAGATCAATATCGATAACTCAAAAAAAAAATGGGATAAAAAAATACCTGAATTACCTGACAAGGCCAAATTTGCTGCTTACAACGACACGCTAAAATCAATCACGCTGGTTAAAACGGGTAATAAGCTAAAAGACCTGAAAGCCCTGTCCATTGCTGTTGATGAACTAATAACGATAAAGAAAAACGTACAATCAGACCTCGATCAATTAACCAGTGCAGGCAAGGAATTGCGTGAAGACGTCAATCTTATAAAAAATGATGTCAAGGCTATATCACAAGCATCCTCAAACGATATTGCACGTTTGACGCAAAAATATTCTCCGGCGTCATCTGGTTTGTCCAACATCAGTCGTTTATTATTCGGTGAAACGGTGACTCAATGGAGCAGTGTCGCAATAGACTGGTACAAGAGGTTGGCTCCCAAATTGTTGAATACCACAACATCAAAACAACATGAAGAAGAACACGTGCCGCGCCACAAAGGCATCGATATTAAATTTAAGGAACACACTCCGCTACCTGATTTTTTAATCAAATCCACGCGTGTTTCGTTAGAACTGGAATCAGGTAATATGAATGGTGAAATCACAGATATTTCGTCAGACCAGCAGATACTCGGGCGCCCGTTGACTTTTCTATTTGACGCGGAGAAGATGGATAACCTCAATAAATTAACATTCTCCGGAAATTTCAATCATATAAACCCCGATGATTCAATTGATACTGTAAATTTACACCTGACTGGCTACAAAGTCAGTCACTTTACTGTCTCACAAAGTCAATCATTCCCTCTTTCCCTCGATAGCGCAGTGGCGGACATTGTGTTAGACGGTGAGCTAAAACAAGGTAAGCTAAATGCAAACTTGGCATCACAAGTGAAGTCAGCAAACTTTGTTATGCCTCCAAATACCCCCTTAGACAAAAAAACCGGCAAGTTCACCAAAACAATCGGCGAGGCCTTAAAGAATGTCAAAACCTTTGATGTTACGGCTGGCTTACGAGGGACAATAAAAAATCAAGATATTGATATCTCGTCAAACCTGGATACGGTAATTAAAAATGCCATGAGCGCACAATTCAAACAAAAAGCACAAGTATTTGAAAAAGAACTCAATAATAAAGTCGAGAAAAAAATAAAAGGGCTGACTGAAAAGCTTGAGTCACAACTGGGAAAATTTAGTGGCATTCAGCAAAATATGGATTCCAAGAAAAAGAATGCTAAGGAAAGCATCAAAGCCATTGACGCTAAAATAGATTCATTTAAAAATGAAAAAGAAAGTGAATTAAATAAAGAAATCCAGTCAGTAAAAGATAAAGTCAAGGATAAACTGAAAGATAGACTGAAAGACAAATTTAGATAGTTGCAGTAAGATGCATTATTTACGCAAACAGGAACACGGACGACGTAACAAAACCAAAAAATTAGAGGGCACTCAAAATACTCTGCCTAACCTTGCCCAGACGCCCCAAATAACAATTACGGGCAATACATCTGTGTTACCGATGCTACTCTTGTTTGAATTTTTTGACCTGGAAAGCTGATAGCTCGATTACCTCGGCTCAATTTACCTGATATCCCATGCCTAGATAGTACATACAATGAAAATATTGGGGAAATTATCAGAAACTGTTTACGTGAAAGTTATCGAGAACGGTTATCTTGTAACAATCAGCAACAGCCCAAAAGAAGTAAGATTCAATTCATCAACTCCCTTTACGACTCAAAGGCTTGCTATTGGTGAATTTACCCCAGCCGAAATATTACTAAAAGAAATTCTTAAAAAAACAGCGCGCAGTCTTTTTCAAGCCTCACCAATAGTTATCATTCATCAAATTATTAAAAATGAGAATGGTTTGTCAGAGGTTGAAAATAGAGTATTACGAGAGTTAGCGCTTGGAGCAGGCGCAAGGAGTGTGTACATTTGGCAAGGGCGTCATCTGACCAAAGATGATATCAGTAATGAGATTTATAAAAAAATCACCTAAACATGCGGTGGCCTATAACCCCGCAGCCCTCCCAAAAATTATCTTGCTCGTCTACTCAAAACGCTGCGCATCAGGTTTCGTATCATTGTTCACAGATGATATATTCTCTATTTCAGCCCCACTAGTAAGGCCTATTTGTTTCAGAAATAATTGATACCCTGCTTCTTTCACCACCTGTTGATACATGGCATTGACGTTGACTGGAAAGCGGCTCTCAAATCCTGACATTTCACGATATTTTCCTACATCAATTCTATCCATCATTTCACGGTCAGTGAAACCTTGGGCGTAATATTTATTGACTTCATTATATAAAACTTCCAGGTAGTTGCGCATATAATTCAAACCAGATTTATCTGTTATGGGACCATGTCCAGGTATGACATGCGCAATATCAAGCTGCATCAGCATATCTAAAGCTTGTGCATTTCCCTTGGTGTTTGCGTGCTGGAGCCCTGGTGTGCGTTTATTGAAAAAAACATCACCGGTTACAATTGTTTTTAGCTCAGGAACATAAACCAGCAAATCGCCGTTGGTATGTGCATGTTGTGGGTGTATAAATTCAAAGGTTAACCCACCGATATTAAGTTTTTCATCACCATTCACCAGCGTATTGGGTAAGACTGCTTTGGTGTCGGCATGCGCACCCTGAGTCATATTATTCAATCTTTTGATAGCTCTGTTTGAAGTTTTCTTCGCCATCGCTTTCATCTTGGGATGAGCAATAATTTTAGGCTGTGGCGTTAACTCAGAAAAAGCTTGGTTACCTAACCAGTGATCGGGATGAAAGTGGCTATTAATCACATGAGTTACGGGTTTGTCAGTGATCTTCTTGATCTCACGGATCACCATACGTCCAATTCTAACCGAACTCCCCGGGTCAACCACCACCACGGATGAACGTGTGATGAAAAATGTAATATTGGAGTTAAAACCTTGATTTTTGACCGTTTGTTGATTCAAGTCTCCGATCAAAGCATACACTTGTTCGTTGATTTTATGCAGGTTTGGGTTCGTTAAGCTTGGCACGTCAGCCATCGCCTGGCCACCGTTTAAGAGCAGTGTGGCCGATAGAACCAGGACTTTAACCGTATTGGATATAGCCAATCTGGTTTTTCTCATTTTTTCTTCCTGATACTGAGAAGTACATCCGCGTTACTGCATTTCTCAGATTCCATTTCTCCACAAGATTCATTAGCATTTGCTTATTCTGCAAATTCAATTTCATCTTGAATGGCATTTATTCCGGCTTGAGCACAGGCTCCATCAATACTATCTTTTTCTGATTTTCCAGGCGGGGCACCTGAAACACCAATACCGCCAATGATTGAACCCTGATGACGGATTAGCACACCACCACCAACAAGCAGTGCACCCGGGTTATGCTGCACCTGATTTGGAATACTTCCATCTTTTAATAAAGCAGCTAAATCTGCTGTTGATTGGCGAAAACTATTCGCTGTCCAGGCCTTCCTAATCGCAGTCTCTGTTGTATGCGGCCCAGCAAATCTGTCTCTAAGATAGGCTTGAAGATTACCGCCTCTATCTACAACCGCAACAGCTACCGAATATCCTTTTGCTCTACAATCTTTTATAGCTTCCCATACTGCTTTAGATGCTAGCTTAAGAGATAGTGTTTTAACGGTATATAATGCGGCCTCCTCTTTCGCGTAGAGTAAGTTAGAAAATAAGGCCAACAAGATAATAATCAATAATTTATTTTTCATCTTTTTATCACGGTGTGATTTAAAGTAAATATTATTACATATGGCATATCAATATATTATCCCAAAAAAGACAAATACCATCGTGAAAAAGACAAACGCCTAAATATCTTTATTCTTATACTCTCTTGGCTTAAGACCGGTCACACTTTTGAACATATGTGTAAATGCACTACAGTTAGCGTATCCCAAACTAATTGAAATGGTAGTAACTGAATCGCCTGCTTTTAAACGTTCAACAGCATGAAAAACTCTAACCCTATGACACCACTGTGTATACGACACGCCGGTTTGTCTCTTAAAAATACGTGCTAAATTTCGCCCACTTGCACCACATTTTTTTCCCCATTCATCCAATGAAAATTGAATTGATGGGTTATCAAGTACAACTTCACATAATTTGGAAAGTTTTGGGTTGATTGGCATTACAATTGGACAAGTTTCGTATTTCATTTTCCTTAGGTTGTCGAGTAAAACGTCATTAATCCTAGATTCTGGGGAATTTGGTAAATATGTATTACCGAATAACACTGATTCGTGGATTAATTCTTTAATAAGCGGTTTCATTTCAACGACACCTGAAGATAAAGGTACGCTTTTGGCCGTTGTTGGATCTAGATATATGGAGCGATATTCAACAGCCTCTCCAGCATAGACTTCATGAAAGGCACCAGACTGAATCCATATTGCATTTCCAGATGAAACAGTCCAGCACCTGCCGTCAACTGTAACTTTTATTCTCCCGCTGGAGATACACAATAGCTGACTTCTAGAGTGATGATGTAATGGTATTACATGAGGCTCGTCAATAGTTGCAGCGTTTGTTAATAAACGACGACTCGGATCGTATATTTCTCCTTCGGGAGAAGCGGAGAGTTTAAGCATAGAAATACTCCCTCTAGACTAGTTGAAAAAGCCTAATGCCGCGCATAACCGGATGGCCGTAGCGAGGCTTACTTTGTACTACCGTCGCGTAGGAAAACAAAGCAAGCACTTAAATTCATCAATGAGTCTATCAAGGCCATTAAAACTCAATAAAATGTTCCCGATAATGTTTCAACTCATTAATGGAGTCTCGCGTATCATCCAATGCCAGATGACGGGAGTCTTTTTTAAAGCTTTTTGCGACGTCCGGTGCCCAGCGTGTGGCCAGTTCTTTGAGGGTACTGACATCCAGGTTACGATACATAAAAAAGCGCTCCAGCTCGGGCATGCAGCGCGCAAGAAAACGACGATCCTGACAAATACTGTTGCCACACATGGGAGATTTACCTTTAAGTACATATTGCTGCAAAAAGGCAATGGTTTGCTGTTCGGCTTCAGATTCGGTGATATTGCTGTTTTTTACCCGCTCTGTAAGACCCGATCCTCCATGTTGTTTGGTATTCCATTCGTCCATGCTCGCCATAATTTCATCACGTTGATGAATTGCCAACATGGGGCCTTCGGCCAATATATTCAGCTCGCTGTCGGTAACGATGGTGGCAATTTCAATAATGACATCGTTCTGAGTATCCAGCCCGGTCATTTCCAAGTCAATCCAGATCAGGTTTTTTGCATTGGGTATCACAGTATCGGGCATGGCCATCCTCTCGCAGAGTTATTACATTTGGCGACGATACTATCAGAGCTGCCAATAAAATTGGGGTCATTCTCTTCTATTTTCTCCGCACTCTCGCCACAATCTGCAACAAAATGTCGGATATATCCCGTCGTAGTTGCGATTCAGGTTTTCTGCCACACTCTCAACAAATATGACGTACACTGAAAACCTCAAACGCCACCGGTATATTTCGTTCACCCCATTTACAGGTATACTGCGACAAGTGCCATTAAGATATATCCGCCTAGCAATAACGGCACTAAAATGGGTATTGAAAGCATAACAGTGGTAACTGATATGACAACTAAAACACTTGCATTCATTGTGGCGGCAGCCTTTTCGCTGACAACGGCATGGGCCGCTGACCGTGCTCCGAATGTCGCTCACGGTAAAATATTGCACAATAAAAACTGCACGGGCTGCCATGACAATCGCTTGTACACTCGCCCTAATCGCATTATTCATACCTTTGCGGATTTGCATGCGCGGGTGCAGTTTTGTGATGCGGCGGCCAATGCCAATTTTTCATTGGATGATCTCAACGA